>Ga0208626_1000044_pt1 | contig 74823 bp, 53 predicted proteins | sample LakWasMet10_HOW4_2_FD_183860 | JGI IMG/M metagenome (GOLD analysis project Ga0208626, IMG submission 183860) | Freshwater sediment methanotrophic microbial communities from Lake Washington under simulated oxygen tension - Sediment Metagenome... | ecosystem: Environmental > Aquatic > Freshwater >... | reverse complement strand
TTATGACCGTTTTAGTAAGTTCTATCATTGCATTTACTCCATTGCGTGAATATATTCCTGGCTATGCAGATGTGACTATGCGGAGAGAATTAGTAAAACTTACGCTTAAAAGCGACTCTTTAGAACAGTCATTATACGAGCGCACCGCTTTTATGGACAACATTGCCAATGTTTTAAAGGGAAATATTAAATCGGACAGCACTCAAGGAATTGCTCCTAAAGGTAAAAAGCAAGAAAACCTAGCAATGAACTCTTCTGTTCTTGAAAACGAACTGAAAAAAAATATAGAAAGCCAAGATCAATATAGTTTGGCCTACGGAACAGAATCAAACAAAAGCGGCATAAGTAACTTCTTTTTCTTTTCTCCATTAAAAGGGGTTGTATCCGACCAGTTCAAGGCAAAAGACAAACACTTTGGAATTGACATTGTTGGTCCAGAAAATGAAGCCATTAAATCGACTCTCGATGGTACAGTTATTCTAGCATCTTGGTCATCTGAAACAGGTTATACCATTACGGTTCAACATTCAAATAATTTAATTTCAGTTTACAAACACAATTCGGCACTGCTCAAAAAAATTGGTGATTATGTTAAAGCTGGTGAACCAATTGCAATTATTGGAAACACAGGTGAACAAACAACTGGTCCGCATTTGCATTTTGAACTGTGGTACAATGGAAATGCACTCAATCCTCAGGATTACATGGTGTTTTAAAAATTGTAACCTTAAATTTTGATAACAAACAATTATGTCTGAAAAAAAGAAAAACATAGCAATTCTTGGAAGTACTGGTTCTATTGGAACACAAGCGTTGGATGTTATTCGTGCTAACCCACATACATTTACTGTAGAAGTATTAACTGCAAATGGCAATGCAAATTTATTGATTCAACAAGCACTCGAATTTAATCCGAATGCAGTTGTAATTGCAGATGAAACAAAATACAATTTTGTAAAAGATGCATTGTTAAAACACGATATTAAAGTTTATGCTGGCAATAAAGCAATTGCGGAAGTGGTTCAAATGGATTCTGTTGATGTTGTTCTTGCCTCCATTGTTGGATACGCGGGGTTGGAATCAACAATTTCCGCTATAAAAGCAGGAAAACAAATTGCATTGGCAAACAAGGAAACATTGGTAGTTGCAGGCGATTTAGTTACACAATTGGCCAAACAACACGGTGTAAACTTGTATCCTGTAGATTCTGAACACTCTGCAATTTTTCAATGCTTAGCTGGTGAGTGGCACAATCCTATTGAAAAAATCTATTTAACCGCATCGGGTGGTCCATTTAGAGGAAAAGATGTTGCTTTTTTACAATCAGCAAAAAAGGAACAAGCATTAAAACACCCTAACTGGGACATGGGTGCAAAAATCACCATCGACTCGGCTTCATTAATGAACAAAGGCTTAGAGGTGATTGAAGCAAAATGGTTATTCAATTTAAAACCAGAACAAATTGATGTTATCGTTCATCCGCAAAGCATCATCCATTCGATTGTTCAGTTTACCGATGGAAGTATGAAAGCACAAATGGGCTTGCCCGACATGAAATTACCCATTCAATATGCATTAGGATATCCTGAACGGATGAAATCGGATTTTCCTCGTTTTAGTTTTTTTAACTATCCACAACTAACATTTGAACAAGCGGATACAAAAACATTTCGTAACCTTGCATTGGCTTTTGAAGCAATGAACATTGGTGGAAATGCTCCATGTGTTTTAAATGCAGCAAACGAGGTAGCAGTAGATGCTTTTTTGCATGATAAAATTGGATTTTTACAAATGAGTGATGTTGTAGAAAAGTGTATCCAAAAAATAAAATTTATTGCAAAACCAACTTATGAAGATTATGTTGCAACAGATATGGAAACAAGAAGAATTGCAACTGAAATGATTTAAACTAAAAAGAAGAGAATAACAACAATGGGCGTTTTAACACAAGTAGCACAATTCATATTAAGTCTTTCAATACTAATCGTATTGCACGAATTAGGACATTTTATTCCTGCAAAATTATTTAAAACCAAGGTTGAAAAATTCTATTTATTTTTTGATCCATGGTTCTCTATTTTCAAAGTAAAAAAAGGAGAAACAGAATATGGTATTGGATGGTTGCCATTGGGTGGATATGTGAAAATTGCTGGAATGATTGACGAAAGCATGGACAAAGAACAAATGAAATTACCTCCTCAAGATTGGGAGTTTCGTTCAAAACCAGCATGGCAACGTTTAATCATCATGATTGGTGGTGTTACTGTAAATGTAATTCTTGGTATACTTATTTATGCAATGGTTTTATTTGCTTGGGGCGAAGAATATTTACCAACTCAAAATGTGAAGTATGGTGTTGCGGTTGATACACTAGGATATCAAATTGGTTTGCGCGATGGCGATAAAGTACTAAGCGTTGATAATAAAGTAGTAGAAAACATTTCGAAAGTTCCATTAGAAATTATTTTAAACAAAGCAACTAGCATTCAGGTTGAACGCGATGGTCAAAAAATGAATTTTGATATTACCGAAGACGATTTGAGTGAAATGATAAAAAATAAATATTCCATTTTAGAACCTCGCTTCCCTTTTGATGTTGATACTGTTATTGCAGGTATGGCGGCTGAAAAAGCAGGTTTGCTAAAAGGCGATAAAGTAATTGCAGTAAATGGAACCCCTACGGCCTATTTTCAAGATTTTGTTAAAGCATTAAAAAACAATAAAAACTTAACTGTTGCAATTTCGGTTGTAAGAAACAATGATACACTAACGAAATCGGCAACAGTTTCAGAAGATGGAAAAATTGGAATTGGACCAAAATCAATGGACAATTACTTTGAACTATCTACTAAAAAATATGGCTTCTTTGCTGCATTCCCTGCAGGTATAAACAAAGCATACGATACATTTGATGGGTACATTAAACAAATGAAAGTTTTGTTTACAGTAAAAGATGCTCATAAAGAAATTGGAGGTTTTGTATCCATTGGAAAAGCTTATGGAACTTCTTGGGATTGGCAACGTTTCTGGTCATTTACTGCATTCTTAAGTATTGTATTGGCAATCATGAATATTCTTCCTATTCCAGCACTCGATGGTGGTCACGTGATGTTCTTATTATACGAAGTAATTACTCGCAGAAAACCAAACGAAAAAGTAATGGAGTATGCACAATATGCAGGCATGATTCTATTGCTGGCACTTTTATTGTATGCGAATGGAAACGATGTAATCAGAATTTTTACAGGAAAATAAAACATGAACCGCTTACAATCATTTTTTACAACTGCACTTTTTATCTGTTTTGCTTTCGTATCCAAAGCACAAGAAGATGGAACACGTACTGGCACTTCAGAGAAAAAAGAGATTACAGGAAAAATAATGATTGTTCCATTTGAACCACTCATGTATATGAGTGAAATTGATCAAAAAATCAATCAACAAACAAAATGGGAGTTCAAAGAAATTAGAGAATTTTTTCGCCATCAATTAGACGCTCAATTAAAACTTAAATTTCAAAGTATTTCTTCACCTGTTGTTTCTTTTTATTCTGATTCGGCAAAAACAGCAAAAGACTTGGCTTATATTTATCAATCCACAGCTATCTCATTTGATATTATAGGAAAACCTACCGCTACAACTGTAGAAAATAAAAAACAGAATGGAATAAAAAATGGACAACTTGTTGTAGAAATTAGTGAGGATAAAAAATTTACAAGTATCAAAACAAAGAACAAGGAACTTATTCCTTATCTGAATAAAAAATACAAATCTGAATATTTTGTTTTTATTAATCAGTTAGATATCAAATCCGTTCCCGACTCGTATGATATAGCAACCGATAGCTATCAAAGAGAAGTAACCGTTCATTATACAATCATCGATAAAGATTCGAAGCTAATTACGGCAGGTGCTGCTACATCAAAATTTACATCAAAAGAAAACAATCCTAAAAAAATTGTTGCACTTACATTTGGTCCTATTGCAAGTTACATCGCAACAAAATTTAATGCGATCATAAATCCTCCAAAACCGAAATAACGGTTATATTTTTACTCCAATTACAAGGATATCATCCACTTGTTGAAGAACACCACGCCACTCTTCAATTGATTTTTCCAGCACAATTTTTTGTTGTTCCATTCCTACTCCATCCAAACTCAATAACATTGTTTTAAACTGGTTGAGTTTAAACTTTTTACCATCTGGTCCACCAAACTGGTCGGTATACCCATCCGTAAATGCATAAATAGTGTCGCCTTTCTGCAATTGTAATTTTTGATTTGTATAGTTTTCAGAAGAGGTAGTTGTATAACTGCCTATTGCAATATTATCGGGTTTTAATTCAATCAATTCTTTATTTCGTAATACAAATAGTGGATTGTATGCTCCAGCAAATTGCAATTCCAATGTTTTAAAATTAAGCATACACAATGCAACATCCATTCCATCACGCAAACGTGTATCGTCCAATGTTTGATTTAGGCGTTCACTTAATCCTTTATTCAAAACATCAAGCAGCATTGCTGGTGTAATTTGCTGGTGCTCTTTCATTGCTTGATTTAAAACATCATACCCTACAATACTCATAAATGCTCCGGGAACACCGTGTCCTGTACAATCTATTGCAGCAAAAAAGATGCAATCTCCCTTCTTTTCAGTCCAATAAAAATCCCCACTTACAATGTCCTTCGGTTTAAAAAACACAAACGAATTCGGAAGATTTGATTGTATCGTTTTAGCAGAAGGAAGAATGGAGTCTTGAATTCTTTTTGCATAGCGAATACTATCTGTAATGTCTTTATTTTTTTCAGCTAATTCAGCATTTTTAATTGCTAATTCTTCTGTACGTTCGTGTACTTTTTCTTCCAATACTTTTTTAGCTTCTTTTAATTTTCGTGTGCGAATTTTATCAAAAATAAAAATGCCAAATATTACAAATGCTGCAACTAGGATATAGAACAAAACGGTTTGCCAAAAAGGTGGAGCAATGTAAAACTTATACATTACAGGCTGCACATTGCAGGTGCCATTGCTATTGCATGCTCTTACCATAAAAGTATAAGAGCCTGGAGGTAAATTAGAATATACCGCTTCGTTTAAGTTAGTGTAACCTGGCGACCATTCATTATCAAATCCTTCGAGCTTATATTGGTATTGTACATTTTCGGGATTTGCTAAACTAATTCCAAGAAATTTAAATGTAATATGATTTTCATTGTACGAAAAACGTGCATCATCAGGGAACACAACATCTTTCATAAACAAACGAATACCGGTAATGAATGTTTGTGGTTCGGTTGTGTTGAGTTTGTCTTCGGCAGGATTATATTTTACAGCACCCATAATTGTACCGTACCACAAATTCCCTTCTTTATCCATGCATACTGCATTCGGGTTTGTTTCAACTCCTAAGAAACCTTCTGCTTTTCCATAGTGCAAGAATTTTTTTGTTTCTAAATCAAACTTATCAATTCCTCTACTGCTACCTATCCAAATTTGTCCAGTTTTATCTGTAATAATAGAATAAGGTGAATCATTTGTTAAACCTTCTTTGACAGTAAAATTGGTAAAAGACTTTCCATCGTATTGATACAAACCTCCTCCATAAGCTCCAAACCAAATGTTCTTGTTTTTGTCTTCATTTATGCAAAGTATAAAACGATGACGAACTCCCTCGTCCTCCCCAAATGTTTTAAATGATGCACCATCAAACATTGATAATGCGCCACCCAATGCACCAAACCACATATTCCCTTTACTATCTTTAAATATTCGATAAACATTATTTCCTCCCAAACCATCCAAAATAGAATAGTTTCTGAATTTTTTCTGAATTGGATCAAACTTAGAAACACCCTCTTTTGTCCCGAACCAAATATTACCTTTTGCATCTTCACTTATTGCATAAACAACATCACCTGCCAAACCATTATTTTTGTTATAAACTTCAAAACGATTTGATTTTATATCCAACTTACAAACACCACCAAAACCAGTCCCAAACCAAAGATTTCCGGACTTGTCTTCGAAAGAAGAAAGAACCACATTACTGCTCAAACCATCCTTTGTAGTATAGTTTTTAATGCTTGAAGATTGCTTTTTATTAATTGGAGAATAGCTAAAAGTAATTTTAGAAAGTCCATCATTTGTTCCTAACCAAATGTTTCCATCTTTGTCGCATAGTGTTGTCCATACCAAATTATTTCCCAGTCCATCCGATTCATCAAAAATTTGGAACCGCTCTCCTCTGTATTGATTTAACCCAATGTCAGTTCCAATCCAGATACTACCTTCTCTGTCTTGAAAAAGAGCATTTGCATTAAAATAATTTAAGCCTTGTTTAGTACTGTAATTATAGACTAAGGCTTTCGATAGTGCTTCTGTTCTATCTTTTGTTGGGTAAGGAATGCATTTTGTAACACCTCCGCCAGTTGTTCCAATCCAAATAGAGTGCGCATTATCTTCGATGATTTGATTGATAAAATTTGAACCAATCCCATCCTTCATTTCAATTCGTTGACCGGCTTGTTCAATTGCTTTGGCTGGTTGCTTTACAGAAAAATCATCTGCAATTTTCAACACCATAACTCCCGCATCTGCACTACCCACCCACATTTCGTTGTAATTAATAAGTGCTAATGAAGTTATTCTATTACTATGCAATCCATTTCCAGTATTTAAAAAATTATACGATGTAGAAGAAGTAATATCTGTTTTTGTATCGTACACTGTAATTCCAATATCTGTTGCAATCCATATATTTTGTTTCTGATCGATACAAATATCATATACATTATCACTACTCAAACCATCTTTGCTATTTATTGAAATCATTTTTTTGTTTATTGGATCATAAACAAAAACACCAGCGCCTTCAGTCGAAATCCAAAAACGATTTTTTTCATCTTGTATAATTGCTGTAACAGTTTTGAAACGAGTAAACTCTTCAAGATTTAAATTTTCAAATTTTTGAGTTTTATAATTAAGCATGGATACACCGCCTGCCCAATGACCCATCCAAATATTTCCTTTGTTGTCTTTATACAATGTAGTTACCCAATCTTCAGCTAAAGAGTCTTTGCGAGAATAAGAAATAAATTCTTTCCCATTGTATTTTGTTAGACCAGATAAGGTAGCAACCCAAAGATTTCCATCATTATCCTGAGAAATACTTTGCACTTGCGATTGAGACAAACCTTGCTCTACTCCATAATAAATGAAGCTGGTAGTTTGTGAATACGATTTGCTTACCAACAATATAATTGTTAAGAGCAAAAAAAGATTGAGTACTGTTTTTTTCATTTCAATTTGAATGTTTAAAAACAAAAATTATTTATTCATGTAGGATAAAAAATAGGCTATTTCTACATTGTATTGTGTTTGTGGGATTTCGATGTCGTTTTTATAACAATGCACCGCACCCCAAAAAAATGTTTCTTTTCTATATGTATCCAACTGTTTTCCTTGTGTAACAATCGTTGTTCGGATTGTAGTAAATACGCCATCATCAATTGATACACTCACATTTGGCTGAGTTTTCTTTTTATAATCTTTAACATCAGGCAATGATTTTTGATTCCCTATACGCACCGATCGCTCTGCAAACGCTGCAGCTTCAACCAACTTTCGAAGTTGTACATGTTTATATTGTTGATTTGCGAGTATTTGTTTTTTCTTAAATTTTTGTTCTTCCAAAAGTTTATCTGCTTTCCCTTTTAAATCATTCTCTCTTCGCATTTGCTCAATTACAGTATTTGCTCTAGCTTGCTGTTTGTTTTTAGAAAAATCTTTTTGCTTTGCTGTACGCTCATTTTCTGCAACCATTTTGAGCAAATCATTTTCATAATTTGTTTTAATCTCTTTGTTCTTCTTTGCCAGCAATGCTTTTGCTTCTTTTTCTTTCTGCAAACGAATAGCCTCCGTTTCCATACTTTGATTTTCATTTTGCTTCTGATTTTCTGACTCTTTCTTTAATCGAGCCAACTCTGCGGCTTTCAACAAAGCATCTTCCCTTGCTTTTTGCTCAGCTAGTAATTTTTGTTCTAACTCATTTTTAGCTTTTTCCTCAGCCTCTTTTTTAGCTTTTATCTCCGTATCTAACTTATCCTTATCTTCTTTTTCTTTCGCTTTTTTCTCAGCAAGTAGTGTTGCTTGTTCAGTTGAGGTAATTAAAACATCCTTTGTAAAATCGGCTAAATAAGCATCATCGTCCTTAAATGCTTTTTTACCATCAAATACAATTTTAGTAAAGGGATTTTTAAACTTTGAAACACGAATAGCACTTGAATTGCTTTCAAAAAAAGGAATTTCTGTTTGGTAAAGTGGAAACAAATCACCTCTATCTTTCGAGACCTTGCTTGTATACACCAACAAATACATATCTACACAACCAGGGTAGGAAAACGTAATTTTATAATCGACTCCAAACACAAGGTACAATCTAAATTTTCCGTTTTTGCCTGTTTTTAATTGTTCTTGCTGAAAGGTGCCATTTCTATAAACAGTAACCACAGCGCCCGAAAGTGGTTTATTATCTTTGATTGCTTTCCCCGAAAATTCAAGCATTCCTGGAGCTTGAGCAGAAACTGATTGAGAATAAAAAAGGGCTAAAAAAAGTGCAATAACAAATGAATGCTTAACAGCACCTAATTTTATTTGGTCGAACTTTTTTTTGCTTAAAACGAACATATTGCTACACTTATCCTAAAACGAAAGTAGCAAAAATTAATCGATATCACAATGATTCAATCGAAGCTATACCTCAAAGCCCCATTCGTCATAAAAACTATCGGGATTCGATTTTTTTTGTGTTTGATTTTCAGAGGAAGGAGTATTATTATTATTATTATTATTTTTATTTGCTGCATTTTTTTGAGTCGCAGCTTTCATTTTGTCTTTGAAGTTTTCTTTGCGATCAAAAGATGTATTCTTTTTTGAACCGGATTGGCTTTCTTTCTTTTCATTTATTTCAACAAGGGAAAAATCCAGTTGTTTTTTAACCAAATCGGCACGTTTTACTTGAATAGTCACCTCATCACCAAGTGTTAAAACCTTCCCGTATTTTTTACCTCGTAAACAATAATTATCTTCATCAAAATAATAATTATCGTCTTGTAAATCACGTAAACGAATCATTCCTTCGCAATGGTTTTCTTTCAGCTCAACAAATATCCCCCATTCCGTAACACCTGAAATAATTCCTTGAAATTCTTCTCCAATTTTATCTTGTAAAAATTGAACTTGTTTGTATTTTATGGATGCGCGTTCAGCTTCAGCAGCTAATTTTTCCATTTCTGAAGAATGCTTGCATTGCTCTTCCAACTTTTCAATTTCTGGACTTTTTCCTCCATCCAAATAATGTTGCAATAATCGATGCACCATTACATCTGGGTAACGTCTGATAGGAGATGTAAAATGTGTGTAATACTCAAAACCCAAACCGTAATGTCCAATATTTTTTGTGGTATAAACCGCTTTTGCCATTGTACGAATAGCAAGCATTTCAATCATCCCGGATTCTTTTTTCTGGTTTACTTCTTTCAATAAATTATTCATAGAGTCGGCAACAGCTCGCTCATTTTTTATATTGATTTTATAACCAAACTTTGCAACAAATTCAGCAAACTGCTCCAACTTATCTGGATTTGGTTTATCATGAACACGATAAACAAATGAACGCTGACTTTCTTTTGATTTGTCTTTCGAATCCTTTGCTGTTTTACTTTTTCCAATAAACTCAGCAACCTTACGATTAGCTAAAAGCATAAAATCTTCAATCAACTGATTCGAATCTTTCGCTACTTTAAAAAATACACCAGTTGGATTTCCTGCTTCATCTAAATGAAACTTTACTTCCATTTTATCAAATGCAATACTTCCTTTTTTGAATCGGTTAGCTCTTAATATTTTTGCTAGTCGATTTAAAGTCAATACTTCATCTTTAAATTCGCCTTCGCCTGTTTCAATTATCTGCTGAGCCTCTTCATAGGTAAACCTTTTATCTGAATTGATAATTGTTCTGCCAAACCATTCGGCAACCACCTCTGCATCATCTGTAATTTCGAATACTGCAGAAAAACAAAGCTTTTCTTCGTTAGGGCGAAGTGAACAGACATTGTTTGATAAAACTTCGGGTAACATTGGAACAACTCTATCTACAAGATAAACAGAGGTTGCTCTTGAAAACCCTTCCTTATCAATGATGGATTCGGGTTTCACATAATGACTCACATCTGCAATGTGCACTCCTATTTCCCAATTTCCATTCTCTAGCTTTTGAATTGATAATGCATCATCAAAATCTTTAGCATCAACAGGATCTATTGTAAATGTGGTTATTTCTCTAAAATCTTTTCTTTTTGCAATCTCCTGCTCTGTAATTTTTACAGGAATTAAATCTGCTGCTTTTTCTACATCTTTCGGAAATTGATACGGCAAACCATACTCCGCTAAGATGGCGTGCATCTCGGTATTGTTCTCCCCTACATTTCCTAAAACTTCTGTAATCTCTCCAATCGGATTCACACTATTTTTACCCCATTCAACAATTCGGGCAATTGCCTTTTGACCGTCCTTCGCTCCATTTAACTTATCAAGTGGAATATAAATATCGACATGAATACGATTATTGCTTGGAACTAAAAATCCGAATTTAGGAGAAAGTTGTATTGTTCCTACAAATTCAGTTTTAGCTCTTTCTAATATCTCAATAATTTCACCTTCTTGTTTACCTCGTCTTCCTGGATACAATTTTACTTTCACAATATCTCCATGCAAAGCATTTAATGTTTTTCGCTGAGAGATAAAGGTGTCATTTTCAGTCTCCTCAGATACAACGTATGCTGTTCCGGTACTTGTCATATCAACTTTACCAGAAATAAATACGTCCAGCGATTTTATTTTGAATTTTCCTCTTTCGGGTTCAGAAACACTATCATTAGCCTTTAATTCCGACAAAATAGTGTTTATTAATAATCGCTGAGAGTGGTCTGTTACATTTAAATCGGCAGCTATTTGCTTGTAATTTAGCGCCTTACTAGGACTTGCAGCTAATACTTTTAATATCTCCTCAAATAGATAACTCTTCTTCACGCCTTGCTTTTTGCTTGTAAATTTTTTAGCCATAGCCCAAATATCCTTCTGATTTACGGTATATGAAAGCCTTTGTTAATAAAATCTAAAAAAAACTTTTATAGTGCAACCAAATAATGCAACTTTGCATCTAACACTCAGGAACTAATTATGAATGACGAGCAAATAGTACAAGGCTGTATTCAAAAGAATGCAATTGCTCAAAAGCATTTGTACGAAAAGTTCGCACGTAAAATGATGGGGGTTTGTTTGCGTTATGCCGACAACCATGAAGAAGCAGAAGATGTATTGCAAAATGGTTTTGTTAGTGTATTTCAGAATATTGAATCTTTTAAAGGCACAGGATCACTTGAAGGTTGGATTAGGAAGATTATGGTGAATACAGCACTAACAAACATTAGAAAAAACAAAAAATTGAAACAAAATATTGAACTGGAAAGTGTTGAGTTTATGCTCCCCTCAACAAATCACATAAGTGAGAACTTTGCAGCAAAAGACTTATTAAAAATAATACAAACGCTACCTACTGGCTTTAAAACAGTATTTAACCTTTATGCCATCGAAGGCTATTCGCACAAAGAAATTGGCGACATGCTTGGTATCTCGGAAGGAACTTCTAAATCACAGTATTCAAGAGCAAAAACATATTTACAAAAGTTAATCCCAATTGACAGAGAATAACATGAAGAAAAACGACAATTTAGAAGATTTATTCAAAGACTCTTTTGAAGATTTTGAAGCCGATGTTAAACCGAAAACTTGGGACAACATTCAAGCTGCACTTAAAGGTGCTGGTATTGGTATTTTTATCAAAACGCTTATTAATAAAATTGGAACCAATACAATTATTGCCGTTGTTTCATCTGCAGCTACTGTTATTGGTACCGTTATGATAATGAATTGGACGGGTAGTGGCTCTAAAAAGGAAACTATTTCTGGCAATTTAAACACCACTTCTGCTCCAAAAACAGAAGAAATAACAAACAACAATGCTGTTTCAAATTCTGTTTTGGATAATTCGGCAAATAGCTCTAATTCAACACCTTTAGCAAACAAAACAACAACAAGTGCAAATACAACAAACTCAGCTGCAATTGATACTAAAAAATCAAAAGCTGAACTAGAAAATGTTGTGAAAGAGATTGAGTCAAAATCAATTGCATCAATCAACTCAAGTGTAGTCGCTGGGGCTGTTCCGCTAATTGTTAATTTATCGAATATCGGAGCTGGAAAAATAAACAAATGGGATTTTGGCGATGGAAAAACTGCTAAAAACATCTCAAATCCTGTACATGTTTATGATGTACCAGGAATATATACCGTTGTTTTAAGTTCAACTACTATTGATGGAAAAACGAAAAATGATAGCATTAAAATTGAAGTTTATGGCAACTCATCGCTTTCTTCTATTCCAACAACATTTACACCGAATGATGATGGCGACCATGATTTTTTCATTATTAACAGTGAAAATATTAAAGGGATGAATGCTACTATTTTAGAAGGAAACGGAACTATTGTTTATAGCTACAAAGGAGTAGAAATTAAATGGGATGGAAGAAACAAAAAAGGGGAAAAAGCAAAAGAAGGTATCTATTACTATATTATTGATGCAGAGGGCATAGATGGTAAAAAAATCGAGAAAAAAGGCAGTGTCAAACTTACGAGATAAGCAATTATATCGTATTTTTGTGCTGGAGTTTTTTAAAAAACAAGACAAAAAATGAAGAAATTACTACTTATATTAGGATTAAGCATCTCTACCTATTCTATACAAGCACAAGCAATTGATGCCGAACCAGAAGTTTCAACTGTTTGTGGTGGTGGATCAGCGAGTTTAACTGCAACCGTAATCCCTGCTGGTAGTCCTGGTGCTCCGGGCAGTTTGCCTACTACAGACTATGCAATTTCAACAGTTCCATTTTCAACAGATCCATTTACAAGTGGAACTGCTGTTGCACTCACCGATGATAGCCAAACGGGATTAGTAATTCCAATTGGCTTTACATTTTGTTATTTTGGAACAGAATACACGGTTGCTAATATCGGTTCTAACAATTGGTTAAGTTTTAGTGCTGCCCAATCAACAACCTATACACCTCAAGCAATTCCTAGTGCAACAAACTTTCCAGTAAATGCCATTTTAGGTCCATTTCAAGATATTAATCCTGGTGCAGGTGGAACTGTTTTATATGCAACATACGGTACTGCTCCATTTAGAAGATTTGTTGTTTCTTGGAACAACGTTCCAATGTTCTCTTGTACGGGTCAATTGTACTCAAGCCAAATCATTATCTACGAAACAACGAATATTATTGAAACTCACATTGCTAACAAATCCGTTTGCCCAGGATGGGTTGGTGGTAGAGCAACACATGGCTTACAAAACACAAACGGCACAGTAGCTATTGCAGTTCCAGGACGTAACAATACACAATGGACAGCAAGCAATGAAGGAACTCGTTTTACACCAAATGGCGTTGCTACTTATACCATTAACTGGTACATTTTACCTGCTAATACATTAATCGGAACAGGACCATCTATAACAGTTACACCTGTTACTTCACCTCAATACTATTATGCAGAAGTAGTAGGACCTAACGGCTGTAATCCAACAGGAAGCACTGCCAACAACAAGGATACGGTCGTTGTTTTTTCTAGCTCATTAGCTGTTGATGCTGGACCATTCACTGCTATTTGTGAAAATTCATCTACTACATTAAATGCTTTTGCACCAGGTGGCACTAGTTACACTTGGTCGCCTGCAACAGGTTTAAGTAATCCAACTATCTCCAATCCAGTTGCAAATCCAACAACAACAACAACCTATACTGTGCAAGTTACTGATGCATTGGGCTGTAGTGGAGTAGATACTATAACTATTGCTGTAAATCCTGCACCATTTGTTGATGCTGGATTTGGAGCTGGAATCTGTTTGAGTGACAACATTCAATTAAGCGGAAATGGCGGAGGAACATTTGCTTGGTCACCTGCAGTATCGTTAGACAATGCAACAATTGGAACACCTACTGCGACACCTACTGCGACAACAACTTATACACTTACAGTAACGGATGGTATCGGTTGTACATCAACTGATACGGCTACCGTTTTTATTTCAAATTCAACAGCAAATGCAGGACCAACTGTATCCATTTGTAATGGAACAAGTACCACGCTTAATGCTACTGGTGGGGCAACATATACTTGGTCAGCTTCAGCATCACTAAGCAATTTAAACATTGCCAATCCTGTTGCTAATCCAACAACCACTACAACTTATACTGTTACTATTGATGACGCAGCAGGAACTGGCTGTATTTCTACTGATACGGTAACTGTAATTGTAAACAACTTACCAATCGCTGATGCAGGAACAAATGCTGCATATTGTATTGGAGGGAGTACCGTTTTAAATGCAAGTGGCGGTGGAACATATGCATGGTTGCCATCAACAGGATTAAGCAGTACAACAACTGCAAACCCAACTGCAAACCCAACAAGCACAACTACATATACCGTTACGGTTACATCTGCTCCTGGTTGTACTGCTACGGATGTCGTAACAGTTACAGTTAACAATTTACCAATTGTGGATGCAGGAAACAATATCAGTATTTGTATTGGTGGTAGCGCCTCTTTAAATGCGACAGGTGCACAAAATTTTGTTTGGACACCAAGTGGTTCTTTATCGAATGCAACTATTGCTAATCCAATCGCAACACCTACAGTTGTAACAACCTATACAGTTGTAGGAACAGATGCTAATGGATGTTCTGCTACTGACTCGGTAAATGTTAGTTTAAATGGAATTTCCATATCTGCAATAGCAAGCCCAGCTACCATTTGTGCTGGTGCTACAAGTAACTTATCTGTAACAGGCGCTACAAACTATTCTTGGACACCTAGTGCGTCATTATCAAACGCTACAATTGCAAACCCTGTTGCTAATCCTACAGCTACCACAACTTATACTGTAATTGGAAGTGATGCAGCAAGCGGATGTGCAGATACAACAACTGTTACATTAACAGTAAATTCATTACCGAACGTAAATGCTGGCGCTACTTTATTAATTTGTGCTGGTGCTACAGCTAATTTATCGGCAACTGGTGCACCAAACTTTACATGGACACCAACAACATCATTAAACAATCCAAACATTCCTAATCCAACTTCTACTGCAACAACTACAACATTGTATACAGTAGTTGGAACGGATTTAAATGGATGTACAGCATCTGATACTGTATCAGTAATTGTTACACCCGTTCCAAATGCAAATGCAGGATCTAATACAAGTATTTGTAATGGATCAAGTACAACTTTAAATGCAACTGGCGGTGGAACCTATAGCTGGTTGCCATCTTCAGGATTAAGCAATTCTACAATTGCTAATCCTGTTGCAAATCCAACTACTACAACTACCTATACTGTAACCGTTACATCAAATTTTTGTAGTGCTACCTCACAAGTAACAGTAACCGTAAATCCTGCACCAATTGCAACTGCAAGCACAAACAATGCTACTATTTGTGCAGGAACATCCGTTCAATTAACAGCAACTGGTGGTGGAAATTATTCATGGTCTCCTTCTGCAGGTTTAAGCAGCGCAACAATTGCAAATCCAATTGCTTCGCCAACAACAACTACAACTTATACTGTTATTGTATCGAACGTGGTTGGTTGCTCTGATACAGCAACAGTAACTATTAATGTAACAAACGCAATGAGTATTGGATCTTCTTCAATAACTCCAGAAACCTGTGGAAGTACGAATGGTGTAATAACAACAGGTTCAATTACAGGAGGAAATAGTCCTTATACGTATTCATTAAATGGTGGTGCATCACAAACATCTGCTACGTTTTCGAACTTAGCAGCAGGAACTTATACAATTACTGTTACCGATGCAGGTGGCTGTGCTACAACTCAAACAGTTACTGTTGGACAAGTGTTAGGAGTAAACGCTGCATTTTCAGCAACACCACCATCTGGCGTGTATCCATTGAACGTTGCATTCAATAATTCAACTACTGGTGCTACTAATTATATTTGGGACTTCGACAATGGATTAGGTTCAATTTTAACTAACCCTAGCACATCTTACGGACAAATAGGTCAATACACTGTAACATTAATTGCCTATAACAATAATCCTGCTTGCGCTGATACTGCTACATTTACGATTGATGTATATGATGAGGTAATGTTAGGAATACCAAACGTGTTTACACCAAATGGTGATGGCATTAATGATATCTTCTTTGTAAGCGCAAATGGTGTAACTGAAATTTCGGGAACAATATTTAACCGTTGGGGCAAAAAAGTATTCGAATGGAAAGGAGCTCCTTCAACTACATTGGGATGGGATGGAAAAATCAATGGAAATAAAGCCGAAGATGGCGCTTATTATTATATAATTGATGCGAAGGGATCTGATGGAAAAGACTACAACGAAAAAGGGTATTTACAATTAATTAATGGTAAGTAACCAAATAATTAAACTTAAAAAGGGAGAAAAATTTTCTCCCTTTTTTTATTCAATTTTTCTAACGATTCAAGAACTTTTATCACCAACAATCTCCACGATTTTATGTAAATTTGTGCTCCCAATAATTAAAAACAAAATATTATGTCGACAACATTAACAGATAACGCTTTTGGAATAGAAGAAGTACTTAAGCAATTAGGATTAAAAGAAAACAATTACGGTGCAAGCACTGGACTAAAACATACAATTACAAAAGGTAAAAAAATTGATTCATATTCTCCTGTTGATGGTAAATTGATTGGTAGTGTAAACGCTGCAACTGCAGAAGATTATGTTTCAGTAATGAAAACAGCAGAAGAAGCATTTAAAGTTTGGCGTTTAATGCCAGCACCAAAACGTGGCGAAATTGTTCGTCAGATGGGTGACGAACTTCGCAAATACAAAGATCCATTAGGAAAATTAGTTTCCTATGAAATGGGGAAAAGTCTGCAAGAAGGATTAGGTGAAGTTCAAGAAATGATTGATATCTGTGATTTTGCAGTTGGTCTATCTCGTCAGTTGTATGGTTTAACTATGCACAGCGAACGTCCTATGCATCGCATGTACGAGCAATGGCATCCATTTGGTGTAGTTGGAATCATTTCTGCGTTTAATTTCCCAGTTGCTGTTTGGAGCTGGAACTCTATGTTAGCATGGGTATGTGGAGATGTTTGTATTTGGAAGCCAAGCTCAAAAGTACCTATGTGCGCAATTGCATGTCAAAATATTATTGCAGATGTATTGAAACGCAATAACGTACCAGAAGGTGTAAGTTGTTTAGTAATAGGAAACGAATCGGGCGATTTAATTAATAATGATAAACGTATTCCATTGGTTTCTTTCACAGGATCAACACGTATTGGACGACACGTTTCAAAAACGGTTGCAGAGCGTTTTGGAAATACCATATTAGAATTAGGTGGAAACAATGCAATCATCGTTTCTGAACATGCTGATTTAAGCATGGTATTAGTAGGTGCAGTATTTGGTGCTGTTGGAACGGCTGGTCAACGTTGTACTTCAACGCGTAGATTAATTATTCACGAAAGTGTTTACAACAAAACAATTGATGTAATTAAAAATGCATACGGTCAGCTTAAAATTGGCAATCCTTTGGATTCAGCTAATCATGTAGGGCCATTAATTGATAAAGGTGCTGTTCAAGATTATTTGAATGCAATTGAAAAGGCGAAAACTGAGGGTGGAAAAATCATTGTAGATGGTGGTGTTGTAACTGGTGAAGGATATGAAAGCGGATGTTATGTAAAACCATGTGTAATTGAAGCAAAAAATGAGTTTCACATTGTTCAGGAAGAAACATTTGCACCCATTTTATATGTAATGAAATACAAAACGATTGAAGAAGCCATTGCAATGCAAAATGGTGTTCCTCAAGGATTATCATCTTCTATCTTCACTAACAATATGCGTGAAATGGAATTATTTTTATCGCATGCTGGTTCGGATTGTGGAATTGCCAATGTAAATATTGGTACTTCAGGTGCTGAAATTGGTGGTGCATTTGGTGGAGAAAAAGAAACTGGTGGCGGCCGTGAATCTGGTTCAGATGCATGGAAAGCATATATGCGTAGACAAACAAACACCATTAACTACGGTACAAGTTTACCTTTAGCACAAGGAATTAATTTTACGATATAAATGATAAATAAAAGTACCTTTTTCAAAAGCGGAATAACATTCATTATTTCGCTTTTGTTTTTTGTGAATGTCTTTGCCCATGAAGCAAATCTTAAAACCGGTTTTTGGAAAGGCGCTTTGCAATTAAACGATTCGACTGAACTACCATTTAATTTTGAAATTAAAGGACAAAGTCTCGAAATTATCAATGGCGATGAGCGTATAGTAGTAGACGAAATTCAATTTATTGGAAACGATTCTGTTATTATTAAAATGCCCGTTTTTGATTCTGAATTTAGAGTGCTAATGATTGGAGATACATTAATGAAAGGAAACTGGATAAATTATGCCCGAAAAAATAAAAATGTAATTCCTTTTTTTGCAAGCTATTGTACAAAAAATTGCGATGACAAAAATGTTTTTGCCTCTTCCCAATACTTCAACATGGGTGGCAACTGGGAATGTAATTTTAGCCCAGAAACTAAAGATAACAGCAAAGCAAAAGGAGTGTTTATTCAAACGGATCCTTTCAAAAAACTAACGGGAACTTTTTTAACAGAAACTGGAGATTATCGTTACTTGGAAGGGAAACTAAGTGAAGGGAAACGCTTTTATCTTTCATGTTTCGATGGCTCGCATGCTTTTTTATTTACTGGAAAAGTTAAAGGCGACAGTATTGTAGATGGTCATTTTTATTCGGGATCACATTGGCACGAGCCTTGGGTTGCGGTGCGTAATAACAAATTCGAATTACGAAATCCTGATTCACTAACTTATTTAAAACCTGGTTATTCCAAAATGGAATTCAGTTTTAAAAACACAGAGGGACAAACTGTTTCGCTAACAGATGCTAAATACAAAAACAAAGTAGTCATTGTTCAGTTGATGGGAACTTGGTGCCCCAATTGTATGGATGAAACAAAATTTCTTGCCCCATTTTACGAGAAATACAAATCAAAAGGATTAGAAGTAATAGCATTGGCATTTGAACGAACCGATGATTTTAATAAAGCAGTAAGCAATGTTCAACGCTCCAAAACACGTTTCAAGGCTAATTACGATTTTTTAATTACGATGAAAAATGGTAAAGACCAAGCCTCAGAAGCATTACCGATGCTGAACGAAGTAATGGCTTTCCCAACTACTATTTACATTGATAAAAAAGGAATTGTACGTAAAATTTACACTGGCTTCAACGGACCAGCAACGGGTGATGCACACATCAAATTTGTAGAGCAAACGACTTTGTTTGTAGAAAAATTATTAAACGAATGATATTAAACTGCGAACGATCATAAATTAACTCCTGAAAATAAACTTACTTTACATTGTTAAACTAAAACCTCAAAAAATAATATGAAAAAATTATTAATCGCTACAAGTATCGGTACTCTATTTTTATCTGCTTGTGGAAATCATCAAGAAGAACAAAAAACAGAAGTAGCAACTGTAGATACAACTTTAATGTATTTTGGAGATAGCATTACAACAGAAGGTGCTGTAGCGGCAGATCAACTAATGACCCAATTAGCGGGAAAGGATTCGATGCAAGTTAAATTAACAGGAACAATTGCTGAAGTTTGTCAGAAGAAAGGATGTTGGATGAATATGAACATTACAGCTAATCAATCTATGAAAGTACGCTTTAAAGATTACGCATTCTTTATGCCGAAAGATGCAGCTGGCAAAACTGTATTTATTGAAGGATGGGCATACAATGACACCATTCCTGTAAATGAATTACAACATTATGCAGAAGATGCTGGCAAATCAAAAGAAGAAATTGCAAAAATAACAGAACCAGAAATCAGTATCTCATTCGAAGCAAATGGTGTCATCATTAAAAAATAAATTTCTTGTTTTAAGTGCCCTGTTTGCCATTATTCTTTCATTGGCAAATTGCTCGAACAATGAGCCGAAACAAGAAAGCAATAAAGCAGACTCAACTAATTGTGTAAAACCCAAGCCATTAAATCCGAATGGAGATAGTGAGTTGGCTTTGCTTATGCGAAAAATGATGCATACTTCGGAAAGTTTGAAGGAAATGATTAAACAAGGTAATTTGCCTAAAGAATTTCCAGAAGAATTTCTGACCATACATACCGCTAAACCAACAGATTCTGAAACTAAAAAAGCTTCATTTGATGGTTTTGCTAGTAGTTATGTAAGTAATATGAAAACCTTGTATACGTCACCAAAGGATGAATTAACAAAAAACTACAATGCAGTTGTAACAGCTTGTGTCAATTGTCATTCGGAACATTGTCCTGGTCCATTAAAAGCCATCAATAAACTCAAAATAGCAGAATAAACAAAAAGCTCGAACAATCAGTTCGGGTTTTTTGTTTATTAACAACACTAAAAGTGAGCATAAGTTTTTCTATTTTCGCTATCGAATTATGGCAAAGCTCAAAACAACTTATTTCTGTCAAAACTGTGGTGCACAATCTGGAAAATGGATTGGTAAGTGTCCATCGTGTAACGAATGGAACACCTATGTAGAAGAAGTTGTATCAAAAGGTACTGATTCCAAAACACCAGGCATTGCAAGCACAAGTACACAACGTGCTGCAAAACCTCAATTGGTAGATGAAATCAATTTATCCGAGCAACACCGCATTCCTGTTTACGATAAAGAATTATCACGTGTATTGGGTGGAGGAATTGTTCCTGGCTCATTAATTTTATTCGGTGGTGAACCTGGTATCGGTAAATCAACCTTGATGTTGCAAATTGCCATCAATCTTAAAAATTTAAAAGTGCTTTATGTTTCTGGCGAAGAAAGCGAACAACAAATTCGTATGCGTGCTGAACGTATTGTTGCAAATGCTGGTCCGAAAACAGATGCTACCAAACTATTTGGAAGTTGTTATGTACTAACAGAAACATCTACACAAAATATTTTCAAACAAATAGAATTGCTTGAACCAAATTTATTAATTGTCGATTCTATTCAAACATTGCATTCAGCTCACATCGAATCATCACCAGGCAGTGTATCTCAGATAAGAGAATGTACAGCCGAATTGTTGCGCTATGCAAAAGAAAGTGGAACACCTGTATTTTTAATTGGTCACATTACCAAAGATGGTAGTCTTGCAGGACCAAAAGTATTAGAACACATGGTTGATGCTGTATTGCAATTTGAAGGCGATAGAAATCATGTTTATCGTTTATTACGCACAACTAAAAATCGTTTTGGTTCTACCAACGAATTAGGAATTTATGAAATGCAAGGAAGTGGATTGCGTGAAGTAAGCAATCCGTCCGAAATATTAATTACCAACCGCGAAGAATTGGTGAGTGGTGTTGCCATCTCTGCAACCATGGAAGGCATGCGCCCCATGCTTATCGAAACACAAGCATTGGTAAGTAGTGCTGCTTATGGAACTCCACAACGCTCTTCCACAGGGTTTGATTTACGAAGATTATCCATGTTGCTTGCAGTATTAGAAAAACGCTGTGGTTTCCGCTTGGGAATCAAAGATGTATTTCTAAATATTGCTGGCGGAATAAAAGTAGAAGATCCAGGAATTGATTTAGCACTGGTTTGTGCAGTGTTATCCAGCAACGAGGATATGCCCATTTCTCCAAAAACATGTTTCGCTGGTGAAGTAGGTTTGAGTGGCGAAATACGTCCAGTGAACCGAATTGATCAACGGATATCTGAAGCAGAAAAATTAGGCTTCGAACACATCTTTATTTCCAAGTACAACAAAAAAGGATTAGACCTCAATAGCTATTCTATTAAAATTACCATGGTTGGTAAAATTGAAGAAGTGTTTAGTTTGTTGTTTGGCTAGTTAATTAAATCACTAAATTATCACTACAACTTTTTCTTGTTTGGTTTTCATTCGGCCAATAGGTTGTGCAAAATCTTGAAACCCTTCTTGCTTCAAGAGCGCTTCAAAATTATTTTTATGAGCTGCATCAATTGTAATCAACAATCCACCATTGGTTTGTGGATCGCATAAGGTCAATAATGAATCGCCTGTTATTCCAGAAACTTTAGGATCATAACCACTCCAATTTCTAAAACTATTATCGGGCACACACATTTGTGATGTATAAAAATCCAAGCCATCAATCAATGGAACATTTGCATAATTTAGCTCGGCTGTTAAGTTTGCGCCTTCGGCCATTTCTATCAGATGACCCAACAATCCAAATCCTGTAACATCTGTCATTGCTGATACATACTCCAGTGAACCCAGTATTTCTCCAACCTTATTTAATGCTTTCATTTGAGCCGCAGCAAGCCCAATGTGTTCTTCTTTTAAAAGACCTTTCTTTTCAGCCGTAGTAAGAATACCAACGCCAATTTTTTTTGTTAGATAAATCAAATCATCTGCTTTAGCAGTATTGTTTTGTTTTAAATTTTTAGGATCTATCAATCCAGTAACAGCAAGTCCAAAAATAGGTTCTGGACTATCAATGCTATGTCCGCCAGCTAATGGAATTCCTGCTTCTGCACAAATAACTCTTGCACCATCAATCACTTTTTGTGCAAGTTCAGCAGGCAATGAATTGATGGGCCAACCTAAAATAGCAACTGCTAACAAAGGTTTTCCACCCATTGCATATACATCGCTAATTGCATTTGCAGCTGCAATCATTCCAAAATCATGGGCATCGTCTACGATGGGCATAAAAAAATCGGTGGTACTGATTATTGCTTGGTCATTTCCAATAGCATAAACAGCAGCATCGTCTTTTGTGTTATTCCCTACTAATAAATTTTTATCGCTGGGTGCAGTAAAATTCGATTTTAATATTTGCTCTAATACATGCGGTGCTATTTTGCATCCACATCCAGCACCATGCGAATATTGTGTTAATTTAATTTCTTCCATCTGTTTATCCCTTACTACTAGTTAGCTTCATCGCTTCTTCTTTTATACTTTTTGTAATCTCGTTTACATCCATGCTATCAAACTCACAATGGACTATTTTTTCTTTTGCTCGTTGTTCTTCACCAAAATTATAAGTCTTATCATAATACACTAAACAAATTTCGAATGCCGTTTTAAAATCACCTTCTTCAATTGCTGTAATGGCTCGTTTTAAATGTTGTCCCCCCAAGCGCTTTCCAATACGTTGTATTGCACTCGCTAGCTCTTCTTTACTAAACACACCGTATTCCGTCACCAAATAATTCAATCGTTCTTGTAATGGAAGCTCTATGTTAATTACTGCAGCATTTTTCATTTGTTCCCACAATCCTAATGGAATAATATTAATACCAATTCTTCTACTTTCGTTTTCAATCCAACACGGTTTCTCTGCATCAACTTTTGACAATTCAAATGCTAAATTATTTTCAAATTGTTCTTGTGAAGGCTGAACTGTTTCGCCAAGTGCACCAAAAGAGGAACCTTTATGATGCGCCAATTGTTCTAAATCGATAATTTGCTCCTGCTGCTTTTTTAGTTCTTGTAAAATGATTGTTTTTCCTGTCCCCGTTTTTCCACCTAATACAAGTACATTTTTTTTATCGTTAAAACTTTCAAGCACTCGTTTTCTATAATTTTTATAACCACCTTTTAATGTGTAGCATTTAAATCCATACGTTTCGAGAAACCATGCCATGCTTGAACTACGCATTCCACCTCTCCAGCAATGCACTAGAAAAATTCCTGTTTTATTTATTTTGATTGCATCCTTTACAAATTCATGAAGCTTCGGTCCAACAATTTCCAAGCCTTTTAGAACGGCAGGTTGTTTCCCTTCTTTTTTATAGAGTGTACCGATCACAACACGTTCTTCGTTTGTGAAAATAGGGAGATTAAGTGCATCGCAAATATGTCCCTGATTAAATTCTGCAGGTGTACGCACATCAATTACCGGATGCGTTTCCGACAATTTTATAAACTCATGTATATCAATTGGTGTTGGCAAAAATTCCTCCTATCAGCATTAGTATAAATGAAAAAGAGGCTTGTTCAAATTTAATTTGAATGCACACTAACTTCTTTTGCGATTGCAATGGCTCTTTCTTTAACCGCATCCACATTGCTTCCTACTTTATCATAGGTAAGTGCGACAGCCATTCTGCGGTATGGTCGAGTAGTTGGCTTACCAAATATTTTTAAATCACTCAACGTATGATTCATCGCTTTTTCTAAACCAGAAAAAGTTGGATTTGAACCTTCTTTGTCGGCCAATATAACTGCACTCGCACCTACTCGCTCTTGTGTTATTTCTGGTATTGGAAAACCCAATACGGCACGTGCATGCAATTCAAACTCCGAAAAGTTTTGTGTGCCTGCCAATGTTACCATTCCAGTATCGTGCGGACGAGGAGATAGCTCAGAAAAATACACTCCATCGGGTGCCAAGAAAAACTCAACACCCCAAATTCCTGATCCAGTTAATGCTGCTGTTACCTTAGCAGCCATTTCTTGTGCTTCTTTCAAATGTTCTGCTTTAATTTCTGCTGGCTGCCAGCTTTCTTGATAATCGCCTCGTTCTTGTCGGTGACCAATTGGTGGACAGAACAATGTATTTCCGTTTTTTTGTGTAACTGTTAAGAGTGTAATCTCCGAATCGAATTTCACAAAAGCTTCAGCAATAACTTCGGTATAATCGCCACGTTTGCCCGACTGAGCATAATCCCATGCTTTTTGAATATCTGCATCCGACTTAATTACGCTTTGTCCTTTCCCGGATGAACTCATCAATGGTTTTACAACGCATGGCATTCCAACAATTTTAACTGCAGCTACTAACTCTTCAAAACTGTTTGCGTATTCATACTCAGCAGTTCTTAAACCTAATTCTTTTGCAGCCAAATCACGAATGGCTTTACGATTCATTGTAAAATTTGCAGCCTTAGCACTTGGTACTACTTGTATGTTTTGTTTTTCGTAATCATAAAAACGTTCGGTACGAATGGCTTCTATTTCAGGAACAATAATATCCGGTTTGTGCTTTGCAACAATACGATCCAGTTCAGCTCCATCCAACATATTAATTACTTCACGTTCATCTGCCACTTGTTGTGCAGGAGCATCGTTGTATGAATCAACAGCAATTACATATTGTCCTAAACGCTTGATTGCGATTACAAACTCCTTACCTAGCTCACCCGAGCCTAAAAGCATTATTTTTTTCATGATTAAAATATATGAGCAACAAAAATAAAAAGAGAAAGCGGAAAAACCCGCTTTCTCTCTACAATTTTATCCCTTTTATTTCACAATTAATTTTTGACTATAAATTTTATTGCTCGAAGATGCAATTACAATGTAGACGCCTGCAGCAAGTCTGTTTTCTAAATCAACAGCAACCAACTGTTTGTTTTCGGAAACAACATTCACTTTCGAATAAAACTCTTTCCCTTGAATATCTCGAACAACAACTAAAACAGTTTGATCTTTTAGTCCTGTAAAATCAATCGTTATTGACTCATCTGAGTTCGATGGGTTGGGAAAAATACTTATTCCATCATCACCAAAATAATAGTTTACAGGAACTATTTGAGAATACGTATAATTTCCATTGAAATCAGTTTGTTTTAATCGATAATAAGAAATGCCATCAAAAGGATAATTATCTGTATCAAAATAATCAATTATAATTGTACTGTTACCTGCCCCATCAACAATGGAAAGTGTTTCAAAATTAATACCATCTTTTGTTTTTTCGATTGTAAAAAAATCGTTGTTGATTTCCGTTGCAGTACTCCAAGTTAGTTCCACTTTTTTGTCTTTCGCAATTGCATTAAAATTCAACAATTCTATTGGCAAAGGACTTACACTAAAATTTTTTGTCCCAATAGTATAGTATCCATCGTTTGTAAGATTAATACCATTAAATAGTACTCTATCACCGGCTGTAGAAGTTGCCGTTGTGAGCTCTGTCCAGCTACCTGTTTGAGCTGCTCTATATAAAAGCACATAATCGGTATTTGTTCCAACGGGTACTGCTCCTACACCACCATCACCCATATCAAACTCTATATTTGTATTTATAACCGTTAACGAATTCGTTATATCAAAATACCAAATACGCTGCCAACGAGCATTGTTTGTTCCTGTCATTCCAACCACATCACTAGCTATTTCAGCATTCGTTGCAGAAGCATGCCCAGCTAAAATATAATCTCCACTTTCTAACCCTGAATTCACTAAAAGACGTATCCCTTTTGATACCGATGCAGCAAATTCTGTATTGCTTCCCGAAGCTTCCATTCCGACTCCAGCAACATCAAAATCATAATTCCCTCTTAATGTATCATCACCTATATACTTATTATTTGTGCTAAGTGCTATATTATATTTTGCTGATAAATAATTATCTATTATATTTTTTTGCGCACTATTCACAAATGTATTGTACATTATTACTTCTGCAATATCTCCATTCCAAGTTTCTGTTCCCTGCCTTCCTATGGTTACATCTGACCAGGAACTTAAGGTGCCATTATAAGCAACATTACCTGCTGCGTTGTTATTTATAAACTGATTGATAGATGTTGATCCATTATACATATTATTAATAATGTATCTGGTATTTGTGTTTAACGTTGTAACCTGAGAAATATCTAATGAAGTACTATTCGATTGAATTCCTCTACCCCATACCCTTGTTCCTGCTGCATTACTAACCCAAATACCAATCGTCTTATTACCTGGAGCTACAGATGTTCCGGAACCAGCAGGAGCTGCAACCAAAACTCCAGGATTAGAAGAAGGTAAACTAGAATAAGACGCTACCGCCCAAATTGAAGCAGCATTCCCTGTCCCAACAGTAGTAGACATTAAGAGGTCTGCGTTCCCAGCAGTATATCTAATTACAGGGTTGCCATTTATTGAGTTTGTAACATAGTTAGGACGATTAGCTGCTGTCGTTTGCGATGCATGATCTGAATTACCTGAATAGTCGTTCCACTGCTGAACATTATCACCATTACTCGCCAACGTAGTTCCTGCATTATTATAAACACCCGCATTTGCTTTTAACCACAAAACATTGTTGGTGCTAGAGCCAACACCAGCTGGACCTGTTTGAGAAAACAAAATACAATTGATGAATAATGTAATTGAGAGTAGTAGTCGTTTTTTCATGTTCTATTATTCTGGAAAGCCAGTATTTAGCTATTCATTATCGTAAATATAGCAAAAAAAGAATAATAATGATTAAACGTACTTTATCAAAAATCAGCAGAACAAATATCATAAAAACAAAGAAGGTCCTCTATCAAAGGACCTTCAAAAAAATATAAATTAGTTCGTTTTGTACTTTGTTATCGTTTCATCATTAAAGCGGATAAAATAATCGCCTGTTGTATCGAAACGAGGACGATAACAACCTTTTAATTTACCGAGTATTTTACCCGTTGAAAGATCGAAACGAATAAATTCATTCATGTCATCTTCATCTTTACCCGACCAAATAATGAATGCATCACCTTTGTATTCTAGCAACAATGTTTTTCCGGTTGCCGTAGAATAATTTTTTTTGCCTGTTTTTGAGAAAGAAGCAATTCCTTCTTCTCCTTCCACAATGTAGTTGTTGTTATCCATGAATATGTTTTGTGGTTTACCAATCTCCTTTCCTAATTCAACTTTATTTAACACCTTACCGCTTGAAGATTCTAAAAAATAAATATTTTTAGAAGAGCATGCTATTAGTTTATCATCATCTAAATAAATTCCACATTCTGATTTAGATATTTTATCCTCACCAAATATTGTTGATGCCGTCCATAATTGTTTTCCAGAGGCAATTTCGTAAGCACGTATATCAGATGTCCCTTCAAATTCTATTTTCGCCCTTTGAGTAGTTACTCCATTATTTGGATTATAGATTGCTTTCGCTTTTCTTATATAGCCACCAAATTTCGCGACTAATATGTTATTTACTACATACAACTGTGAAATTACATCATCATTATCCAATTTATCGCCTTTCCATAATAATGCCCCTGTATTAATATCGAGCTTCTTAATTGCTTTTTCTCCTTTTGAAAAATCACATATATACACTGCCTCTTTATCTACTGTTGGAAGAGGGCTTCTGCCCATCTCTTGGGAAGTAGCTCCAGCCTGAACCATATCAAATGTGGTACTCCACAAAAATTTTCCTGTTTTTAAATCAAGCACACTAATGCCTTCATAAATAATAAAAACTTTATCATTTTTAACCATTACATTCATAACTACATCTGGTTCATCCGAAGCTAGTAATAGTCTGTTTAAATGCGTTACCGCTCTAGCTTTAATGTTTGTCGACCAATTGTAACCAACAGATGCCTTCACCGTCAATTCAAACTCATTCCCCGCACTCGAATTCTTGAAAAATTTATCTTTATAATAAAGATCAACATAGGTTCCTGAGGCATCATCAATTGCAGATGTAGCGTATGTTGTTTTTGTTTTTGATCTTTTTGTTTTTGCAACTTTATCTTTTAAAGTAGATTCTGTTATGCTACTATTAATCGCTCCTGTTTTAGAATCTAAATAAATTGTTGTTTTGGTATCTTCCTTAGGTTTCTTATAAATCACTTCTACTGGATCTCCCTCTTTAGCCCACAAAAATGTCCAATCCTCAACTGATTTTACTCCAAGACGTTCTTTTGCATTAAACGTCCAAAGTGTTTTTCCCGCAACGCCATCCACCATTGCAAACGCTTTCAAATCTCCTATAATAATCATAGAAAGATCTGAATTACAAGAATTCCACTCGTTCTTTACCTCTACCTTAGTTTCCCATTCTTTCTTAAATTCATTCTGAGAAAATAGTGCATTACCAATCAACACAAATGTTGATAGTATTAAAATGTTTTTTTTCATCTTATTATTGTATTAAAAATTTATTTGAACTGATTTTTGTTTTAGCATCATATATTGAATAAAAATAGATTCCGGACTTAAGATTATCCTTGTTAATGATCGCTATATTGTTTGTTACAGAAATGGATTTTAATTCCTGTCCCATTAAATTATATATCTTCAAAACCGGCTCTTTTAATTGAAGAGTAGACTGAATAATAAGTTGCGCATTATCTTTCATTGGATTTGGAAAAAGAGAAACAATCATATCATTTTGTATTTCCTCAATCCCTGTTAATGTTTCTGCACACCATCCTGTGGTTATATCTCCAGCATTTTCACTACGTTTCAATAATTTTTTTCCATTGCTGATGTCGTACCAAGTGTAGTCCGTTGAATTAGGACCAAGACTATTTGTTCTTAATTCAGAGATCATAGCCACATTTGTAACTGTTCCTTGCGGTAATATTAATGTTCCAAAACCATTAAAAGAAACTGTACGTGAGCCTGTCTGATAGCTACTAATTGTTGTAGCATTACTATAATTTGTTTTTGAATATGTATCTGTAAATGACTGTCCGTAGGAGAATGGAAAAACTAAATGCTTATCGGGATTCTGAAAAATTTCGTGAGAGGCACTCGGCTCATAACTCCCCCAAAGAACAACGCTATCCGTTGAAAAATTAAAATATTCTACTCCAATAACCGCACTTAATGCTGGATCGCTTGAAGCAAAATTACTATTTGGGTAAAGCGACCCATTTGGAGTGGTCGAAGGAGCAGCATAAGAAAAGTGCACAGTAGGAATTCCACTAGCAACAGTAAGCGCAGAAGCATCCCATGTTACTCCCGTCCCTGTAATACTAACCAAAGCTGTATTAAAGGATGAGTTGTTAGCAATGTTAACTGGTAACGTATCTGTCAGTGCACTACTAAAATTAGCATAAGTAATTGTCTGACCAAAGGAACTCAATGCAATAAGCAAAGAAAAAAAAGTGAATTTTGTTTTCATGATTTAATAGTTAAATTATAAAAACAAAGGTGATACCTATTTGGAATCAACACAATACGCAAAAAGTAGTAATTCTTTGGGGTTACTTTTTATATGCCTTGTTAATTGCTTCAGTACGTGAGTTTACATGAAGTTTTTCATAAATATTGCGAATGTGTGTACGAACTGTTTCTGTGCTTAGAAATAGTTCATTTGCAATTTCTTTATAACGAAGACCTTTAGACAAATAGTCCAGAATCTCAGATTCGCGAACAGAAAGCTTTTGGAGTTCGGCATTTTTTTCTGTTGAATGGAAAGACGATACAATTTTTCGAGCGATATGACTACTCATTGGTGACCCTCCCTTATACACTTCAACCAATGCATCTAAAATTTTTGAAGCTTGAGTTGTTTTAGTAAGGTAGCCAGTAGCGCCTACTTTTAAAGACTTAAATACCGATTCGGTATCCTCAAATGAAGTAAACATCACAAATTGAGTTGCAGGACAAAGCGGTTTTAAGATTGACACGCATTCAATACCTGATTTTCCTGGCAAATGAATATCCATTAACACTACATCCAACAACAAATTCGGAATTTTTTCTATTGCATCCTCTGCATTAGTAAATGTATTTTCACAACTAAAACCTTCACTGCCATTTATTAAAATGGCAATACTTTCTCGTATTTGTTTTTCGTCCTCTACTATACCAATTTTCAATTTCATTTTACAAATTTAAACGAACTCTAATAATTACAATTAACATGAAAGTAGTAATCAAAATATATTTTTGTCAAAAGGAACTGTGAATTGAATTAAAGTTCCCTTGTGCTCAGAAGAATCAATAACTACTTTTCCGCAAATAGACTCGATTCTGTTTTTAATATTTTTCAACCCATTTCCATCGTCTGAGCGATTTGCGGGAATACCAATACCATTATCGATAATTGTCAGTTGAAATTCATTCGAATTTATTGCAAGTATAATATTTACAGTTGAGGCTCTAGAATGCTTTACAATATTGTTTAAGCACTCTTTAACAACCATAAATATTTCGCGATGAAATTCTTTTGAAATTGATGAGTTCGGAATATTTTCAGGAAATTTTATTAAAACCTCTGCACCAAACTCTTCCAAATAATCATGAGAATATTCACGAATTCTAGCTGTCAAATTAGCCAATGTTGTATTTTCTGGATTAAGCGCCCATATCAAATCCCTCATATTCTCTACTAAATGAGAAGCTGTTTCAGAAATTCCGGAGCTAGCATTGGATAGCTCCTCATCATTCGTGCTTTTCCTAAAAACAATCTCACTCAAAAAACGGATTTTAGAAAGTCCTGAACCAAGGTCATCATGAATGTCTTTTGCCATTCGCATCCTCTCTTTTTCTTCGGTTGCCTTTATTGTTTGTTCTTTTTCAAGCCTACTTTTTAACTGTTGACGTTGAAAATAATTGTAAAAGTAAAACAGAATAAAAAAGAGAGAGATGACAATCAAAACAATAGTAATATTCCTTGCTTTAATTTGCTCATCTTGTCCGCTAATTTCAAGTGTCTTAATTGTATCTGATTGCTGTAATAACTTTATTTGATTTTCCTTTTTCTCCGTATCATATCTTGTTTGAAGTTCAAAAAACTGCTGTACTTTATCTTTATTTAATAAGGTATTATTTAAAGAAAAATATAATTTATAATATGTCAAGGCATTTTTAGGATCTTCAATTCGTTCATACGCTTCAGCAAATTTGTAATATATTTCTAAAAGTATATCGCTATTCTTTTTTATGGTTGGCAACAGTATCTCCGATTCTTTTAATAATTTATGAATTTCTCCTTTGTTAACCATGTTCATTTTACTAAGACTTTTGGCCATATTCAAATACGCTAAACAAATGCCGTTATCATTTTTTAGAGTTTTTTGAATTGCAAGCTCCTTTGAAAAATTGTCATATGCTTTTTCAAATTCATTTTTTGAAACATAAACCTCCCCTAAAGCATTCAAACAGATTCCTATACTAACTTTATCAGTATGTCTTTCCAATCCTCTTAATGCATCCGACAAAACAAAAATTGCCGAATCCAGTTCTCCTTTATTGTGATAGCATTTTCCAAGATTGATATATAGATTGTAGAAAATATAATCATGCTTAAATTCAACACACTTTCTTAATCCTAGCCGAGAGTAATACTCTGCATTAGCATAATCTCCCAACCGCATGTATATTTCGCCCAAATAGAAATGAATACGAGGATTATAGCTGGATTGGGTTTCTAATAATTTATATGCCGTTAAATACTGACGCAATGCATTTTTATAATCTCCATTTTGTTTATAACACAAAGCGATGTTAACACTTGTAAGCGCCATTTTTTGTGGTGCATTCATTTTTTTAGCAACATCGTATGATTTGAAGTGGAAATACTGTGCGGAATCAAATTTAGCAAGTGTTTCATAGGCATTCGCTATTCCATTGTAAGCATTAAGTTGAAATGGTAAATCGTTTTCACGTAATGCTAATTTCAAGCATTCTTGTCCATATTTAATCCCTTTAATCGGATCGACCAAACCGTATTCAAAACTTAATGTGTACAGGCAATTTAGCTTTTCAGATGTATTGGTTGTCTTATTTAATACATTTTGAACACTATCTAAATAACTTAAAGTGGTGGCTTTTGTTCCTTTATAAAGAATAAAACAAATTAAAAGAAGGGCTATTTTCTTTATCATTATACTTACTAAGTCAAAAAATAAACTTTTAAATACCTCACTAAAACTAAATTCAAAAGCAAATTAAAGTAAATTTTCTATACTTTTGTTCAGTTTTATTCAACAATAGCCAACTAACTTTCAATTAAATATATGTACGGAAAATTTCAAAATCATCTTCAAACCGAATTAAAAAACATTGAAGATTCAGGATTATTCAAACGTGAACGCATCATTACAAGTGAGCAAGGTGCTGTAGTAAAAGTAAATGGTAAAGATGTTATCGTTTTTTGTGCTAACAATTATTTAGGATTATCATCGCATCCAAAAGTAATTGAAGCTGCCCATAAAACATTGGACGGTCATGGTTATGGAATGAGCAGTGTACGTTTTATTTGCGGAACACAAGACATTCATAAAGAGCTGGAACAAAAGCTTTCTAAATTCGTTGGTCAGGAAGACACCATTTTATACGCAGCTTGCTTTGATGCAAACGGTGGTGTTTTTGAACCATTGTTAGGAGAAGAAGATGCGATTATTTCGGATGAACTAAACCATGCTTCTATTATTGATGGTGTTCGTTTGTGTAAAGCACAACGTTATCGCTATAAAAATTGCGATATGGCCGATTTGGAAGAACAACTAAAAGCAGCACAAAAACAACGCTTTCGTTTAATTGTTACGGATGGTGTTTTTTCAATGGATGGCTTTGTAGCGCCATTGGATAAAATTTGTGATTTAGCCGATAAATATGATGCAATGGTTATGGTGGACGAAAGTCATGCGAGTGGCTTTATCGGGAAAACAGGTCGTGGTACCATTGAATTAAAAAATGTAATGAATCGCGTGGATATTGTTACAGGTACTTTAGGAAAAGCTTTGGGTGGCGCAATGGGTGGATTCACTTCTGGTAAAAAAGAAGTAATTGAAATGTTACGTCAACGTTCTCGTCCCTACTTGTTCAGTAACTCATTAGCACCTCATATTGTAGGAGCTTCCATTGCTGTATTGGATATGTTGAGTGAAACTACAGACTTACGCGATAAGTTAGAATCAAATGTGAATTACTTTAAACAAGGAATTAAAAAAGCTGGCTTGGAAATAAAAGATGGTGATTCAGCAATTGTTCCTGTTATGTTATACGATGCTAAATTAGCACAAGAATTTGCTGCTAAATTATTGGATGAAGGTATTTATGTAACAGGTTTCTTTTATCCTGTTGTTCCAAAAGGACAAGCACGTATTCGTGTTCAACTTTCGGCAGCACATGAAAAAGAACATTTAGACAAAGCCTTAGCTGCTTTTGAAAAAGTAGGAAAAGCACTTGGTGTTATAAAATAAAACACGCTACTAAAAACAAAAGCCTCAACATAAAAAATGTTGAGGCTTTTATATTATAATAAATTTTTACTCTTCTACACCCACATGCATCAAGGCATCGCCTTGATTAATAACAGGCTGATTGTTTATTCCAAGAATATATCCATCAAATGGTGCTAATAATTTTTCTTCGTGTTCACCATACGGATCGCAAATCATACCAATGATTTCTCCTTTTAGAATATGCGAACCATTTGTTTTAGATGTATGAAACAAACCTGAAGATTTTGCTCGTATCCAAGATGTTTTGTTTAATAATACGGTTGGATTATTCGGAATATCCAAATCAACCATTTTTAAATGTTTCATCAAACGCAAACACCCATTCATTCCTTCATTGATGGATAAATAATCGAATCGCGATGATTCTCCTCCTTCAAATACAAGAATTGATTTACCTTTTTTAGAGGCTTCTTTACGCAAGGTGCTATCACGGAAAGGAGAGTTAACAATTAATGGAGGTGAGAATTTTTTTCCTAAATCTAAATTGGTTTTGCTATTAAATACACAACGTAATTGCGGATAGTTATTAATTTTTGCACCTCCTGTATGAAAGTCGATTCCAAAATCAATTTGTGGAATAATTTCATTCATCAAATCAAATGCTATTCTACTTCCCAAAGATCCATTTCTGCTTCCAGGAAAACATCTGTTCAAATCGCGACCATCAGGTAAGTCGCGCGAACCATATAAAAACGAAATAATATTAATTACAGGAATCGCAATGATGCTTCCGCAGATTGGATTACGAACATCGTCACGTGTAATTAATCTACGGACAATCTCAATTCCATTTATTTCATCCCCATGCATCCCCGCTAGAATTAACAACGTTGGACCCGGTTTGATGGAACGAAAAACATAAACTGGAATTTCAATAATCGTTTTGGTTGGCAGCTGATACAAGTTCAAGTTTACTTGTGCCGAACTACCCGGATGAATATTCGTTCCGTTTATGTGAATAATTTTGTTCGTGTAGGTCATACTTTATTTATCCGTGATTAAACTCGTTACGTTCTACATACTCAATAATTTTTCCAGCAATGTCTACACCTGTTGCGCCTTCAATACCTTCCAAGCCAGGAGATGAATTTACTTCCATTACCAATGGACCACGTGATGATTGCAACATATCAACTCCTGCTATTCCTAAACCTAATTTTTTTGCAGCTTTTATTGCTGTTTCGCGTTCTTCTTTTGTAAGCTCAATTACATTGGCACTTCCACCGCGATGCAAATTACTTCTGAATTCGCCCGGTAAACCTTGACGCTTCATTGCACCTACAATTTTTCCATCCACAATGAATGCACGAATATCGGCACCACCTGCTTCTTTAATAAATTCTTGAACCAAAATATTTGCTTTCAATGCAAGGAACGATTCAATCACCGACTTAGCAGACTTATGCGTCTCCGCCAAAATAACACCAATACCTTGTGTTCCTTCCAATAATTTAATGACTACCGGTGCGCCACCCACTTGTTCCAATACATTATCAATATTTTTTGGAGCCGATGCAAATGCAGTTTTAGGCATACCTATTCCAGCTTTTGCTAATAATTGCAAACTTCGTAATTTATCTCTCGAGCGAACCAATGCTTGTGACTCCACCGATGAAAACACTTTCATTTGTTCGAACTGACGAACAACTGCTGCACCATAAAATGTTACCGATGTTCCAATACGTGGAATGATTGCATCAATACCTGTTACTTCTTTGCCATTATAAAAAATATGTGGGTTCCCTTTTTCAATAACAAGTACACATTTTAAATGATCTAAAACAACTACTTCATGTCCGCGTTGTTCTGCTGCTTCAACCAATCTACGTGTTGAATACAATTTTTGGTTACGAGATAAAATCGCAATTTTCATAAGGAAAGGGTATTAACTATTTTTTTTCTTTTTAGTACTTACAGGAGGAATATTATTCAGCAAACTCACATCAACGATAAAACGATTTTTTAATAATTTTCTACCAATCAAAACTGGGTAACGCATATTGCCTCTATGTGTTAACGAAATTACTGATTTAATTCGTTTTCGGCCAATTTTTATGGTTGTTTTTATGATGTAACGTTTCTCAACTTCGCCAAAGGAATTTTTGATTTCCTTTTGAAAAAATTCCGTGAATTTTTGCTCTTGTTCGTTGTATTCGGGATGACTAGGATCCAATAACTTAAAATACAAAACACCATTCTCTTCGCGTATATCATGGCAATGCAGGGCTGTTGTATACGCACCTGTATCCACTTTTGCTACAATTCCATAAAGCCCTAACGCAGGAAAGTCAATGACTTCTCTTCGTCCGATTGTTTGTTTTTGTGTAGGAGTATTCATGATTAAAATCATATGCAAGATACTGCTTTTTGAATTAAAACGATTCAGAAATTTACACGAATATTCTTGAATTACACTTTGCGTTAAGTCCTTTTAAAACTGTTGAAAAACAGCTATAGTGTAAAAGTAAATTATCAACTATTTAATGCTAATTTTGAGTCAATCTTTAAAAATGGAAAAACAGTACGATTATATCATTGTTGGGCAAGGGATTGCGGGAACCGTTTTAGCCTACACCATTATTAAAAGCGGGAAATCGGTATTGGTGATTGACGACAATACTATTTCGGCATGCTCTAGAGTAGCTGCAGGGAACTTTAATCCAATTGTTTTTAAACGATTGGTGAAAAGCTGGATGGCCGATGAACTCATTCCATTTGCAGATACATTTTACCGTGATTGCGAACAATTTTTAAAACAAGAATTTTATTGGAAAAAAGAGATTGTCAAAATTTTTGCAGAAGAAACAGAAAAGGAATTTTGGCAAACAAAAGCCAATGATTCAAATCTTTCTCGCTATTTAAACACATCCATTGAAACCGATTTTTTTCAAGACATTATTCACAATCCAATTGGAGCAACATTTGTAAAAGATGCCGCCAATTTATTTGTGTCAAAATACTTGGCTGATTTTAGAAACTATTTTTCTGAAAACAATTTGTTGATGGATGAAAAGTTTGATTTCGAACAGCTTATTCTAAACTCCGAAAATGTAAAATATAAAAGTGTTACTGCTACTAAAATCATTTTTTGCGAAGGCTACAAAGTAATGGATAATCCTTATTTCAAATGGATTCCATTAAAACCAGCTAAAGGTGAAGTAATAACAGTTCGAATCAAAAATTTACCTACCGATAAAATCATTAATAAAGGAGTATACATGTTGCCAATTGGCGATGATCTTTTTATAGTTGGAACTACTTACGATTGGGTAAACTTAAATGATGAGCCTACCGAAAAAGCTCGTGCCGAAATTGCGGATAAACTTAGTAAAGTATTAAAAGTTCCATTCGAAATTGTTGACCAACAAGCTGGAGTTCGACCATCCGTTAACGACCGAAGACCACTTTTAGGATTACATCACGAACATCAAACAATTGGTATTTTTAATGGAATGGGGACTAAAGGCGTTATGCTATCACCCTATTTTGCAGAACACTTTTTAAATGCGCTGGAAGGCAAAAGCAACGTTGACAACGAAGTGAATATCAGCCGATTCCATAAATAAAACATCTTTTTTATGGAATTTTGAATTACCTTGCATCTATACTTTGTGCATCTAAAAATCCTAATATTTTACATTTAATTTATTCCTATGAAACTTAAAAAAAGCTTTTTGATCCTTGTTTTAGCCATCGCTAGTATATTAGGAGCAATAACCGTTACAGCTTACCAAACAAGCAACAAACAAAGTATGCTCGTTTTCCCAAAAGGTAGCACCTACGAAAAAGAATGGGCAAAAGTGGATTCACTCACTAAAAAAGGCTTAACCAAATCGGCACTTGAAGTAGTGAACGGAATTTATGCAAAAGCAAAAATCGAAAACAACTCATCCCAATTTGTAAAAGCAATCATACACCGTATGAAGTTTGAGCAACAAATGGAAGAATACTCCTTAGTGAAGGCTCTTAATAAATTAAATGAAGAAGCGAAAGAAGCAAAATTTCCAGTAAAACCAATTCTACAATCCATGATAGCAGAAAGCTATTGGAACTATTACGAACAAAATAGATGGAATTTTTACAACCGAACAGAAACAACCAATTTTGATAACGATGACATTACTACCTGGGATTTAAAAACCATTTTTAATCAAGTTATAAAAAATCACCAAGCAGCACTAGCAAACAGCGATAGTTTAAAAAGAACACCGCTTAACATCTATGATGATATTTTAATTAAATACACCAATGGCCGTAAATTCCGTCCCACACTTTACGATTTTATTGCACACCGCGCTGTTGATTTTTATATGAATGAAGAGCCGAACATTACAAGACCTGCCTATAAATTTGAATTAAACTCCGAAAGTTATTTTTGGAATGTGGATGACTTCTCTAAAATCAATATCGAATCGAAAGACACTTTATCTTTAAAATTCTATGCCATCCAAACGCTACAAAATTTAGTTCGTTTTCATTTAAATGACGAAAATCCACAAGCCTTAATTGATGTTGATTTAAAGCGATTAAAATTTGTACGAACAAATTCCATCTCCGAAATAAAAGACAGCCTGTATTTAGAATCCTTACAAAGTTTGGAAAAACGATTTGCAAATCACCCTTCATCTGCCGAAGTTAGTTACGAAATTGCAAGCTTCTATTCTGAAAAGGGAAACGAATATGCTCCATTACAAGGAGATGAAAACAAATGGATGAAAAAACAAGCACTTGAGTTGTGTGAATCCATTATTCAAAAATACCCAACTACCGATGGTGCAAAAAATGCAGCGGTATTAAAAGCACAAATTACTGCACACGACTTAGATTTTATTGCCGAAAAAATAAGCCTTCCATTAAAACCTTCAAGAGCTTCCGTAACTTATAAAAATCTTAAAACAATTTATGTTCGTATTGCTGCAATGGACATCGACAAATACAACAAAACAATTGATCGTTTGTATGGTGAAAAATTAATTGAAGAATATCTAAAACTAAAACCTACTAAAGAATTTACAGTTGAACTTCCTTCGGATGGCGATTACCAATCACATACCACAGAAATTAAAATTCCTGAATTAGGATTTGGACATTACATCATTTTAATGGGATCCGACAAAACATTCTCTTATAAAAATAATGGTGTTGCGTATTCAGCAACTTGGGTATCAAACATCAGTTACGTAAACCGTAGAATGGAAAACGGAAGCTATGATTTTTATGTACAAAACAGATTATCGGGCGAGCCATTGAAAGGCCTTACGGCACAATTGTATTATGAAAAATACAATTATACGTTCCGCAAATATGAATATGTAAAAGCAGAAAAATTTACTTCTGATGAAAATGGTTACTTCAATGTTCCACCAACAAATGAGTATAGAAACTTTAGCATTGACTTTACCTATAAATATACCGTTGGTTCATTAAGCATCACTGACAAATTACAAACCGACAATGGGGTATATCAATACCGTTCATATAAGGAAGAAAAGAGAAAATACCCAAAAACATTTTTCTTCTTAGACCGTGCTATCTATCGTCCGGGACAAACGGTATACTTTAAAGGTATTATGATTAATACCGATGGCGAAACGAATGAGATTATGCCAAACACTTATACGACTGTTACATTTTATGATGTAAACTATCAAAAAGTTGCAGATGTAAATTTAACTACTAATGAATATGGTACTTTCAATGGAACATTTACAACTCCTATGGGTGTATTAAATGGTCAAATGAACATTACCAATGGAAGTGGTACAACCTATTTTTCAGTCGAAGAATACAAACGCCCGAAATTTGAAGTGACTTTTAAACCAGTAGAAGGAAGCTACAAATTGAATGAAAACATCAAAGTAACAGGAATTGCAAAAGCATTTTCAGGTGCGTCCATTGATGGAGCAGAAGTGAAATACCGTGTTGTACGAAATGCACATTTTCCAACTTGGTGGTATTGGTGGAGAGGGTATTACCCATCATCACCTGAAATGGAAATTGCAAATGGTACTATAACCTCTAATGATACTGGAGCATTTTTTGTCGACTTTAAAGCATTGCCCGATTTAAGTATTCCTAAATCGTACCAACCTACCTATAACTATACTGTCTATGCAGATGTAACTGATATTAATGGGGAAACGCACAGTTCACAAACCAATATCAGTGCAGCTTATACCGCTTTAAATTTAAGTGTGAATATTCCGAACATGCTTGAAAAAGAAAACACCGATGCGTTTGCAATTTATACCACCAACATGAGTGGACAATTTGAAAAAGCAAGTGGGAAAGTTTCTATCTACAAGTTAAAAGAACCTGAAAAAGCTTACAGAGAAAGAGCTTGGTCAAAACCAGATAAATACTTGATAAGCAAAGAAGAGTTTGAACAATTGTATCCGGAAGATGAATACAAAGATGAAAACAATATGTACAAATGGGAAAAAGCAGAGAAAGTATATGAGAGAAATTTTAACAACACTTCCATTGATACATTTGTAGATGGAGTAAAAATTTCGAACCGTAATGTAAATCCAACAGTGAAGGCGACCATTAACAGCAATGACTCGGTAAAACTTGCCAATTTAAAACTATGGAAACAAGGTGTGTATGTAATGGAGGCATTCAGCAAAGATGCTTATGGAGAAGAAGTAAAAGATGTAAAATACTTTACTGTGTATTCCAATACAGGTAAAGAAGTTCCTAATGAAATCAACTGGTTCAATCAATTAACCGATAATTCAATTGAACCAGGTGAAAAAGCAAGATTTGTAATTGGTTCCAAATTAGAAAATGTAAAGGTGCTTTATGAAATTGAACATAAAGGCCAAATAGTTAAAAAGGAGTTTATTACCTTAAATAAAGAACAAAAAATAATTGAAATCCCCGTTGAGGAAAAACACAGAGGTAATTTCTCTTACCATTTATTATTTGTAAAAAACAACCGGGTTTATTCTCAAAATGGAGCCATCACCGTTCCTTATAGCAATAAAGAATTGGATATGGAATTTGAAACTTTTAGAAACAAGTTACAACCGGGTCAGAAAGAAGAATGGCGTGTAAAAATAAAAGATAAAAAAGGAGATAAGTTAGCTGCTGAAATGATGGCAACACTTTATGATGCTTCCTTGGATGCTTTTAAACCCAACAACTGGTATTTTAATATTTACAATAGTTATTACTCCAATTTGTATTGGGATGTAAACAAAGCATTCGGAAATAGCAATGCACAATTATATAATGTTGATTGGAATAAATATCCTGCAGGTGCCTACAAATATTACGACCGATTAAATTGGTTTGGTTACAGCAATGATTATTATGGTTATTACGATGGCGATATGGAATTGGAAGAAGTTACAATAAGAGGAGGCAGAGCTAGAAAAACTTCAATGGCCTATAGTGAGGCTACACCCGCTGCAGATGAAAAAAATTTAGAACAATCTACAACTAAAGACAAAGCAGGTGTAAAAAAAGAGTCTGGTGAAGGTTGGGCAGCGAATGCCCCTGCAAATGGTGGATTTGCTTTGTTAGATTCAACTTCTCCTACTACTACTGCAACTGGAAGTGTCTCGGCAGGAACCTACGCTTGGTCTGTAGATGGCAAAAAAGCTGAAGATTTATCGAAAGTTGAATCACGAAGTAATTTTGCCGAGACTGCATTTTTCTATCCACAACTAGAAACAGATAAAGATGGAACAGTTATCATCAAATTCACAATTCCTGAATCATTAACAAAATGGAAAATGATGGGTTTTGCTCATACCAAAGATTTAAAATTTGGTCAGATTCAAAAAGAATTGCAAACACAAAAAGAGTTAATGGTTGTTCCAAATGCACCTCGCTTTTTCCGTGAAGGAGATAATATGGAGTTTAGCGCAAAAATTACCAACCTTTCGGAAAATGATTTAAATGGCAATGCTCAATTGTATTTGTACGATGCTACGAGCATGAAAGACATAACTGCAACTATCACAAAAGATGGTCAACGTGCATTTACTTCTAAAAAAGGACAAAGCTCTTTCGTTTCATGGAACATTTCCATTCCAGAAGGAGTTGGTGCAATCACTTATAAAGTAGTTGCAAAAGCAGGAAATTTTAGTGATGGTGAAGAAATGGCCTTGCCTGTTTTAACTAACAGAATGTTGGTTACCGAAACATTGCCATTGCCAATTCGTGGGAACCAATCAAAAACGTTTAGTTTCGAAAAGTTAAAAACACAAAGCAATGGCTCTACTACACTTCGTAACCACAAACTAACATTGGAATTTACTTCCAATCCAGCGTGGTATGCTGTTCAAGCACTTCCCTACTTAATGGAATATCCATACGAATGTGCGGAACAAACCTTCTCTCGTTTTTATGCAAATAGTATTGCATCGCACATTGCTAATTCATCGCCTAAAATAAAAGCAGTGTTCGATTCCTGGAAAAACACTCCCGATTCAAAAGCATTATTATCCAATTTGGAAAAAAATCAGGAATTAAAATCACTGATGTTAGAAGAAACGCCTTGGGTATTGGATGCGAAAGATGAAACAGAACGTAAAAAACGTGTTGCGCTTTTGTTTGATTTAAACAAAATGAGCAGTGAATTAGGAAGAGCATTAAAAAAATTAGAAAAAATGCAAACCCCAAATGGTGGATTCCCTTGGTTTGAAGGAATGCGTGACGACCGTTACATTACACAACACATTGTAACCGGAATGGGACACTTGGATCATTTAGGAGTTAAGAATGTTCGATCAGATGGATCGGTTTGGAAAATGACAAAAGATGCTGTGAAATATTTGGACAACCGTATTCGCGAAGATTACGAATGGATTTTAAAATATGACAAAGCCAATTTGGATAAAAACCATTTGAGCTACCAACAGATTCAATATTTATATGCACGTAGCTATTTTAAAGATATTCCGGTTAGTCCATTTAATCAAAAAGCATTCGACTATTATAAGGGACAATCTAAAAAATATTGGTTAGAAAATAGCCGATACATGCAAGGAATGATTGCATTGGCATTGCATCGTTACGATGAAAAAACAATCCCACAAGACATCATGAAGTCATTGAAAGAAAATGCATTGAATAGTGAAGAAATGGGAATGTACTGGAAAGAAAATTATGCAGGCTATTATTGGTACCAAGCACCGATTGAAGCACAAGCATTATTGATTGAAGCATTTGATGAAGTATCGAATGATAAAAAAGCGGTGGATGATTTAAAGGTATGGTTGTTAAAATCAAAACAAACACAAGACTGGAAAACAACCAAGGCAACCACCGAAGCAGTTTACGCATTACTTTTAAGAGGTACGGATTGGTTATCGACAGAAAGTAATGTTGAAATTACGGTTGGTGATATCAAAGTTGATCCTAAAAAACTAGATGGCGTAAAACAAGAAGCAGGTACAGGCTACTTTAAAACTTCCTGGAGTGCTGGTGATATAAAACCATCCATGGGAACAATTATTGTCAATAAAAAAGATGAAGGAGTAAGTTGGGGAGCAATGTATTGGCAATATTTTGAGCAATTGGATAAAATCACACCATCCAAAACACCATTGGTTTTGAAAAAACAATTGTTCTTACAAAAAAATACAGATGCTGGTCCAGTAATCGAACCTATCTCTGAAAAAACAACATTAAAGGTGGGAGACAAAATTAAAGTTCGAATTGAATTACGTGTGGACAGAGATATGGAATATGTTCAAATGAAAGATATGAGAGCTTCGGGACTTGAACCTACCAATGTCATTTCAAGTTACAAATGGCAAGATGGATTGGGTTATTATGAAAGTACGCGAGATGCAGCTACGAATTTCTTCTTCGATCGTTTACCAAAAGGAACCTATGTTTTTGAATATCCATTGGTGGTTACTCACAATGGTAATTTCTCAAATGGTATTACTTCTATTCAATGCATGTATGCTCCTGAATTTTCGAGTAACTCGGAAGGTATACGTGTGAGGGTAGGGAAATAAAATACTCTTTTTTCAGAAATATCAAAAACGATTCATCCCAACAGGTGAATCGTTTTTGTTTTATATATTTGAGTATGAGAAAGAAATTGCTTCTACTACTATTGTTAATAGTACCGCTTTTTACAATTGGACAAAATAGTCAGGCTTGGGATACGATTAAAGCTCCAGCTGTATACGAAAATATCTATAGCCGACCATTGTATTCCGATTCATTGTCGAGCAGCTTTGTCATCTTTATTAAAAAGGAAGTCAAAAAGCACAAACATCAGTTCCATACCGAACATGTATATATATTGGAAGGAGAAGGAGAAATGTTATTGGGCGAAAAACAATTAAAAGTAAAAAAAGGAGACATCCTCTTTATTCCTAAAAATACCATCCACTATTTAAAAGTAACTTCCAAGGAACCCGTTAAGGTACTTTCTATACAATCGCCTTACTTTGATGGAAAAGATAGAGTATTTATTGAGTAGTATGTGCCGAAAATTGCCTTACACCACTATACATATAATATAGACTACACATAATAAGTATGTGAGCTATATCATTAGAGTTAAAATAGGCATGCAAGGAAAGTTTGGTTCCATGAACAATCACGGTTAAAAAAGAAATGACTATTCCATTTGCAAGAACAGTATACCCTTCATTCTTATTTCTATTCATATAATGTAATACCATAATTGGGATAAGTCCAAGTGCATTGTCAATAACAACCACTAAAAAGTTGTGAAATATAAAAACTGCAATTGCAAAAACAATAACCTGTATCCGATAGCTCAATAACCAAGCTTTGGCTTTACTACTATTAATAAGTAATGTATGATAGGTTCCTTGTTGTGCAAAATACACCGACAAAATATTAAGCACCTGCATAGGCAACCAAAGCGACTTATAAGCAACACCTACATGTTGGTTAAAAAATGCGTGCGAACAGGCTCCAACAAAAGTTCCTAATCCAAAAAACAAAAAGAATAGTTTCCAATTTTTTACTGCGGGAGTGTTTGCTTTTAGATTTTTTACAAAGACAAAACACAAAATGGAGATCACTACATCTGTAAAAACAGTAGTAGGTTCATAGATTACAAAACCGCCTATATTAATACTTGTTTCAATCATACTGCAAACCTAAACAATAAAATAGTACTTTTGTTGCATGACAAAAATTTTTTATCTAAAACACCACACCTTTCATATTAAAGCAATATTTACTGCTTTAAAGGATATTTTTGAAAAAGCGGAATATGCCGATAAGGCAATTGAAAAAGTAATGCGTGCCAATAAAAAATGGGACGTTCGTGAGCGAAGCTTTGTATCAGATGTTACCTATGATATTGTTCGTAACTGGAGATTGTTAGTTGCAGCGTCTGGAGTTGATGAAAAACTATCCGATAAAAACCTATGGACCATTTTTGGTACCTATTTAATATTTGATGGGTATGATTTACCAGAAAGTAATTATTTCAAAACCTTAAATGCTAAAAAAACGATTTCTCAATTAGAGAAATTTTATAAAATCAGAAAAATCAGAGAATCTGTTCCTGATTGGTTAGATGCTATTGGAGAAAAAGAATTAGGAAAGCAGTGGGATAAAGTTCTAAGAGCGTTGAATCAACGTCCAAGTATGATATTAAGAGCAAATTCACTTTCTACAACGCCAAAGGATTTGCAAAAGATTTTAGAAGAGGAAGAAAAGATAACAGATACCACGTTAATTACATGGTCGCCCGATGCTGTTGAATTAAAATACCCAAGAAATGTTTTTAGAACACAAGCCTATCATAATGGATTGTTTGAAGTTCAAGATGCAGCATCACAGATGGTAAGTGAGTATTTAAATGTTCAACCAGGAATGCGTGTAATTGATGCATGTGCTGGTGCAGGTGGAAAAACATTGCATCTTGCTGCTTTAATGAAAAACAAAGGACGCATTATTGCTTTGGATGTTAAAGACAGAAAATTACAAGAGTTAAAAAAACGTACCACTCGTGCGAATGTAAATATTGTTGAAACAAAAAAAATAGAATCTTCTAAAACAATAAAACGTCTAAAAGGAACTGCTGATCGATTGTTATTGGATGTGCCTTGTTCTGGCCTAGGTGTGCTTAGAAGAAACCCTGATAGTAAATGGAAGTTGAATTTGGAAGAGATTGAACGCGTTAAAAAAATTCAACGAGAAATATTAACTTCATTTTCTGATATGACAAAAGTTGGTGGGAAAATGGTGTATGCAACATGTAGTATTTTACCAAGTGAAGGAGAAGAACAAGTAAAATGGTTTATAAATGAGTTTGGTGAAAAATGGGAATTTATTGGAGAAAAACGATATTCACCAGATGTTTATCATGCGGATGGATTTTATATGGCATTATTAGAAAGAAAAAAATAAGCCAATATTTACCCTTCATGAAGTGATAAAAAACAAACTTACTATCACAACATCGTTCTTTGTTTTGTAAATACAAATTATAACATTAAAAAAAGGTAGTCGCTAAAACAATTGATAAAACAGTATGTACAAGCAATTTGTTTTTTAATTTTATAATTAATTGTTTACTATAAAAAATATTTTTCCCATTTTTTATTCTTCAAATTCGATTTTAAAATCCAAAATGAAAAATAGGATATTAACAATATGAACATTTCGATGTTAATAAAATAAATGGCAAATATTTTTTTTGTGTTGATAATTTTTCTTACTTCGTATCAAATAATTTAATAACCAAAAAAACCATGGCAAAAAAAGCAACAAAAAAAGCAGCTCCAAAAAAAGCAGCTAAGAAAGCAGCTCCAAAAAAAGCAGCTAAAAAAGCAACTAAAAAAGCAGCTCCTAAAAAAGCAGCTAAAAAGGCTACTAAAAAAGCAGCTCCTAAAAAAGCAGCTAAGAAAGCAGCTAAGAAAAAGTAAGAAAAGGGCTCGTAAGAGCCTTTTTTTTTGCCCTTTACTTTCCTACTCTACTTCTGAATCAATCGGAAACACGCCAATACCAGGCTTATCATTCAAAACAATCTTTCCTTCAACAAAGCTTATCCCTTCAAACAGATTATTTTTAATTAATAATGCTCCATCTAAATCAGCATAGTTAGCAAATGGAGATAATTGTGCAGCAGCTGAAATTGCACACGAAGTTTCACTCATACATCCAATCAATATTTTTAAATTACTATTGACTGCATTCTTTATCATTTTATTCGCCTCATTCAATCCTGTACACTTCATCAATTTGATATTGATTCCATGAAAACAATCTTTTACTAAATGAATATCTTTTAATCGTTGAACCGCTTCATCCGCATATATTGGTAATGGCGAACGTTGATACAACCAATACGCATCTTCTAATTTGGTTTTTAATAGTGGCTGCTCAATCAACACAACATTTTGATTCGCTAGCCATTCTATCATTCTAATTGCATCTTCTTTATTCTTCCATCCTTGATTAACGTCAACCGCAATTGGTTTATCTGTAATGCTCCGAATCGTATTTATAATTAATTGGTCATCCTCTCCATTCAGTTTTACTTTGAACATTTTATAGTCGTTCGCTTCATTAACCTTTTGTTTTAAAACTTCAGGCGCATCAATTCCAATTGTAAAAGTTGTAGAAGGTGCTTTTAATTTATCTGCATTAAAATAATTCCAAGTTGGTTGATTTGTAATTTTTCCTATTAAATCATGTAATGCAATATCAATGGATGCTTTTGCAGCAGTATTATTTTGTTCAATGGCATCTATTTCATTCAACACCTCGTCCATATTAAATGGATAATTCAACTTTTCAAGAATGAGTTTTGCCTTTTCGAGAAACCGAATTACCGTTTCGTGCGACTCACCCAAATACGGTGGCATGCTTGCCTCGCCATATCCTACAAACTCTTCGTAAGCTATTTTCACAATCACAACTGGTGTGGAAGAACGAACCCCATGAGCAATTTTAAATGGATGCTTAAATTGTAATGTGAATGGTTGAAAACTCAGTTTCATTTGTAAAAATTTGTTCATAAATATAGATACAATTTGCGCTATATTGTATATATATCCTATATTTGCTTTACTAAACAAAATAACAATTTATCAATGAAAAAGATCCTTTTATTATTAGCTGCTCCTGCAGTATTATTTTTTGCAAGTTGTGGTGGTTCAAAAGAAGAAGAAACAGCTGCTTCTATTCCGGGAATGATGGAAACAAGCATTACAATCAATGGAAATGCAATTAGTTTAATGGTTCCGGATTCCACAAAAGGGAAATTAGAAATTGTAGAACAATCATGGGGAGCTACTGAAATTAAAGTAGGAAAAGAATTCCAAATTTCAATTGAAGAAGGAGAAGGAGATGTTGCTTTAATGAAAAGTGATATCGCTGGAAACGATGTAAATAAATTTAAGCGTTACATTACTGATGAGCCTGCACTATTAGTTTGGGAATCAGAAATTACTGCGCCAGAATTTCATTTTTATGCAGTTGTTAAACCGGGAGCAGTATCATATGTAATACAAAATATTAAAGAAGAGCAATTTTCTGAAAAATCAGCTCAAACAATGGTTGAAGCAGCTAAATCATTAAAAGCAAAAGAAGCAGCTAAGCCAAATTCATAATTCAACTCAAACAAAAAAAGGCATCAATCTCGTATTGATGCCTTTTTTTGTTCCAATAAATTCAACCCATGAACTTACAACAAATCACACCGCTTATCGAAAAAAGTCTTGAAGGCTTAAAGCTAGATGTAGCTACTTGTCGTGGTGCTAACCCAGGACAATGGTCATTCAAACAAAAAGACGCAACTGTTTGGATTGATGTTTTTAACTTTCCAGCAAACCCCGACAAATATTACTTTCAAGTAATGAGTCCACTTTGCGCAGTACCTGATAAAAATACGGAAGCCTTTTTTCAGGATTTATTAGAAATCAATTACAAAATGTATGGGTCGTGGATGTGTAAAAAAGAAAACTGGCTGTATATTTTAAGCTTGAGAGAAGCGGCAGGTTTGGATCAATCCGAAATTGATGCAACATTGGATCGCGTTGGATTTTATAGCTCTGACTATTACAGTAAGTTAAGTTTTAAATACGAAGGATGCTGGTTGCCTAAACCACCCGTGAATAATTCAGGAAGTGGTGCTCCACCAAGTGGTGTATAAAATAAAAAGTCCTCATCAATGATGAGGACTTTTTTTATTTCAATAAATCGAATGCGTCTTTGCTTAATGCCTCTCGGTGATTTGGATGAGCAATTCCAATTAGAAGTTTCGCTCGTTCTTCTAATGTTTTCCCATATAAATTAACGGCACCAAATTCAGTTACAACATAGTGAACATGTGCACGCGTTGTAACAACTCCTGCTCCAGGTTTTAATACGGCTGAAATTTTTGAGGCTCCATTTTTTGTTGTAGACGACAAAGCAATAATGGGTTTTCCTCCTTCAGAAAGCGAAGCACCACGAATAAAATCCATTTGTCCTCCTACTCCCGAAAATATTTTACTGCCTATGGAATCGGCACATACTTGTCCTGTTAAATCAATTTCAATAGCACTGTTAATTGCCGTTACTTTCGGATTTCTTCGAATTACATCCGTATTATTTACATATGCAAAATCCAACATCTTTACAATTGGATTATCATCTATAAAGTCGTAAAGTTTTTTAGTTCCAACTACAAATGAGCCAACAATCATTCCTGGATGTTTTACTTTGTTTTGTCCATTGATAACTCCACTTTCAACCAATGGAAGTATTCCATCCGAAAACATTTCGGAATGAATTCCCAAATTTTTATGATTACCTAAACAAGCTAGCACAGCATTTGGTATTGCTCCAATACCCATTTGAAGTGTTGCGCCATCTTCCACCAATTCGGCAATGTTTTTTCCAATTGCTTTTTCTACTTCTGTTAAATCATGATTTTTTGTTTCTGGCAAAGGTTCATCATACTCTACCATATAATCAATGTCTTTTACATGAATCAATCCATCACCATGTGTTCGTGGAACAAATTTATTGACTTGAGCTATTACAATTTTTGCTGATTGTTGAGCGGCAGATGAAATATCAATTGATGTTCCCAATGAACAGTAGCCATGTTCATCTGGTGAGGATACAGAAATCAATGCAACATCAATTTTAATTATTCCTTTTCGAAATAAAGAAGGAGCTTCACTTAAAAACATAGGGATATAGCTTCCTCTTCCATGTTGAACTGCTTCACGAACGTTATCGCCAACAAAAAATGCTTTTATTTTAAATGAATCAATGCATTCAGGAGCTGCGTAAGCAGCATCGCCTTCGGTATGCATAGAATAAATACTTACATTTTTTAATTCACATGCTCTTTTTGAGAGTTCCTTAACCAATAATTGAGGTGTTGCAGCAGCAGAATGTATAAATACATTATCGTTCGATTTAACAACTTTCAGTGCTTCGGAGGCAGTAGTAATCATAATTATTTTTTTGCTAAGTTAACTGATTCACAGATAAAATCAATTAGTACCTTTACAAAAATGAAAGCGATTTTAGCATTATATAAAGAATCCTTCTCTGCCATTCAACGAAACATTTGGGTGCTTTCTATTGCTATGTTTATTAATAGAAGTGGCTCCATGGTACTGCTTTTTACTTCGCTTTACCTTACTAAAGAATTGCATTTTACAATTGCGGAAGCTGGATTAGCATTGAGTTTTTATGGAATTGGAAGTGTATTAGGATCCTATGCAGGTGGATGGTTAACAGATCGTTATCACTTTTACAACATTATGTTTTACTCACTCATTTCGAGTGGATTTATTCTCTTGCTATTACTTGTAGCTAGAACACCCATTTATATTTCATCTGTAATTTTCATTTATGCGTTTGCGGCCGATATTTTTCGTCCTGCTAATTCAAAAGCAATTGCTGCATATAGTTCGCCCGAAAACAGAACGCGTTCCGTATCCTTAGTTCGATTAGCGGTGAATTTGGGCTTTTCGGTTGGTCCTGCAGTTGGAGGATTCATTGCTTTGTATTTAGGTTATAAATTGCTTTTTGTAATTGATGCAATTACTTCGGTAGCAGCTGCAGGATTATTATTCATGTATTTGCCAAAAAAAGAATTGGAACAATCAAAAGTTACGAGTGCCGAAATAAAAGATAGTAGTCCATCGGCCTACCGAGATATTCCTTATTTAGTATTTATACTTTTGGTTGCTTTATACGGTGTATGTTTCTTTCAGCTTTTTGCAAGTGTTCCGCAATACTTTGATACCGTTTGTCATTATAGTGAAGACACCATTGGATTACTCTTAGGACTAAATGGGTTGCTGGTGGTATTAATTGAAATGCCCTTGGTAACCTACCTCGAAAAAGAAAGAAAGTTGTTTAGGTATATTATTATTGGTGTATTGTGCTTGCCTGTTTCCTTTGCAATATTAAAATTTGGCGAAGGGATGCTATTACCTGCTATAGCATACACCGTTATTATTACACTATCCGAAATTTATGCAATGCCTTTTATGATGAACTACTCGTTATCGCGACCAAAAAAAGAACGCCAAGGACAATATTCGGCTCTGTATTCTATCGCTTATGGTATTTCAAATATTATTGCACCGGTTTTAGGATTAGGTCTAGCAAACCATTATGGATTTAATATCATGTTCTATGTTATGATTGGACTAAGCATCCTTGCTGCAATCGGATTTATTCTATTGAGTAATAAACAAAAAAGCTCCTAGAAAATTCTAGGAGCTTTTTAATTATATAGTATTCTAATTAAGAAACTAATTTTTTCTCTTGACGTTTACGTTCAGTTTCATCCAAGATTACTTTACGCATACGCAATGATGTTGGAGTTACCTCAACATACTCATCCATTTGAATGTATTCCATTGCTTCTTCTAAAGAGAAATTAATTTTTGGTGCAATACGCATTTTATCATCTGTACCAGATGCACGCATGTTCGTTAATTTTTTCTCTTTTGTAATGTTTACAACGATATCATCCTGGCGGTTGTTTTCACCGATAACTTGTCCAGTATAAATAGCTTCACCTGGCTCAACAAAAAACTTACCTCTATCTTGTAATTTATCGATTGAGTAAGCAATTGCAGTTCCCATTTCACCTGAAATTAAAACACCATTGTTACGGCTAGGGATAACACCTTTCCAAGGCTCAAATGCTTTGAAACGATGCGCCATAATAGCCTCACCTGCTGTTGCTGTTAAGATATTATTACGTAATCCAATGATACCACGAGAAGGAATTTCAAATTCTAAATGTTGTAAATCACCTTTTGGTTCCATCAACAACATATCTCCTTTACGTTGACTTACATATTCAATTACTTTACCAGCACTTTCTTCAGGAACATCTACTGTTAAATACTCGATAGGCTCACATTTAACACCATCAATCTCTTTGATGATTACTTGTGGCTGTCCAACTTGCAACTCATACCCTTCACGTCTCATTGTTTCAATTAAAACAGATAAGTGAAGAATACCACGACCAAACACTAAGTATGAATCAGCAGAATTTGTTTCTTCAACACGCAATGCAAGATTTTTTTCTAACTCTTTAAATAAACGATCACGTAAATGGCGAGAAGTAACAAATTTTCCTTCTTTACCAAAGAATGGTGAATTGTTGATACAAAACAACATGTTCATTGTTGGCTCATCAATAGCAATTGGTGTTAATCCTTCTGGATTTTCAAAATCTGCAATTGTATCACCAATTTCGAAACCATCGATACCAGTAATTGCAACAATTTCTCCTGATTTAATTGTTTCAGAAGTTTTTGCTTTTCCTAAACCTTCAAATATGAAAAGTTCTTTAATACGTGATTTAACGATTGAACCATCTCTTTTTACCAAAGATACTGGCATGTTTTCTTTTACAGAACCACGGTGAACACGACCTACTGCAATACGACCAACGAAAGAAGAATAATCTAACGATGTAATTTGCATTTGCAATGATCCTTCTAAGCTAGGTGCTTCTGGGAAGAAATCAATGATTGTATCCAATAAGTAAGTAATATCTTGAGTTGGATTTTTCCAATCTGGACCCATCCAACCTTGTTTAGAAGAACCATAAACTGTTTTAAAATTTAATTGCTCTTCGGTTGCATCTAAATTGAAAAACAAATCAAACACTTGATCATGTACTTCATCAGGACGACAGTTTGGTTTATCTACTTTATTGATAACAAGTACCACACGTTTTCCTTGTGCCAATGCTTTTTGAGTAACAAAACGCGTTTGAGGCATTGCACCTTCAAAAGCATCTACCAAAAGCACAACACCATCAGCCATGTTTAATACACGTTCAACTTCACCACCAAAGTCAGCATGGCCTGGAGTATCAATAATATTAATTTTTGTTCCTTTATAACGTACAGATACGTTTTTTGCCAAAATGGTAATCCCACGTTCGCGTTCCAAGTCATTGTTATCAAGGATTAACTCACCAGATTCTTGGTTTTCGCGAAATAATTTACCTGTGTGTAAAATTTTGTCAACCAACGTTGTTTTCCCGTGATCGACATGGGCAATAATGGCAATGTTTCTAATGTTTTGCATTTTTATTTTTAAGTTAAAAGTCAATTGTTAATGACACAAAGTCCTTAGCACTTAACCAAAGTTATTTTAAGAGGGTGCAAAAGTAGTAATTTTATCCCAAATTGTTGCTATAGAGCCATCTATATTTAATTGGGATTAAAATAAGCCTCGATTTGGCTGATTTTACTTGGATTTGGGCTTGCGTTTGGCTTCTTTGGCCTTTTTAGCGGCTTCTTTTTCGGCTAGCTTTTTTTGTTGTGCTTCTTTTTTGAGTTGAGCCTTCGTTTTGGTATACTGAATAAATCTAAAACCAAGGTATAAACCATAATTATACTGTAATTGCTGTGTCTTAAGGTTTTTTATCCGTGATTGGCTTGCGTCAGCATTTGCATACAATCCGCCAAAAAACACTTTTCCATTGTATCCAATGCTTGATTTTCCTCTCCCAATAAGAGGGAATCCCATTTTATAAAACTTTCCTAAAGGATAGCTGTAGGTTTGTGTTTGAAATCCAACGCCAACAAGGACTGCTGTTGAGAAATAAAAATTATTTTTGGTTAAATTGAATCCGTAGCCTCCCTGCACATAAAATGCATAATTCCTGTTTCGTTGCAAATTAGCAATATCGCCATAATAAATACGAACCGAATCGGGAATCAAGTTTAAGTCGGTACTTTTTAACTCACTGAACTTAGGAGCAAGAATTAACATAGCAGAACCTGCACTTTTTTTCTGCAATTGTGTTTGATTAAATGCTGCATTATAGGAAAACTTTTTCCCATTAAATACAAAAACGGCATTTGCGCCCCATTGGTAAGCACGAATATTGGTATTGTAATTTTTTAATAAAATATGATCTCCTTTGTAGTGAAAGTAAAAACGACTATAATCTTGGTAATAAGCCTCAAAGCCAAATTTTGTTCCATACATGTTTATTGCAAACCCTTTGAATCCAGCCTTCACTCTACCTGTTGTATCTAAATAATCATTGGTGAATTTAAATAAATAGGTAAATCCAATTCCTTTAATGTTTACTGAGACTCCAGTTGTAGGTGGAATATGAGGCGAGTAAAATAGTTTTGCATCATTTAATTGCTCTGTTGTAAAATTCCCTGTATTTCTAGGAGTAAGTGTATACAAAAAACCGTTGTTTGTTAAAAAAGTTTTTAAGGCAAAAATATTTTTGAACTTTTGAACGTATGCAGTATCGGGATCTGTTCCTGCTTTTGAAAACAAAACAAATAAAATGAATACAAATGAGACCAATCGTCTTTTCATAATAATCAAAAATAAAAAAAAGGAACTAAACTCTTCAAATTATTTTAAAGTAATCATATTTAGATTAGCATTAACAGGTGCAGCTTAGTCAAAATTATTTTTATACTATCTTTATTCTTTCAACTGAATTTATATGACAAAAAAATATTACCAAATAACTTTTTTAGCACTGGTGTTTTTATTTTTCTCCCATCACAGTTTTTCACAAAATACAATTGGTTTAATACAACAAGGCAATGGGCTAGAAAAGTCTGGTTACATACTATTTGCTCCTGTTGCATATAATAAAACCTATCTAATTGATAAGTGCGGACTTTTAGTCCATTCTTGGGATAGCAATTACAAGCCAGGATTATCGGCCTATTTATTGTCTGATGGTAATCTTTTACGAACTGGGAATACACAGAATAGTTCCTTTAATTATGGAGGCAGTGGTGGTATCATTGAAAAAATTGATTGGAATGGAAATGTTATCTGGTCGTATTTAATATCCACAGATTCATTACTACAACACCATGATATTTATCCATTGCCAAACGGAAATGTATTAGCACTAGTGTGGCAAAAAAAAACAGTAAATGAAGTATTACAAGAAGGAAGAGATTCATTAACCATAACTGATCATTTTTTAAATGAGAAGATCATCGAAATACAACCTATTGGTTTAGATTCTGCTGTAATTGTATGGGAATGGAACCTTTGGGATCATTTTATTCAAGATTACGATTCAACAAAAGAAAATTATGGTTCTGTGAAAAACCATCCTGAATTATTTAATATTAATCATGAAATTGATGTTGTAACAAATCCTGATTGGCTTCATTTAAATTCTGTTTTTTATAATCCAGTATTGAATCAAATCATTGTTAGCTCAAGAACAAACAATGAATTTTATATTTTAGACCATAGCACTACTTCTTTAGAAGCTGCATCTCATACTGGAGGGGTTAGAGGAAAAGGAGGGGATGTATTGTACAGATGGGGTAATCCAGAAGTATACAATAGAGGCAGTATAAATGATCGCAAATTATTTGGCCAACATTCTGTAAGTTGGATACCAGATGGATTAAAAGATGGTGGGAAAATTATGGTATTTAACAACGGAAGCAATAGGCCAGGAGGTAATTATTCAAGTGTTGAGATTATTGAACCACCAATTGATTCAACAGGCGCATATTCCATTGCAGATAGCCTCGCATTTTTACCGGTTTCACAATCTTGGAGTTATGCACCAACAGTATCTATTTTCTCGGCAAACATTTCTGGAGCGCAACGATTGAGTAATGGAAATACACTCATTACGTATGGTGTGAGTGGTCGATTTATAGAAATAGACTCTTTAAAAAACAAAGTTTGGGAATATAAAAATCCCGTTAATGGAAATGGACCAGCAAGTCAAGGTTCTGGAATTTTTATTAATTCCGTTTTTAGAGCCATTCATTATGATTCGGATTATAGTGGATTTCAAAATCACCCATTAACTCCAGGATTACCTATAGAGTTAAATCCTTCAGCAAGTACCTGTTCAACAAGCATTGGGATAGATGATATTTCAATGAATACAAATGAAATAAAATTTGGCCCGAATCCTAATTTAGGAATAATCACCATTCATTTGAATGAATCAGCAATCGTATCAATTACGAATATTATTGGACAAGAGGTAAAGCTACTAGAAGTAATAGCGGGAAGCAATACCTTAGAATTTGAAAACATGAAATCGGGTATTTACTTTTTAAAATTTCAATTCAAAAACGGCACAAAAAAAATAGTTAAAATGGTTAAGAACTAAATCTAATTTAGAGAGGAATCTCAAATCAATTATTTATACCCAACTATTTATGATTCTATTGTTTCCTACTTTCGTTACTCATATAAACCCTTATTGCTTGAACCTTTGAAGTGACATGCAATTTTCTATAAATATTACTAATATGATTCCGAATCGTATTAGGACTTACATTCATATTTATAGCTATTTCTTTATACTCAAGTCCATCAACAAGCAATGTAAGTACTTGGTGCTCTCTATCAGTAAGATCGTAATCAGACTTTGGAATGGGATCCTCTTTTATAGAATCCAACTTCGAGTTCATTAATAAATTCAAAGCCTTCCGTGCAATGCTTGGTGACATAGGCGCACCTTGATCGTTTAATAAATTAACAATTGCCTCTTTTATTTTTTCGATGGGTTCATCTTTCAAAAGATAACCGTCAGCACCTGCTTTTATTGCGGAAAAGATCTTTTCATCTTCATCAAAAATGGTAAGCATTAGATACTTTGAATTCGGATAACGATCTTTCCCTTTCGCAACCGCTTCAATACCAGTCATTACAGGCATATCTATATCCATTAAAACTACATCTGGCTCAATTACCTTACGAGCCTCCATCATTTTTTCTAAAAAATCTTGCCCATTTTCGGCAGTAAAAAGCACTTTGTAGTTTTCAAATGCATTTAATTTTTCCATCAAAGCATTTCTTAAACTCTTTTTATCATCAACAATAGCGATGTACGTCATATCTTTTCTTTTAGTCATGACAAAAGTGATTTTAAAAAATGAATGAAAAAATAGTGCATCTATACTATGAGTTTATATGTTACTCCACTTCCTTTGGCTGAGCTCATTTCTACTGAAATGCCAGTTTCTTCGGCTCTCTTCTTGATATTCGTTAAACCATAACCTTCATTTTCGCTGTCAAGTTCAAACCCTTTTCCATTATCCGAAATTGTTACAGAAATTTTATCGGTAGATTCTATACTAATCGTCACTAAACTCGCTTCGGCATGCTTAAATACATTATTAATTATCTCCTGACAAATTCGGAATAAATTTAACCCAACGAGCGAATTCAAGGTAATTGAATTTTCAATTTTCTCCTGAAATTTTACTTCTACTGCAGAATGCCTAAAAATAGTTCGTGTATAAACTTTTAGTTTATCCGAAAAATCCTGAATAGGAATATTTTCATCATTGATTGCCCAAATGGTTTCCCTTAAATTACTTATCACCTGACGAACTGAATCATTGATACTTTTTGAAATTTCTTCTTGCTTTTTACTATCCCGACTGGTAATTCCATCAAGCGAATACAGTACATACGAAAGCTGTCCACCAACATTATCGTGCAAATCCCTGGAGATCCGTTCCTTTTCTTTTTGTATTTTTTGCACTAAAGCCAATTCTTTTTCCTTTTTACGGAGGTTTGTAAGATTAATCCACCACAATACAATAATGGTAATGAGTAAAATAGAAATGATTAAGATAATAATTGTAATATTTTTTGATTTAATCTTTTGCTCATTTGCAATAATTTCTAATTGCTTTATGTCATTTTGTTGCAAAAGCAGTTTATTCTCATTTTCTTTTTTCTCGGTTTCATATTTTGTTTGAATTTCGGCAACTTGCTGTGCACTGTTTAAATTATAAAACTTTTCATTCAACTCCTTTAATATTTGAAAGGATTCAAAAGCTAGATTGGATTGATTGGTTTTTAAATAACATTCGGTTAAAATTATTCTTGCACTTCTTTGAACTTCTATCTGTCCAGATTTCAAAGCACTTGTTTCGGCCTCTAAGCTATACAGAATAGCTTGAGGATAGTTTTTTTGTTTTGAATATACAATACCAAGATTTCCAAGCGTATTTTCTAGATCCTTGTCAATATTATTCTGCCTTTTTATTTTCAAAGATTTATTGAACAAATCTAAAGCTAAATCATTTTCATTTAAATACATGTAACATAAGCCCAGATTATTCAATAAATGGCTATACTCATCTGGATATTCATTCTCATTAAGTAAAGAATATAAACTATTTAAAATTTTAATTGTTTCTGTATATTTTTTTTGTCCGATATATACATTACCAAGATTTAACGATGCCCTAGCGATACCAATTGAATCTTTTAGCACTTCTCTAATTTTAATTACTTTCATTAGGTAGGTTTGGGCGGCCAAAAAATCTTTTTTATCCATCAATGCTATTCCTATATTGTTATAATCTGAGGCTATCGATTTTAAATCGTTCTTATTTTCATCAAAAAACAAACATTTAAAAAAATAAGAAATCGCTTGATCTAATTTTCTTGTTTTTAAAGAGATGGCTCCAATATTGTTATAAGCCTTGATAATCTCCAAACTATCATTTAGTCGTTCATAAATAGTTAAAGAGCTTTTGAAATAATGCAATGCACTATCTGTATTTCCTCCATAATAAAACACTGCTCCTTTTTTCTTTTGTAACTCTGCATACAAACTAGTAGTTGCGTTTTTGTTTAGCAATGATAAGGCTTTGTTGTATAGAACAAATGCTGTATCCAACTCATTTGCATACATATAATGAGTTCCCAAGTTAGTATAGGCTTTTGCTGCTCCGAAATCGTTTTTTAATTTTTGTGAAACGACTAATGCCTTTTGAGCATATGGAATTGCTTCATTAGAATTTACTTTAATGTATTCTTCCGACAATTCATTATAGACCTTTATTCGTAATGTATCTCCCAAATTTCGTTGAGATGAAATTTTCAACAGGCTGTCAATTTTCTGATTTTGAGCATCCGTATTAACAACTGAAATGAATTGCAATACAAGACTAACTAATAAATATATACAAACCTTTTTCATTCGATTTTTTTAATGTCCGAATATAAAAAAAATAAGAATAGGGTATAATTAGATTCTCTAGTACAAATGCACTATTTTATATAAAATGTCATTAATGCACCTTTGCATCAGTATTAACTCTAAAACAATTCAAATGAAAAAATTAACTCTATTAGTAGCAGCTGTATCTATGATGGTATTCAATTCTTGCAAAAAAGAAGAAGAAGAACCATTTAGTGATAAATTTAAGGTAACAATGCAATGGAAAAATTTGTTCGATAACATTGACAATACAAATGGGGGCAATTCGGTAACCGTTCCATCAGGCTCGACATTAATATTCGATTCGGGTGTGGGTGGAGAAGAAGGACTTGGAGACAAAACCATTGCATCATATGAGGTTACAAGAACAACTGCAACAGAATCAAAAACCTGCAAATTTGTAGGCCCTACTTTTTTAACATTCGGAGGAATGGCTGAACCTGTTTATGAAAATACAAGTTATACATTTACACTAAGAACTACCGATGGGGATGTGGCAACTCAAGGTCCATTTAACATTACTGTTACAAACGATTCCTCAATTATTGCAGTGTCTATTGGTCTAAACACCTACTCTAGCACTTCTAAAACTTTTTTCGGTACAACATTTAAAACACTTTCATTTACTCACGATTACGACTGTCAAATCTATACTAGTACTAATTTTTTTAATCCACGTTTTATTGATTTTGGATTAACAAGCGATGCAAGCAATAATTTATACTTAACAGCACCTACTTTATTCGACTCTTTAACAGTGATGCCAGAAAATAATTCATACAGCTGTGCTTATAGAAAATGTTCATTCCAATCGTATTCGGGACCCATTAATTTTTCAAGTGTTGTTTCCATTTTTGATGAAAACACCTTAACCTATAACGACTTACAAACCGGGTTGAACATTACAAGCAACAGTAATAGCATTTTAGTTCAAAACGGAGCCCATTTTATGTTTAAAACAGCAGAAGGGAAAAAAGGGATTGGAATGTTTAAAAATGTAGTTGCTGGAGCTCATACAGACCTATTATTGGTTTACCAACGATAAAATCTAAATCAATATAAACATATTATTATACAACATATTATGAAAAAAATAATTATCACATCTGCATTTGGAATATCTTTTTTTGCATTAAATGCGCAAGTAGAAGTAACATCAAAAAGTTTTGATTTAGAATCTCAAAACAAACACAAAAATTGGCAATTTGGCGAAGCTGGCATAGATTCTCTAACAGGTACTGTTTTTATAAAAATGAAACAACCCGAATGTGATAAATCTGAAACATTTTGGACAACTACTTATAGGGGACTTAAATGGAACGTTGATAAGTTAGTTTTTGATAAAGACTTTAATTACCTAGAAACCAAGTCGGCTAAGTATAAAAGTTCTGAAGAAGCGCTATTGAACAACGAAAATATATTTGGCAAAAAATACAAAGCCATCGCTCAAGGCAGTAATAGTCCTGCTATTGCTAAAGTCATGGCATCAGCTTCTACACCAATGCCCAAAGGACCAATTGACAATTCATTTATGTTTACAACAATTGTTACTGGTACTGCTACAATGACTGGTTTTAAGTTAGCCTCTTCAATAATAAGTGTAGAATCATCAGTAAGTAGTGGAAATAATGGTCCAACATATTGTAATGAATACCCTGTTGTAGTTAAAAAAACAAGTGAAGATGCCAAAGAAGAAAAAGGACAAAGATGGATACCTATGTTTAGTAATCCAGTTCCTAATGGAGGCAATATTCTTTTTAATACAAGTGGTGTTAACAAAGAAGAAAAACAACATTATATTTTTAGAAAGTATGATGAGAACACTACTATTTTAAAAGAACAAACATTTACGTTTGACTACCAATGTTTAATGTATGCCAAAGAAATAGAAAAAGCTCCAGGCGTGTTTGATTATGTATTTGTAACATTACCTATAAATTATAAAAAGTCAAAACTGCCTACAGTACCTGCAAATAGCTACGAATATTTTTATGTAGATGGGAGCACCTATGAAATAAAAGAAAGATTAACCATTGTAGCACCTAATTCACAATGGCTCATTTCACAGGTTTATGCAAAAGATGGAGCAGTATATTTATGTGGTGAATCTGGAAAAACTGCCACTACTTATGCAGATTTTGCAGTTCCTAATCCAAAAGATTACCCTAATTTTCAGTTAGCTAAAATTGAAAATGGGAAATTGGTTTATGTAAAAAGTATCACTCCTGAAAATATTAAAGCCGCTTTGGTAAATGTAAATGGAGAAAAAACAAAGTCAGATTTGGATTTCAAAGTACATGCAGCCCAAATGGATGCAATAAACGGGAAGTTTATTTATGGTGGCAGATATGAAAATGTTAAAAACGCAATTTTTAACGAAAAGGGCGACTTAGAAGCGTTCATAATCAAGAATGCAGAATTTTCTGAAAATTATTTCACTTTTTCAAAAGACAAAAAAACGATGTATTGCTTGGTTCAAAATGTATTGGATTATAACAAATGGGATAACAAGACTGGCGTAATTACTCCAAAATCAGCAAAACAAGTTATTACTTCTCTTTCGATAATTTCCTATAATTTGGAAAACAAAACAGTGAAGTATGAAGATTTCAAAAATGAAAATTGGGGAGTTAAATTTTCAAATCATATTTTAATGGATAATGATGATCAGCTATTATTACTAGGCACAAATATTACCAAAAAGGCTAAGGATAGTGAGTATGTATTCATTACTATCAAAAAATAAAATTAAAAAGGGAGCTAATTGCTCCCTTTTACTTTTCTATTCCTTATCTATCTCTTTCAATTCAGGCACCAAACTTATAATTTTAGAGATGATAAATGCAATAAACATTGTTCCAACAAAACCCTGAAAAGCTGTTATGAAGCGAATGTGGCCTGTTGGGGATAAGTCGCCATAACCAATAGTTAATTGAGTAATTGTACTAAAATAATAGGAATCAGTCCAAGTATTAAAACCTTTTAAAGCTTCGTGATTACTTAAATAGAAAAAACCAAAAATCAGAATCAACTCAAAATAATTCCATAAAATCAGTAAAATTGCTCTTGTGTATTTTGTAATTCTATTAAACCCTTCGGTACGAATGCTATCAAACAGAATCATATTCACATTTACTTGAATGATGTCAATCAAACGCAATGCTAATACTATGGATATGACATATTTAAACCAAGTAACATGCAAATAATTTTCATAGATAAAAGGCATTAGAATTTCAATAGCCATGTAGGTTAGAATAATTTTCTCCATAAATATTGCTCGTTTCTTAGCAATTTCTTTACGCTCTAAAGTGCTCTTCCCTTTTAATTCTTTGTAGTAATAATCGGTTTTATTTCCGTAAAACAGTTGGAAAGGCAAAAATTGTAATAGTCGAAAAAAGAACATAATCGATGGCGTAAGGATTCCGTATTCCTCAGAATTCCATTTCAATTCTTTCTTTAAGCGATCTTTTAATTTCATGAAGAGCTAATTTACACAATTATCAATTAAATAATAGTGATAGAAATCAGTATCGGGAAATAAAAAAACCTCCAATAAAATTGGAGGTTTTAAGAGGTCTCGAGCGGATTCGAACCGCTGTAGAAGCTTTTGCAGAGCTCTGCCTAGCCACTCGGCCACAAGACCCTATTAATTCGTTACAAAAGTAACACTTTTAAGTTATACTGCAATTATTTTTTATCTCTATCTGAAAATTCCTTTAAACAGGTAGGACACAAACAGTTATCGTACTGCTGCTTTATTTCGTTCAAGGTATTTATACTCAGAAAGAACCCCTCGCACCAGCAACCCATTGACTCATTTTGACATTCAAAAGACTGACCGCATTTTGAACAAATCTTAATCGACATGTTATCCGACAATTACAATGCTTACCTTTTCTACATTCCCATTCATGGGTGGATTGTGCTTTGTTACTTTCACTTCCAACTTGAGCAATGTATTAAACTCATTTTTTAACTCATCAACAATTCGCTGCCCAACTTGTTCAATTAATTTTGAACGAATTGCCATTTGTTTCTTTACAATATCATACACGGTAACGTAATCAATTGTCTTCGTTAAATCATCTGTTTTAGCAGCCTCCGAAAAGTCTGTTTCCATCCAAACATCAACGGTATAATGCGTTCCAATTTTGGATTCTTCTTCCAAACAACCATGGTAAGCAAATACCTTTATTCCTTCTACAATTATTTTATGCATGCTTTGAATAATTAAAAATCCATTCCTTCTGAACTTTCACCACTTCTATTTTGTTTCCCAGAATTTTTACGTTTAAATAACGAAGCATCTGGTTTTCCGAAAATCCAAGTAACTGAGAATTTTAAAAACCGCGATTCTCTTCTACGAGATTGGTCTTGAATATAATCAGGTGTATCGTAATGCATTCCTCTTCGTTTGCTATTGAATACATCATTCAAACTTAAATTAAATGTCAAACGCTTATTAAAACTTTTATTTAATGACAAATCCATGTAATACATTTCTAATGTGTTTCCTTGTGCCAAAGGTTTTGGAGCATCATATCCACCGTTTACTTGAAAAGTAATGTCTAACGGAAACTTATAAGCGAGTGTCATTTTGCTTTCCCAACTGTAACCATCATTTTGCAATGTAGTGCCTGCACCAGTTGAATACTTAATGTTTAAATAGTAGGTTGTAATATTTGCAGTGATGTTCAAATTTTTAAGTACAGTAAGTTTCATTGTATTCTCCCAGCCATACGAAAAACTATTATCGCCATTCATAAACGTATTAACCAATACCGTAGGGTCGGCAGCGCTTGGATAAGCAACATTTGTAATTACCCCTTCAGTATATTTTCCATAAATAGAAGTTAAATAATTCAAATTTTTCTTTACGAAATTATAATTCATTTCGGCCATATTCACAAACTCTGGTGCTAATGAAGGATTACCTATCCGGTAATTGTATCGATCAGCATGCATTACAAATGGCATCAACTGAAAAAAATTCGGACGATTTATTTTTCGGCTAAAGTTTAATTGTGCTTCACTCGACTCGCTAAATTTTCTGCTGAAATAAATTCCAGGGAAAATGGATTTGAGAATGTCTGAAGAAGATGGATAAGAATATGAAAAATCTTGATTGGGCTTGTTTAACACATTCCCTTTGTAATATGACTGTTCAAATCTTAATCCTGCTTGAATATTTATTTTTCGAACTCTGGTGATGTAGTTAATATAAACTCCATTTACTAAATCATCGATTAAATAATCATTTGATAAAATAGAATCGTATAGGTAATCATTAGCTGCATACGAATAGTTAGTCGTAACATTCTTGTTTCTACTTTGTTTGTAAGTGCTTTTTATTCCTATTTCAATTTTAGTACTATCATTCAATGGATTCGAAAAATCGGATTGAAAAGTATACAATCCACTATTGCCATCAGCATCATTCAACTGAATTTGTGGCCCCAAATACCCCATTCCTTCTACATAATCATAGGTTGTAAAATTATATCCTCCTGTTGTTTTGCCATAATTGTAGCTTAAATCAACTGTCAATTCTTTTTGTGGTTTAGGAAATGTTTTTCGATAATTTAAAGTAGCTGTATAATTGTCAAAATAGCCATCGTTTTTATTTAATCTAGCTCCATGCGAAACTAAAACGCTGTTAGAATCCAATGATTTATAATCTTGAAAATCAGAAGTAATGTGCAACCCTCGAGTGTAGTTTCCTCCCAAGGTAATTGTGTTTCTGTTATTAATATAATAATCAACTCCCAAACGAAACATATTCATTCCGTTTGACATGTACGTAAGGTTTTTTTGTTCAAAATATTTTACTGGAGTAGGATTAGAAATATTATCTCTGTTTGTAAAACCCCTATTTACGTTACGACCAGAATTATAGCTTGCAGTTAATGAAAAATTAAATGGTTTCTCCTTGATGTTTATATTGGCCATTCCATTGTAACGATCATTTGTCCCAATACCTGCCTGAATTGTTCCATTGTAACCAGGCTTGGAATTTTTTTTCATTACAACATTCAAAATTCCACCTGTTGTATTGGCATCAAATTTTACTGATGGATTTGTAATTACTTCTATTCGTTCTATTTGATCGGCTGGAATTTGTTCCATTGTTAAGGTAGTTGGCCGACCATCCACAAATATCTGTACGGAACTGTTTCTTAATGTTACAGCGCCATCAGCATCAACATTTACACTTGGAATATTTTTTAATGCATCCAAACCTGTTCCACCAGTTACACTTAAATCTTTATCGACATTGTATACTTTTCGATCAATACTCATCGACATATTTCCTTTATCGGCTGAAATTTCCACTTCATTTAACAACGCTGCATCGGGTTCAATTTTGATATCCCCTAAATCCTTTTCAATGTTTTGAGGATTAATCATTACTTTTTGCTCAAATGCTTTGTAACCAATAAAACGAATACGGAGTGTGAATGCTCCAAATGGTAAATTGTCCAATGAAAAATCTCCATTTTGTTTGGTTAAGGAACCTGCAATGGCGCTATCTTTAGCATTAAACAAAGCAACGGATGCAAACTCAACAGCTTGTTTTGTTTTCGCATCAATTACTTTTCCATAAACACGACCAATGGCTGGCATTTTCATTTTGCCGCCACCAGCAGGTGGGCCTCCACCTGGCATTTGAGCAATTGCCGCAAATGGAAGAAGGCATAATAATAGACGAACGATTCTAATTTTTTGCATGTTGTCTATTAAAGACTATTGATTTTAGAAAAGGTTTGAAGACGATTTATTATTTCTTCTTTGCCAAGTAATTCAATCATTTCGAACAAAGCAGGACCTCCACCAACACCACTTATGCTCACACGGAACAACTGCATTACTTGTCCTGCTCCAATGCCCAATTTTTCGGCAGTAGCTTTAAAAGTAGCTTCTGTTTCAGCAGCAGTAAAAGAACTCAATCCTTCGTAAGCTGTTCTAACTTCATTAATAAAATTTCCTGTTTGTTCGTTCAAACGTTTTTTCAAAACCTCAGCATCATATGATGTCGGTGCAGTGAAAAAATAAACCGAATTATCCCAGAATTCATTCACAAAATGAGCCTTTTCTTTCACTAATTTGCAAACTCCCTCAACAAACTTAGGTTCTGCTGTAATTCCTTTTTCTTTCACAATTGGCATAAACAAATCCACCAATTCTGCATCCGATTTTTGACGTAAATATTGTTGGTTAAACCATTTTGTTTTTTCTGGATCGAATTTAGCACCCGATTTATTCACACGTTCAAATGAGAAAAGATTAATTAATTCCTCTTTACTCATAATCTCTTGATTTCCTCCTGGATTCCAGCCCAACAAGGCTAACATATTAATAAACGCCTCTGGAAAAAATCCGCTTTCGCGATATCCAACATAACTCTCTTTTGTACGCTCATCATACCAGTTTAATGGGAACATTGGTAAACCGGATTTGTCGCGCTTACTTAATTTTCCATTACCATCTGGTTTTAAAATCAAAGGTAAATGGGCCAACAAAGGCATTTTATCCTCCATTCCTAAATAACGATAAATTAAAACATGAGAAGGTGCAGACGGTAACCATTCTTCACCACGCACAGCATGTGAAACTTCCATTTCAATATCATCCACAATGTGTGCTAAATGGTATGTTGGCATCCCATCGCTTTTTAACAATACTTTATCATCTACCTGTGTTGAATTAACTACAACCCATCCACGAATAATATCATGAAAACGAATTTCTTCGTTACGAGGAACTTTTAAACGAATAACATACGGTGTTCCTGCATCCATCAATTTATTTACTTCATCTTCCGATAAAGTCAATGAGTTACGCATTGTTTGACGAGTAACTGCATTGTATTGTGGGGCAACAACTTTTGCCGCTTCCAAACGTTTGCGCATAGCATCCAATTCTTCGGATGTATCAAAAGCATAATAAGCGTGTCCAGCAGCAATTAATTGATCGGCATATTTTTTATAAATCCCTAATTCTTTTCGTTCACTTTGACGATAAGGAGCATGAGGACCATCACCGAAACCAACCCCTTCATTGGGCTCAATTCCACACCATTTTAATGAATTAATAATGTATTCTTCAGCACCATTCACATAACGTGTTTGGTCGGTATCCTCAATACGCAAAATGAAATCACCACCGTGTTTTTTTGCGAATAAATAACAAAACAATGCTGTACGCACTCCACCCATGTGTAAACCACCTGTTGGGCTTGGCGCAAAACGTAAACGAACTCTTTTATTTTCCATGGTATTTTTAATGATTTTGCAAAGATAATGGTATATTTAAAACCAAATCAAAGAAATAAGAGCATTCGCGTGAAAAAATCCCTCTTTTTATACCTTTTTATTCCGCTATTCTTTTGCCCTATCGTCTGCTGTTTTTCGCAAGAAAAAGAACTAATCAACTATTTTAACCGCTCTACAGCTGATACCATTACTCCCGCAGTAAGAGCGCTATTTGATTCCTATAATGAAAAAGATTCTGTAAAACTAAATTGGATTGCCTCCAAAATTACACGTAAAGAAGGCAAAGTATTGTTTTATAATAGCATCGGTGAAAAATATTATGCAATAGACCAGTACAATCCAGCCCGCTACTATTTTACAAAAGCTGTTGAATTTGCAAAACTTACTTTAAACAAAAAATTAATTGCGGATGAACTTAGCTCCTTAGGAGATATCTATCGCTTGCAAGATCAAAATACAGTTGCATTACAGCTTATTTTTCAAGCAATGTATCTCTACAAGGAAATTGACGATAAACAAAAATTGGCACACACACTTAGTTTAATTGGTGATATAAACAGATGTATTGAACAGTATACAGATGCCTTAAAATATCTAAATGAAGCTTTGGATATCTGCAAAAAGAATGGATTCAATAAAGATGCGACTTTTTGCTACAGTTCAATGGGAGGTGTTTATCAAGCCAAAAAAGACTATAAACAAGCACTAGTAAGTTATAAAATGGGACTTGATATTGCACATCAACTTAATGATACCTTACGCACAGCCGATTTCAACTATTCTATTGGCGATTTACTTGTAGATGAAGGAAAAGTTGATGAAGCCATTACTTACCTTAATGAAGCCATTAAACTTTGTATTGCGAGTGATGATAAATTTAATTTAACCTATTGCTATATTGGAAAGTGCAAAGCGTATTTAAAACAAAACAATTACAACAAATCCATTGAAGAAGGCCTCAAAGCAATTAAACTGAGTCAAGAAATTGATGTAAAAGGACTTGAATCGGATGCATCAGAAATTTTATATCAAGCCTATTTTAAAAACAATGATTATAAAAATGCCTACAAGTACCTTAAAGTTTTAAATGACAATAGAGACAGCACTTTAAACACTCAACAAATTAAAGAGCAAGCACAAATTGAGATTACTTTTAAAAATTCCTTCAAAGAAAAGCAAGATAGTATCTTGAGAAGTTTACAACAACAACAACGAGAAATCACTTATCAAGCAGAATTAAAGCAACAAAAACTATTTGCCGTAGTAGGTATTGTTGGCTTAATAATGGCCATCATCATTGTGTTTATTGTGTATCGATTTTATAAAAAAGAGAAAAAGTCGAAACAGATTATCAACAAACAAAAAAATCTAGTTGATGAAAAGAACAAAGAAATTTTAGATAGTATTAATTATGCTCAAAAGATTCAACAAGCAATTGTTCCCACTTCAAACGAAATAAAAACCGCATTCCCGAATAGCTTTACCATTCTTTTGCCAAAGGATATTGTTAGTGGCGATTTTTATTGGATTTCCAAAACAGAGGATTATGATTTTGTTGCAGTTGTAGATTGTACTGGACATGGAGTTCCTGGCGGATTTATGAGCATGCTTGGAATGGCTATGTTGAATGAAATTGTAAACGAAAAAAACATTTTAGAGCCTGCTGATATTTTGGATCTTTTAAAATTGAAAATTATTTTAGCATTGCGTCAATCCGAAAATATAAATGAAAATCGGGACGGGATGGACCTCTCCATTGTTAGAATAAATAAATCCAAAACAGAATTAGCATTTGCTGGAGCAAACAATTCCTTGTATTTAATGAGAGGTGATATTTTCAATGAATACAAAGCCGACAAACATCCTATCGGATTTTCTTTTGACAATACAAGTCAACAATACAACCAAAGGAACATTCAATTAGAAAAAGGGGATTTGATTTATATGTTTACTGATGGGTATCCCGACCAATTTGGTGGACCACAAGGGAAAAAATTCAAATACAAACGGGTAGAACAATTGCTAAAAGACATTCATCTATTATCGATGGGTGAGCAACAATCGATCATACTTAAAACACATGCCGAGTGGAAAGGACAATTGCAGCAAGTGGATGATATTTGTTTTATGGGAATCAAGATTTAATCGAGTAATTTATATTTAATACATTTGCAACCGAATATTTTAGCACATTTAAAAATGCAATTACTTACACCACAAAATTTTAAAGATTACGAATTAATTGATGTTGGAGGATTTGAAAAACTCGAACGCTTTGGGCAGTACATCACTATCCGACCTGAGCCACAAGCGGTATGGGATAAAACTCTAAGTAAAAATGAGTGGGAAAAACGTGCACATATAAAATTTGTTCCTCGTTCAAGTTCTTCGGGTGAATGGAAAAAACTGAAGCAAATGCCCGATCAATGGCAAATTCAATATAAAATCAACAATTCAGATGCTGCCATTAAATTTCGTTTAGGACTTACTTCATTTAAACATGTAGGTATTTTCCCTGAACAAGCAAGCAATTGGGATTTTATTTATGAATCCATTAAAATGATAAAAGCACCTCAACCCAAAGTGTTGAATTTATTTGCATACACGGGTGGTGCATCTTTGGCTGCTAAGGCTGCTGGTGCAGATATTACACATGTTGATTCTATTAAGCAGGTAGTAACCTGGAGTAAAGAAAACATGGAAATTTCTAACTTAACCAATATTCGTTGGGTAGTAGAAGATGCCTTAAAATTTGTAAAGCGTGAAGAAAAACGCGGAAACAAATACAATGGAATTATACTGGATCCACCAGCATTCGGGCATGGTCCGAATGGTGAAAAATGGAAACTAGAAGACAATATCAATGAAATGATTGAAGGTGTTTTAAACCTATTGGACGATAATGAACATTTCTTAATTTTAAACGCCTACTCTCTGGGGTTCTCTTCATTAATTATAGAAAATTTATTGAAGAAGAAAGCAGGTAAACATTTAAATATTGGCGAATTGTACTTACAAGCAACTGAAGGCAACAAACTACCTTTAGGGGTTTTTGGACGATTTAGGAATTTTTAAATAAAAAGAAACTAAACAAAAACGCCTGCAAAGTTGCAGGCGTTTTTGTTTTTACAATGGAATATTTCCATGTTTTTTTCGAGGAAGCTTATCCACTTTATTCTTAAGCATTCCAAATGCTTTTATCAACTTTTCTCGTGTGTCTTCAGGTTTGATTACTTCATCCACATACCCTCTTTCGGCAGCACGGTATGGATTTGCAAAATGTTCAATGTATTCTTTTTCTTTCTCAGCTAATTTTGCAACGGGATCACTTGATGCTGCAATTTCATTTTTGAAAATAATTTCTGCAGCTCCTTTTGCTCCCATCACCGCAATTTCAGCAGATGGCCAAGCATAATTCATATCGGCACCAATGTGTTTACTGTTCATTACATCATACGCTCCACCGTATGCTTTACGAGTAATAACGGTAATACGCGGAACCGTTGCTTCACAAAATGCATACAATAGTTTTGCACCATTGGTAATGATTCCATGCCATTCTTGATCTGTTCCTGGTAAGAAACCTGGTACATCTTCAAATACCAACAATGGAATATTAAAGCAATCGCAGAAGCGAACAAAACGCGCTGCTTTTGTGGATGAATTAATATCCAATACACCCGCCAAAAAAGCTGGTTGATTAGCAACGATACCAATACTTTTACCTCCTAAACGAGCAAAACCAACAACAATATTTTCTGCATAATTTTTATGTACTTCTAAAAACGTATCGTTATCAATTACACCAGCAATTACTTCACGAATATCGTAGGGTTGATTTGGATTTTCCGGAACAATTTTATTTAATTCAGGTCGCTTTTCGCTAGCAGCAATTTCGTATGGAACACTTGGTGCATCATCCTCACAGTTTTGAGGCATGTAGCTCAACAATGCTTTAATGTTATTGATACATTCAATTTCATTTGCACATGAAAAATGTGTTACACCAGATTTTGTAGAGTGCGTTGATGCTCCACCTAACTCTTCAGAAGTTACTTCTTCGTGTGTAACAGTTTTTACCACATTTGGTCCTGTAACAAACATGTACGATGTGTTTTCCACCATCATAATAAAATCGGTAATAGCTGGCGAATAAACAGCTCCACCAGCACATGGCCCCATGATAGCTGATAGCTGAGGGATAACACCAGATGCTAATGTATTACGATAAAAAATATCAGCATAACCTCCTAAAGAAACAACGCCTTCTTGAATACGAGCACCACCACTATCATTCAATCCAATTAATGGAGCACCATTTTTCATTGCTAAATCCATGATTTTGCAAATTTTTTCGGCATGTGTTTCTGATAATGAACCACCAAAAACTGTAAAATCTTGTGAAAATGCATATACCAATCGGCCATTGATTGTGCCATAACCCGTAATAACACCATCACCCAAATATTTTTCACGCTCCAATCCAAACTCGGTTGAACGATGTGTTACAAACATTCCAATTTCTTCAAAACTCCCTTCGTCCATTAAAAAATGAAGGCGTTCACGTGCCGTTAATTTTCCTTTTTTATGTTGTGAATCAATTCGTTTTTGACCGCCACCCAATTGTGCTTCGGCAATTTTTTTATCTAATTCTTGAATTTTCTTTTCCATATCTTTAAAATACTATCGCGTTCATTTTGATACTTCCAAAAGTAACAAAAAATAGACGTTCTTTTTTATTTTTTTAACTTTGAATAAAATCAACTGAGATGAACATCAATCTAGATAAAATAGATTTAAAGATATTGCGTACACTGCAGGAAAATGCAAAAATTACCAATCTTCAACTTTCGAGTGAAATTGGGCTTTCGCCAGCACCAACATTGGAGCGTGTTAAAAAACTAGAACGACTAAAACTTATTAAAGGGTACCACGCTCAATTAAATGCCGAAATGGTTGGCATAGGCATTTCAGCGATTATTCAAATTACACTTACCCGCCAAATTGAAAATGCAATTAGTAATTTTAAAAAAGAAATAAATAAAATTCCTGAAATTATGGAATGTTATCAGGTAACTGGTAATGCCGATTATGTAATTACGGTAATGTTAAAAGACATGCGTGCTTTTGAAGAATTAATCTCTCAAAAACTGAGTAAAATGGAGGAGATTGGACAAATGCAAACAATGGTTATTTTATCTAAAATAAAAGATTCGAAAGTATTACCTCTGAATTATAAAAATGAACATTGAAGAACTTAGGGACTATTGTCTTTCAAAAAAAGGAGTAGAAGAAACAACACCTTTTGGTCCTGACACACTCGTGTATAAAGTGATGGGGAAAGTTTTTTTATTAACTGGCTTGGATTCTCCATCACTACAGTTCAATGTAAAATGCGATCCTGAAAAAGTTTTAGAGCTGCGTGAACAACATCCTTGTGTTATCCCGGGATACCACATGAACAAAAAACATTGGAATACCATTTTAGTAGATGGCTCCGTTCCTGAAAAACTAGTTCTTGAATGGATTGACCATTCTTACGATATGGTTGTAAATGGCTTAACTAAAAAGGATAAAAATAATTTGAATTTGCTTTAAAAAAAATCCCTTTCAAAATTGTTGAAAGGGATTTTTTGGTTAGCGATTGCTCTCAATATTTATTCTGTTTTTACTAAACGAACCACGGAAGGTCCATTTTCTGACATAACGTTTACCATATAAACACCATTTGCAATTGCATTAGAATTAATCTCTATTAAATTTTCATTATTGATAACTCTTTCAAGAACAACTCTTCCTTGTAAATCAATAATTTGAAGAGAACCTGTTACCGCATCCACACCAAAATCAATGGTAAATATTCCTGTTGTTGGGTTTGGATATAAAATGAAATTCGTAGAATTTTCAACTTCTGAAATTCCGATTAAAGCAGAACTTTTAATATTAGATCGAGTAGTATTAATTGTAGTACGAGTTGGATTACAACCAATGCTCCAATCTACGTCCATTACATAAGCTGCATTAGGAAATGTAACATGGAAAATATCTGTCCAAGTAGTATTTCCACCCGGCACTGTTGCGCTAATTGGATTAAAAATGTTGCTTATTCCGGTATCATCACGGTAAACTCTATAGAAACTAACCGGATTCGTTTGATTTTCAATTTCATAATTTGTCCATTGTAAATTTCCATTTCCTAATAATTGTAAGTGAATGGTATTATGGAAAGGGCTTAAATCAGAAACTTGTCCACACATATCAACCACAGCCATTTTATATTTATAAGATGTTACATTTGGATTCGCTCCCATATCATGATACTCGCTTAATGAATCGTATGAAACACTTGCAATATAAGAATACACGCCAATTGTTGTTTCTCTATAAATTCTGAAGCTATCAATAGTTGTACTTATTGGTTTTTCCCAGAAAATAATATTGTGCGTAGAAGCAGTATCTACAGTTACTAAACATATAGCTGGTGCATCGGGTACAGGATCGATTGCTTGAATAGAACTTGTTGTACTACAAACACCATTATTGGTAACTGTTACGGCATAATTTCCGCTTCCTGATGCTACATAAGCAGTATCAGTTGCTCCAGAAATAGTACTTGCATTCAACAACCATTGATAGGTATAATTGCTATTAAACGAAGTATTTAACTGAACAGTGCCACCTGCGCATGTGTAAGGAATACCTGTAAAATAAATAGTTGGTGTTGGATAAGGCAAGACAGTTACGGTGATGTTATTACTCATGCTATCGCAACCGTTCGGACTAGTTTCATAAACGCTATATGTTCCACTTTGAGTAACAGTTAAGTTTTTTAGAAATGCACCTGCAATTGGATTTCCATTTAAAAACCAATTATAAGTTGCAATCGAATTGTTTGCTTCAAGAACAACAGATTGTCCTTGACAAATTGTAGTGTTACCCAATGCTACAATTGCAGCGGGAGGAGGAGAATTAACAAACAATAATG
>Ga0208626_1000041_pt1 | contig 78028 bp, 72 predicted proteins | sample LakWasMet10_HOW4_2_FD_183860 | JGI IMG/M metagenome (GOLD analysis project Ga0208626, IMG submission 183860) | Freshwater sediment methanotrophic microbial communities from Lake Washington under simulated oxygen tension - Sediment Metagenome... | ecosystem: Environmental > Aquatic > Freshwater >... | reverse complement strand
AAGGCTAACCTTTAGGTTAAACGAGCGTAGTGAGTGGCCGTAGCCAAAGTAAGTCACTGCCAAGCTATTTATACTAAAACACCCCATCATGAAAATGATGGGGTGTTTCTATTTCTACTGCCTGAATGGCTTTCTCTGAACCGTTACGTTAAGCTCGACTCCCCATGCTGCATGCTTGAGTATAGTTGCACTCATCTAGCCGTGAGTGTATTAAAAGCCTGCTTGTTTGCAGCTTTCTGATTATTTATATGGCTTTAGCGCATATCATGGTAATTGTTACGCTGTATGAAGCTGGCTTAGGCGTGGCTGGCTGGAAGGTTATCGAGTGTAGTGATTATTTTCTGTGCGAATTTTTTAGCACTGAGGAAAATCATGCCTAAATTGCGATTTGGCTTTGCTGCTACAGCCAGGATAGAATCTTGTCCTGCCTGCACCAATAACATTACGCCCTGCTCGCCTTCGACGAGTACTAGCTTCAGGCTGCCGCGCTGCACTTCCTGGGCAGCGCGATTAGCTAATGCCAGCAAGGAGGCGCACATGGCGCTGTAGCGATCCGCGTCTACATCCTTATTTAATACAGAGGCTAGATTGAAGCCATCGCTAGAGATGCATGCCGAAGCTTCAATGTCTGAGGAGCTTGCGTTAAGTTCACGCAAAATTGAGTTTAAAGCGGCTGTACGCATCATTCACCTCGCAGTGGTTATTACATGTAATAAGCAATACTTGTACCAGTCAGCATGTAAAATAAACGCATGATTTAATTAATTAAATCATGCGTTATCCTGCTATGGTGGGCCAATTTGAATATATCAGGGCGTATTCTGCTTCAAGTTGGACTTTAAGGGGTTATCTGTTTGTCCAGAAATACCCTGACATTGCGCGGATATACAAATACCTTATCTCCTTGGCTAAGTGCCAGTTCCTTAAAGCGCTCCTGCGTCAATTCAGCTTCAATCAGCTCTGTATGATCCGCACGCTGGAGTTCTAATCTTACTAATGGGCCAATTGCATGCACGTAGCTGATAAAGGCTTCAAACTTAGGATTCGAACCGGTTTCTTCTTTGAATATCTCAATATCATGCGGACGCACATAGGCAACGGCAGGGCTGTTCTGTGTTTGCTGATGGGATTCGATCTTGAAATCTACACCTGCGATTTTTGCTTCGCCGTTATGGATGTGACTATCAAACTGATTCACATTGCCCAGGAACTGGTAAACAAACGGTGACACCGGGTGATCATAAACATCCTGCGGGGTGCCAATCTGTTCAATTTGACCTTTGTTGATCACAACTACACGGTCGGCAACTTCTAACGCTTCTTCCTGGTCATGCGTTACGAAAATACTGGTGATATGGAGTTCATCATGCAGTCGACGCAACCAGCGGCGCAATTCTTTGCGTACTTTCGCATCCAGCGCACCGAATGGCTCGTCCAGTAGTAAAACTTTGGGTTCAACCGCCAATGCGCGAGCAAGTGCAATGCGTTGGCGCTGGCCGCCAGATAATTGAGGCGGATAACGGTCCGCAAGCCAGTCCAGCTGAACCAGCTCCAGTAACTCATGCACGCGCCTTTTGATTTCGGCGTCAGAAGGCCGAGTGCTTTTAGGGCGTACGCGCAGGCCGAAAGCGACGTTTTCAAACACAGTCATGTGGCGGAATAATGCATAGTGCTGGAATACAAAGCCTACTTCGCGTTCGCGGACCTGGCGCTCTGTAGCGTCTGCACCGTGAAATAGAATGTTGCCGGAGTCTGGAGTTTCTAGGCCAGCAATGATTCTTAACAATGTGGTCTTGCCGCAGCCTGAAGGCCCAAGTAAAGCCACTAGTTCGCCGCTTGGGACATCAAGGCTGACATTGTTGAGCGCGCTAAAGCTGCCAAAGTTTTTTCTAACGTTACGGATTTCTATACTCATGGGTTTAATTCCAGTACTGTAATTTTCTAAATAATAAATATTCGCTGTTAATGATTTACATTGCTGCGTTAGTTGCTGTCTTCATTAATACTGGCATTCCGCGCCACTTGCCATTCCACAAAGGATTTAAGCACCAAGGTTACTAAAGCCAGCAGCGCCAGCAGGGAGGCAACAGCAAATGCAGCCGCATAGTTGTATTCGTTGTATAAAATCTCTACATGCAATGGCATGGTGTTGGTCATGCCACGAATATGACCGGATACAACAGAAACAGCACCGAATTCGCCCATTGCGCGTGCGTTGGTCAGGATTACCCCGTAGAGCAGACCCCATTTGATATTGGGCAAAGTAATGCGCCAGAGAATCTGCCAGCCTGAAGCACCTAGGACCAAACCCGCCTCTTCTTCGTCTTTGCCTTGTGCCTGCATCAGTGGAATCAACTCTCGGGCCACGAATGGAAACGTCACAAAAATAGTTGCGAGTACGATGCCGGGAATCGCAAAAATGACTTTGAAATCGTGATCGGAAAGATACGAGCCAAACCATCCCTGCAAACCGAAAATCAGCACATAAATCAAACCCGCAATGACAGGTGATACGGCAAACGGCAAATCAATTAAAGTAATTAAGATACTTTTGCCTTTGAACTCGAACTTGGCAATCGCCCAGGCTGCAGCAACGCCGAATACAAGGTTTAAAGGAACCGCAATCGCAGCAGCAATCAAGGTGAGCTTGATTGCTGAAAGTGCATCCGAATCTGTCAATGCGGTGATATAGGTATCGAAACCTTTGCGTAGCGCCTCAGTGAAAACCGCTAGCAGAGGCACAAACAGGAATAAACTTAAAAACACTAAAGTAGTGATGATCAATGCCCAGCGTATCCACGCAGGCTCAGATGTTGCACGGCTGCGGCTTATCTTGTTGTGATAGCTGGCGTATTGTGAAGAAGTAGTCTTTGACATGATATGAACCTAATTAAACTTAATGTGACGAACCATTGCGACGAGTCGCCCCCCATTGCAGGCCATTAATTGCAAATAGCAGCAAGAATGAAATCACCAGCATCACTACGGCAACTGCCGTTGCGCTTGCGTATTCATATTGTTCTAGTTTGGTAATAATGATTAATGGGGTGATTTCAGATACAAATGGAACATTGCCGGCAATAAAGATTACAGAGCCATATTCGCCAATTGCTCTGGCAAAAGCCAGCGCAAAGCCGGTAAGCAATGCCGGCCATAATGTAGGTAAGATTACTTTTGTAAAAGTCTGCAGGCGATTCGCACCTAAACTTGCTGCGGCTTCTTCAGTTTCTGCTTCCAGGTCTTCGAGTACCGGTTGTACCGTGCGTACCACAAACGGCAAGCCGATGAATGTAAGCGCAATAATTACACCGATGGGCGTGAATGCCACTTTAATGCCATGCGGCTCAAGTAATGAGCCTATCCACCCATTGCCGGCATAAACGGCTGTCAGTGCAATGCCTGCTACCGCTGTAGGCAGTGCGAATGGCAAGTCCACTAGGGCATCAATGATTTTTTTGCCCGGAAAGGTGTAGCGTACCAGTACCCACGCAGTCAGTAAGCCGAATACAGCATTGATCAGTGCGCCGATTAAAGACGCGCCAAAAGTGAGCTTGTAAGATGCAAGCACGCGAGGCGCTGTAACCACTGCCCAGAATTCTTCGAAACTGAGTTCAGTCGTTTTTATAAAAGCAGCAGATAGCGGTATAAGTACTATCAAACTTAAATAGAGCAGCGTGTAACCTAGGGTCAGATTAAAGCCTGGAAGTACGTTTTTTTGTTTTGCCATAATATTCAGTGATTAATTTGTGTTAGCGCACTAATGTAACAGAAGCATATATATGACAAAAATAATGATTAGTCATATTGATATAAGCAATAGTAATTAAGTGATGGTTGCTGGCTTCCGGCAGCCAGACGCTACCAGAAGCCAGTTTCAAAATCGAATCATGCAGCGCTTTTAATCTCGGTATTAACAGCACTGGTTTTGAAGAGTTTAGCTGGCTGCAATTCATTGGCAGTGACTGGTTTTGCCAGAAAATACCCTTGAACCAGACTGCTGCCGCTCTCAATTGCAATATCCAGCTGAGCCTGCGTTTCGATACCGGTAATTACAGGCTGGGCACCCAAGTCCTTGATCATTTTGATCAGGCCGGGCAGTATTTTTCGAATGCGTTCGTTTTGTTCGGCTTTTTGAATCAGGGACTGATCAAGCTTCACAAAGTCAGGTGCAAACTTCCACAGACGGTCAATGTGTGACTGGGTGCTGCCAAAACGGTCAATCGCTATGCGGTAGCCGCGGGCGCGATAATTATCTATGGCTTCAGTCAGTTGTTTTTCCTGCTCAATCTGACCCTCCTGAATTTCGATCACTACCCGCTCCGTAGGTACGGAGTTTGAATGTAGGATTCTTTCAAAAACTTTACCGTGCGCATTGACCGCAATTAAGAGCTTGGGATGCACATTCAGGAACAGCAGGCCATTTTCAGCATAAATCTGCCTGAAATTCAGCACATGCAGCGTTCGGCTCACACGGTCAAACTGTACTAATTTTCCAGCCTGCTCTGCATAGGTAAAGGCGAACTCGGGCGTGCTGGAAAGCTCGCCGCCTAATGAAGGCCGCAGCAGTGCCTCGTGACCAAACAAGTCGCCGTCCTGAATGTCATAAATTGGCTGAAATGCGCTGTTGAGCCTGACACCTAAAAAGGTACTGTTAAATTCGCCGGTTGACTGCTCAACCAGCCCGTAGTCATCAAGATCCAGCTGCAGGGTTTCCTTAAGCTGTAATCTGAGCTGCTCGACGTGGTTGGCTGTATTGTCTGTATCTGTCATTTCTGTATTCCTGTCTGTTTCCCGCTGCGTCTATCCATTTGTTATTTTTGATAGATCTTGTCAAAAGTGCCGCCATCTGCGAAGTGTATTTTCTGAGCCTTTGCCCAGCCGCCAAATATTTCATCTACGCTGAATAGATCTATCGTTTTAAAGCGGTCTTTATACTTATTGGCTACGGAATCAAGCGTAGGTCTCAAGTAATGATGCACTGCGATTTCCTGCCCGGCCTCAGAGAAGTGATATTCGACATAAGCCTGGGCCAAAGCCTGCGTTTTATGCTTCTTGGCAAATTTATCTACCACCGTAATCGGGTTCTCGGCCAGGATGCTTGCTGATGGGTAGACCACATCAAATTTGTCACCCAGTTCTTTTTTAATCAGGTTAACTTCGTTTTCAAATGTGAGTAATGCATCGCCGATATCGCGCTGGGCAAAAGTGGTGGTCGCCCCGCGGCCGCCGGCATCCAGCACAGGCACATTCTTGAACAGTTTTGTTACAAAGTCTTTTGCTTTCGCCTCGTCACCGCCTTTTTTAATGACATAACCCCAGGCTGCCAGATAACTGTACTTGCCGTTACCGGAGGTTTTCGGGTTGGGAATCACGACAGCGATACCTGGTTTAACCAGATCGTCCCAATCCTTGATGTTCTTCGGGTTGCCTTTACGTACCAGAAACACGGTGGTTGAGTTGGTTGCCGAGCTGTCGTTAGGCAGGCGTTTTTGCCAATCTTTAGGAATCAGTTTTGATCGTTCGTACAGGATATCGATATCAGGTGCCTGATTCATCGAGATGACATCTGCTTCCAGGCCGTCAGCAACTGACCTGGCCTGCTTGCTGGAACCGCCATGCGATTGATTGATCGTCACTGTTTCACCGGTTTTTGCTTTCCAATATTTTGTGAAAGATGCATTGAAGTCTTTGTAAAACTCACGCGTAACATCGTAAGACACGTTAAGTAATGTTGTATCTGCGTTCGCTGATGCAGGCAGCAAAGCACTGGAAATAACAAATAATGCCGGGATGATGTGTTTTTTAAACATGGAATTCTCTTGCTGAAAGTAATGAGGACTGAACTTTAACGAGATTATTTAATAATGTAAAAGAATGATATTAAATATATATATAATAAATAGTAATAAAAGATAATTTGGTATGCGCTCTTTTTTTACCTGGGTTAGTGGTGTATATTGAGCATATCTAAATTAAGGTATGCATTGCGTGCAGGTGTATTAACCTTTATTGCTTAGAATTTGAATTTGTTGTGCTGACCGGACAACCGGAAGCCAGCGTGTCGTGAGACACGCTGGCTTTTTTTATTTCTGCTACAGGTGTTGATATGCTTCATCCTACTACAGCGTCATTAAATGAAAGCTTTGATATCCCCGACATTGTGCAAGCCTTGCGCGATGTCAGATTAACGTCATTGGAGCAGCGGCATCGACGCAATAAGCCGCCAAAATTGCCTTCCAGAAAGTCACTGCAGGAGGTTGTGGATGGCCTGAGCGCAGCGCTTTTCCCTAATCGGCTGGGCGCGCCGGGACTCAAGGAAGAGGGTGTCGATTATTTTGTCGGGTATACCCTGGATACAGCCTTGCGTGAACTCAACACGCAGATTCAGTTGGAGCTGCGATATTCCGCAGACACCGGGCATGATAAAACACCCAGTGCCGAAGCTGCGTTCAATAAGGCACGCGCATTTGCAAAGACATTGCCCCAAATACGCAAGCTGCTTGATACAGACCTGGACGCTGCATTTGAAGGCGACCCAGCTGCACGCAGCCTGGATGAAGTGCTGGTTTGTTACCCTGGCATATCTGCGATTATCAATTACCGTCTGGCGCACGAGCTGCATCAGCTGGGGTTGCCGCTTATTGCCAGGATTATTTCAGAGTTGGCGCATTCGGCTACCGGTATTGATATTCATCCAGGCGCCACAATAAACGAAGGTTTTTTTATTGATCACGGAACAGGGGTTGTGATCGGGGAAACCGCGGTCATAGGCCGGCATGTGCGGCTTTACCAGGCTGTCACATTAGGTGCAAAACGCTTCCCTACTGACGAACACGGTCATTTAATCAAAGGCAGTGCCCGACACCCGATTCTTGAGGATGATGTGGTGATTTACGCAGGCGCAACCATCCTTGGCCGTATCACCATAGGCGCCGGCTCAGTGATTGGCGGTAACGTCTGGCTAACGCGCAGCGTACCGCCCAACAGCCAGGTCACTCAGGCAAAAACCCAGGAACATGCAGTCAATGAAGCTGCCCAGTAGCACCAATTCCATATTTAAAATTTTCACAGGAGAAAACAATGACTGACATACATCAAGCCCATACTGCATTAGGCGACGTCGCTGCGCGTACATTATCGAATGCAACCAAAACCGTGCCGATGATGGGCACAATCACACCGCGCTGGCTGGTGCATTTAATGCAATGGGTTCCGGTAGAGGCCGGTATTTACCGCGTTAATAAAGTAAAGAACCCGAGTTCGATCGAGGTGGATTGTTCAGCGAAAGATGAGCGCGAGATTCCGGCAACATTTGTAGACTATGAAGAATGGGGCCGTGAGTATGTGCTGAATGCAGTGAATACCGCAGTAGATGTGCATACCCGTGTTTCTGATTTATATAGCAGTCCGCATAACCAGATCAAAGAGCAACTGCGCCTGACCATTGAAACTGTGAAAGAGCGTCAGGAAAGCGAGCTGATCAACAATAAAGAATATGGTTTGCTGAACAATATTGTCGCATCGCAAAAAGTGAAGTCACGCACCGGCTCGCCAACACCGGATGATTTCGATGAGCTGCTATCTAAGGTATGGAAAGAGCCGGCATTCTTCCTCGCACATCCGCAGGCGATTGCTGCATTTGGCCGCGAGTGTACGCGTCGCGGCGTACCACCGCCAACCGTAGCGTTGTTCGGTTCACAGTTCATTACATGGCGCGGAGTGCCGATCATTCCTTGCGATAAATTGAAAGTCACCGGCGGCAAAACGAATATTCTATTGCTGCGCACCGGTGAAAGCCGCCAAGGTGTAGTAGGGCTGTACCAGCCTAACTTACCAGGCCAACAAAGCATGGGTTTATCCGTACGCTTCATGGGCATTAACCATAAAGCGATCGCTTCATATTTAGTGTCGTTATATTGCTCATTGGCGGTGTTGACGGACGATGCAATCGCCGTGCTGGAAAATGTTGATGTAGGCAACTACTATGACTACAAGTAATCAATTTTCAACGGCGCTGGGTGACTTGTCATCATTTGAGCCGGAGGCAGTGCTGGCAGCCTTGCCAGGTGAACATCCGCGCATGGCTGCCGGGCTTGCTGCGGGCAGGCAGGCAAGCCAGAGCGGTGTGCTGGATGTTGCCGAGTTAAGCCGTATAGCCAGTGAACTCTACGCAGAGGGTTTTCCGGCAGGTGCGCCTTTTGGTCAAACTGAAGATTTCCCTTCCAATGCTTCACTGTCGCATGTTGCGGCGGCTTCTGTGTTGCCAAGTGCGAATGCGCCAAAAGACCCGGTACAGGCACCGATACCTTCTAACTGGCTGGCAGCGCCTGGTATCGCTGCCAGCGTGCCAGAGCTGGCTGTTGCCGATATCACTCATGCCGGATATACCAATCAATGGCCTGTAAGTGATTTTGAGCAGCAATTAGGCTGGCTGTCGGCTACGGTCGATGACCCGTATCAGGCCGAACTTAACCGGCTATTGGATGGCGCGTTAGCGGGTAAACCTGCAGGGGTTGCGCATAGCGTGCCGGGTGATGCAAGTTCAGCGCCCTATTATTTTTTACAGGACGCATCACTAACACAGCCGCCTACAGCGCAATTACCGGCAGCTTCGCATCCGCCATTTGATGCAAACCTGGTGCGCAAGGATTTTCCTATTTTACGTGAACTGGTGAATGGACGCCCGCTGATCTGGTTTGATAATGCGGCCACTACACAAAAACCGCAGGCCGTGATTGATCGCATCTCATATTTTTATGCGCATGAGAATTCAAATATCCACCGTGCGGCACATGAGCTTGCCGCGCGTGCAACAGATGCCTACGAAGGCGCGCGTGATACGGTAAGGCGTTTCATCAACGCGCCGTCTGTAGACAATATCGTGTTTGTGCGCGGCACGACCGAGGCGATTAACCTGGTAGCTAAAACCTGGGGCAGCAAACACTTGCAGCAAGGTGATGAGATTGTCATTTCACATCTTGAGCATCATGCCAACATTGTGCCATGGCAGCAGTTGTGCCAGGAAACCGGGGCGAGGCTCAAAGTGGCGCCGGTCGATGACAGCGGCCAAGTGCTGCTGGCCGAGTATCAGCAGCTGCTGACTTCACGCGTGAAACTGGTTTCATTCACGCAGGTTTCCAATGCATTGGGGACAGTCACGCCGGCAGCAGAAATGATACAGATGGCACACCGGGCCGGCGCGAAAGTATTGCTCGATGGAGCGCAATCGGTATCGCATATGCGCACGGATGTGCAGGCACTGAATCCTGATTTCTTTGTATTCTCAGGCCACAAAGTGTTTGGCCCAACCGGCATTGGCGTGCTGTATGGGACAGCAGAAATGCTGGATGATATGCCGGCTTGGCAGGGCGGCGGCAATATGATTCAGGACGTCACATTTGATAAAACCGTATATCATGAAGCGCCGGCCAAGTTTGAGGCAGGTACCGGCAATATTGCAGATGCAGTAGGGTTGGGAGCTGCGCTGGAATATGTGGAACGTATCGGTATTGATAACATTGCGCGTTACGAACATGATCTATTGGTGTATGCCACGGCAGCAATGTTAAAGGTGCCAGGGTTGCACCTGGTAGGTACGGCTAAGGAAAAGGCCAGCGTGCTTTCATTCAGGCTTGACGGGTTCAAGAGTGAAGAGGTGGGATCGGCTTTAAATCAGGAAGGTATTGCGGTACGCTCCGGACATCATTGCGCACAGCCGATCTTGCGTCGTTTTGGCGTGGAAACTACCGTAAGGCCATCTCTGGCTTTTTACAATACGCCCGCAGAAGTGGATGTCATGGTGAATGCCTTGCTGCGGCTGACTTCAAATAAAGCGCCTGGTGGCTTTTAGAACAGGCCATGTTCTGTAGATGATTTGCGGTAAGCCGCTGATTGGCCAATAAATAGCAGGCAAAAAAATTCGGCAATCTGTATTGAATTTTAGACAGATTGCCGGAAAAGTAGCATAAATGCTAAGGAGAAGCGCCGCTTTGTTTCAAGTGTCAAGCGACCACCACTTTAATTTTTGAGCTTAATGTTTGAGTACATGCCTGAGGCTTGGGCTCAGTGCATTCTGCTCGATAATCTCTGATAAACGTTCCCTGGAACCGTTTGGTGTGTAAATCACTTTAATGCCGCGCCTTACGGCGTTACGCTTTAGTTTATAAGTAATGGAGTGATTAATCCATTTCGTGATCAGCACAATGACCTTTGTATTCTGCGGAATCACTTTGTTGCTGTCGCCTGCTTTGCGTCCTGACCAATGGCTTACCTGATCAATACCATAGCTGCCGAATACTTCTTTTATGCCTTCAATCTGGTCACCACCCACAATTAATACTGAACTCATGATAAGAGCCTCCTTGTAAGATGCGGCGCCAGATTTTGTCCGGCGCCGCAATTGGTTAGATAACTTAATTATTTCTGATAGATCTGGTCGAAAGTGCCGCCATCGGAAAAATGCGTTTTCTGCGCTTTTTGCCAGCCGCCGAATTCTTCATCAATTTTCACCAGGTTGGATTTCGGGAATTGGCTTTCATATTTCTTGGCTACTGATTCCAGAGTCGGGCGGTAGTAGTTTTTAGCCGCAATCTCTTGGCCTTCTTCCGTGTAGAGGTAATCAAGATATGCCTTGGCTACAGCTTCATTACCATGTTTCTTGGCAAACTTGTCCACAACTGTGACAGGCGGCTCAGCCAGAATAGACAGTGAAGGCACGATGATCTCAAACTTGCCTACGCCTAATTCCTTTTGTGCCAGGAATGCTTCGTTTTCCCAGGCCAGCAATACATCGCCAATGCCGCGTTCAACGAAAGTTGTAGTTGATCCGCGTGCGCCGGTGTCCAGCACAGGAACGTTTTTCAGCAATTTGCCAACGAACTCTTTGGTTTTAGCCTCGTCATGACCGTATTTCTTCTGTGCAAATGCCCACGCCGCGAGGTAGTTCCAGCGTGCGCCGCCTGAGGTTTTAGGGTTTGGTGTAATCACGGATACACCCGGTTTCACCAGGTCATCCCAATCTTTAATGTTTTTCGGGTTGCCTTTTCTAACCAGTAAAACAATGGTTGATGTGTAAGGCGAGCTGTTATGGCCCAAGCGTTTTTGCCAGTCTTTAGGAATCAGTTTTCCTTTTTCCTGCAGCTGGTCTACGTCATAAGCCAGTGCTAGCGTCGCGACATCTGCATCCAGGCCGTCGATAATTGCACGTGCCTGCTTACCAGAGCCGCCGTGCGAAGTCTTGATGGTGACTTTATCGCCAGTTTTGGCCAGCCAGTATTTGCTGAATGCCGCGTTGAAGTCCTGGTAAAGTTCACGGGTCGGGTCATAAGAAACATTCAGTAAGTTAATGTCCTTGGCTAAAACCGTGGATGGTGCTGTAACGCTAAACACTGCTGATAACAGCGCGATTGCTAATAATGATTTTTTCATTGGTATGTCCTTTAAATACTTTAATCTAGGTTTGCTTTGCGTTTAATGTTTGAACAATGACAATCCATAATTGACCTTTCTGAAAGGTGCATCCCATTATTCGAGATGCACGTTTTCATATCTAAGTGTTGATGATTAGAACGCTACCTGGAAGCGTGCCAGGATCGCTTCTTCGTCATCACGGTCACGTACATTGCTGCCGCTGGCGTTATTGTTGGTGGTTTGCACTAAGCCTTTAGCAAGGGCGCCGCCATCAAATGCGGTGCGAGCGTAATTCAATGAAAGTTTCGCATTGCTGTTCAAGTACCAGTTGACACCGAGGGTCCAGGTTTCTGCAGATTTAGCACTCTTTGTTAAGTCCGAGAATGTATTGCCGATACCGCTGCCCTCGGCAGCGTATTGTCCTGCGGCATTCTTGAAGGTATCTTCATCAAGATTGATTTGGCTGTAACGGGCAACCAGTTCCCATGCACCCCAACCGCCTTTGTCCAGGTCGAAGTCCTGTTTTGGTTTGACTCCTTTGAAAGAAGCATCCTCACCGGTCAGCAGGTATGAAACACCAACGCCCCAGGCATCATGTTTAAGATTCTTGTTGGTGCCGGGTGTAATAACCGTTGCCGTTCCTGCGCCGCCGCCGCTAGGTGAGCCGCCACTGGCTAGGCTCACTTCCTGGGATACTTTGGCGTATTCGGCGATTACGCCAAATGGACCATTGTAGTAGTTGGCTTGTGGCGACCAGCGTACGCGCTTACCATCTGCAATGGCGTTGCTGGTGTAGCGGAAGAATGTCTGCTGTCCTTCTGTTACATAACTTGGCAGGCCGTTACGTGTCGCATCTGCGGCTGAAGTATCCGTGAAGTTGAGGTTCTTCTCGCCGGTGTAGTCGGTCCAGGTGCCGCCGATACCAAAGCCTAAGCCAGCCAGTGCGGAGTCTGAATCAATGAATGGTGTTGCAAAAATACGGGCAGTGTATTCACGTTCGCCGTTGTATTCGGTGCCTGTGCTGATGTTGCCGCCATCGGCAACGCCATTGACGATACCTACGCCATAATTGAGCTTGTTATCAAAAAGGTCACCAGAAACGGTTACACCCAGATCGCGGTTTGGCAATATTGCATTGGTGACATAGCTACGCTCGATGAATTTGAGGTCACCGCCGCCTTGCAGACGCTCCAGACCTACGATGCTTTTTTGCTTACCGGCACGGATCTTAAATGCCGGGGTTAAATTCGCCTCTACGTAGGCATCAACGGCAGAAGCACTGCCGCCGGCAAACTCAGGTGTAAAGCGGAAGCCGTATTTTCCGGCAACCTTACCTTCAATGGTAGGGCGAACGCGGCGCAGCAGGCTGGAATCTTCGGCATCGTGAAAACCATTGGCGTCCAGTATGCCGGCTCTTTCATTTGAGCGGCCGCGTACATCATTGGCGCCCTCTGAAAAATGACGGTGATCGGCTTGCAGCAAGCCTCTGATTTTTACTTCATTCTTGCCATCGGCAGAGCCGAATGAAAAGCCACCGGTGCCGGCTTTAATCACAGGTGCCGCTTTTTTCTCCGCAGCAACGGTTTCCTCGTTGATTTCACCTTTGCGTGCAAGCACTTTTACCTGCTGGCTCAACTCTTGTACCAGATTGCGTAATTCTTCAAGTTCTGTGCTGTCATTCGCGTTAGCGGAATAAGGCAGCGATAATAAGCCGGTTGCTAATAATGCAGAGGCGAATTTTGTGTATTTAAATTGCATTCTTGTCTCCTGTATTTAGCTTCCAGTGAACTGGTCAGCCATTTTTTATCTAATGTTTTTAAGCGTTGCTTATTACCGCTGCTGGTGCAGTTGGTTATTTCTTTGGAATATCCTGGTTCGAGCTGTTGCTGAATCTTAGTTTTTCCCGCTTTTCAATCTGGGTAACACGCCCTTCATGCAGCACAATCTCTACAGAACCAAAACCCGAGCCTTGTTTAAGCTCTTCAACGGCACGCAATATCTCTTGTGACACGTCAGTACTTTTACTGCCGTTTATCCGGCCAGGGTGGTGACTGATATTGTTGGTAAGTGACATATTGATCTCTCAAATAAATGCGTTAATCGGTAAGAGCTGCACTATAAAAGCAATTATTAATAATTAAAAATAATATTTATTTATTAATTTATAACTAAAAAGAATATATATGGTTTGTTAGGTGCAAATAAAGGGAAAGCCAACTATTTATCTGTAGTGATTCCAATTCATTGAATTCATTGGTATAATGCGGATGAATTTTTTGATGGGCTTTGAGCCCATTTTTTGTTTCTGCAATTTGCGTAGCGCGATTAAGTAAGTGATTACAAGCGCTTGTCGAGTTGCGGCGAAATTGAGGGTTGAGTAATCATGCAAGATTTGCATACTTTGATAGAGCAGTCTGTTAGCCAGTTAGGCTATGAGCTTGTCGATTTGGAGATTTCCAATCGCGGAAAGCTGCTGCGCGTGTTTATTGATAAACAGAACCCGGAGGATGTCAAAGATAGCGTGAATATTGATGATTGTGTGCTGGTAAGCAATCAGCTCGGCAATCTGTTATCAGTTGAGCATGAGATCGATTATGACCGCCTTGAGGTTTCCTCGCCGGGTATGGATCGTGTGCTGAAAAAAGAAGCGGATTTTTTACGTTTTATCGGTGAGCGCGCTACGGTTAAGTTGCGTGTGCCACAGGTTGAAGTGGCAGTGAATGTTAAAACTGGCGCAGAAGAAAAAGTAACCAAGAAGAATTTCCTGGGTATTCTGCGCGGTGTGGAAGAAGGTAATCTGCTGTTGGAATGTGACGGCGTGATACAGAAAATAGCGATATCAAATATTGATAAATCGCGCTTGAACCCAGTGTTCTAGATTAAAAAGATTTTAAGAAATAAAGGGGCTTTATCGATTCAGGCCGCAAGGCTGGTGCGAACAGGAAATTGTGATGCTGCATATTTTGATATGCAAGAAATCGTTTTTTGTGAGCAGATGAATCTGAAAGGTTAGAGCTACCCTGAGATTAACCTGCAATTTATAGTCGGAGATTGATGATGAGTCGTGAAATTTTATTGTTGGTAGATGCCTTGGCGCATGAAAAAAATGTAAGTAAAGAGGTGATCTTTACTGCGCTTGAGCTTGCCTTGGCCTCAGCTACCAAGAAAAAGCATCATGATGATGCCGACGTGCGCGTGGAAATTGATCGCGAAACCGGTGATTACAAAACATTCAGGCGCTGGCAGTACGTAGAGTACGACCTGCTTGAGAATTCGGCCTATCAGCTTGATGAGGAAGATGAGCGTTCAAAAGGCTTGAATGTCGGTGATTATTATGAAGAGCCGCTGGAAAACATCGAGTTTGGCCGTATTGGCGCGCAGGCTGCCAAGCAGGTTATTCTGCAAAAAGTACGTGAAGCTGAGCGTGAGCAGATTCTACAAGACTTTTTGGCGCGTGACGAAAAACTGGTGACCGGTGTTATCAAGCGTATGGAAAAAGGCAATGCGATTATTGAAATTGGCCGTATCGAGGCTTTGTTGCCGCGCGAGCAGATGATTCCGAAAGAAAACCTGCGTGTAGGTGACCGTGTACGTGCTTATCTGTCGCGTATTGAGCGTGGCGGCCGTGGCCCGCAGTTGATTCTGTCAAGAATTACCCCTGCGTTCCTGATCCGTCTGTTTGAACTGGAAGTGCCTGAAATTGAAGAAGGCCTGCTTGAGATTCGCTCTGCGGCACGTGACCCGGGTTTGCGTTCCAAGATTGCGGTGAAAAGCAATGACCAGCGTATAGACCCGGTCGGTACTTGCGTAGGTATGCGCGGTTCACGCGTGCAGGCAGTTACTGCTGAGTTGGCGGGTGAACGTGTTGATATCGTGTTGTGGAGCATGGAACCTGCGCAGTTTGTGATTAATGCGATGTCACCGGCTGAAGTTTCAAGTATCGTGGTGGATGAAGATGCGCACAGCATGGATGTTGTGGTTGAGGAAGAGCAGCTGGCGCTGGCAATTGGCCGTAATGGTCAGAATGTACGCTTGGCTTCGGAATTAACCGGATGGACATTGAATATCCTGACCGTAGATCAGGCAGCGCAGAAGAACCAGGAAGAGTTTGCAAGTGTGACGCACCTCTTTATGGAAAAACTGGATGTAGATGAAGAAGTGGCAGAGATTCTGGTGCAGGAAGGTTTCACTAGCCTGGAAGAGATCGCTTATGTACCGCTGGCGGAAATGCTTGAGATTGAAGCGTTTGATGAAGATACTGTTGAAGAGTTGCGCAAACGCGCACGCGCAGCCCTGCTGACGGAAGCGATTGCCAAAGAAGAGAAAGTTGAAGAGGCTGCTGAAGACCTGCTGACATTAGAGGGCATGGATGATGCAACAGCACATCTGCTGGCATCTAAAGGCATTTCAACGATGGATGACTTGGCAGAACTGGCAATTGATGAGCTGGTAGATCTCTCCGGAATGGATGAGGAGCGTGCAAAGGCGCTGATCATGAAAGCCCGTGAGCCTTGGTTCAAGTAAATAAAATGCAGTAGTTGGGTTTTAGCAGACGATATTGGCAGGGCGGGCGGATGCCCGAACCTGTCATAAGTATCAATATTAAGAAGTATGAGCAGTAAGGCTAGGCAATAAAGCTTAGGGAAAAGAATACTGGAGCAACAAATGGCACAAACAACCGTAGAACAATTTGCTGGCGAATTAAAGCTGCCTACAGCATTGTTATTAGAGCAGCTCAAAAGTGCTGGCGTGCATAAATCAAGTGCAGAAGATCAACTAAGCGAAGCGGATAAAGCCGCGTTGCTGGATCACTTGCGTAAAGAACATGGCACGCTGGCCCCTAAAAGCAAAATTACGTTGACCCGTAAATCCAGTACGGAAATTAAAAAAACCGACAACACGGGTAAAGCGCGGACGATTCAGGTTGAAGTGCGTAAGAAACGCATTATCGAACAACGTGAAGAAGAAGTTGAGTTAACTGCAGAAGAAGATCTTGCACCGGTGCTTGAAGTGCCTGAGGTGGTAGACGAACCTGTGGTTGAGGCAGAACCGGAGCCTGTTGTAGTGGTGGAGCCGGAACCGGTAGCAGAGCCAGAAGTCGTACAGCCGCCTGTAGTGGAAGCGCCAGTAGCAGTACCAGTCGAGCCTGCACCAGAAAAAGTGGTTGCAAAACCGCAGACGATCAGCCGTAAAGACTTGCTTGGTGCGGAAGAAATCGCATTGCGCGAGCAGGAAGCCAAGCGCCATGCCACCTTGCTGGCGCTGCAGGCAGAAGATAAGCGTAAAAAAGAAGAGCTGGCACAGCGCCGTCTTGATGAGGAGGCAAAAAGAGTGGCCGAGGCTGAAGCCGCTAAAGTCAAGGCAGCTAAACTTTCCGAAGGTACTTTACATAAGCCTGTTGTAAAAGAAGGCGCAGAGAAGCCTGCTGCAAAAGATGCAAAAAAAGGCAAAGGTAACAATAAAGAGTGGACAGACGCGGAGAATAAAAAACGCGGCTTGAAAACCCGCGGTGATGTGACAGCAGGTAAAGCCGGCTGGCGTGCGCCTAAAGGCAAAAACCATAAGCACCATGCTGATGATGATCAGCAGCATGCATTTACTGCACCGACAGAGCCTATCATTCATGAAGTGCTGGTGCCTGAAACCATTACCGTGGCAGATCTTGCGCACAAAATGTCTGTGAAATCAGGCGAGGTCATCAAGGCGCTGATGGGCATGGGTATGATGGTAACGATTAACCAGGTGCTTGATCAGGAAACAGCCATTATCGTGGTTGAGGAAATGGGCCATAAAGCCAAGGCTGCGGCGCCAAATGATCCGGATGCATTCCTCGAGGAAGCCGAACATACTGAAGCTGTGCTGGAAACACGTCCACCGGTGGTGACAGTGATGGGTCACGTTGACCATGGTAAAACCTCATTGCTGGATTATATCCGTCGTAGCCGTGTGGCTACGGGCGAAGCCGGCGGCATTACACAGCACATCGGCGCTTACCACGTGGAAACCCCGCGCGGCATGGTAACTTTCCTCGATACGCCAGGCCATGAAGCATTTACGGCGATGCGCGCACGCGGTGCGAAAGCAACGGATATTGTGATTCTGGTAGTTTCTGCAGATGACGGCGTGATGCCGCAAACCATAGAGGCGATTCACCATGCGAAAGCGGCCGGCGTACCTCTGGTGGTTGCAATCAACAAGGTTGATAAGCCGGATGCGCAGCCGGAACGTGTGAAAATGGAACTGGTTGCTCAGGAAGTAGTACCGGAAGACTTTGGCGGTGACACGATGTTCCGTGAAGTGTCGGCTAAAACAGGCCAGGGCATTGATGATCTGCTGGAAGCTGTACTATTGCAGGCTGAAGTTCTGGAACTGCAGGCACCTAAGAATACACCTGCTAAAGGTCTGGTGATTGAGGGCCGTCTGGATAAGGGCCGTGGTTCAGTAGCGACCATCCTGGTGCAGTCTGGTACCTTAAAACGCGGCGACATGATTCTGGCCGGTACCACTTTTGGTAAAGTGCGTGCAATGCTGGATGAGTCTGGCAAAGAGATTCAAGAGGCAGGTCCTTCTATTCCTGTGGAAATCTTGGGTCTGTCTGACGTGCCAAGTGCAGGCGAAGAAGTCATTGTATTGAACGATGAGCGTAAGGCGCGTGAAATCGCGTTGTACCGTCAAGGTAAATATCGTGATGTTAAGCTGGCTAAGCAACAGGCTGCCAAGCTGGAAAACATGTTCGAGCAGATGGAATCCGGTGAAGTACAGACACTGAACCTGATTATTAAATCTGACGTGCAGGGTTCTTACGAAGCGCTGGCGACAAGCTTGCAGAAACTTTCAACCAGCGAAGTCAAAGTGCATATCATTCATACCGGTGTTGGTGCGATCAGTGAATCTGACGTGAACCTGGCTGCGGCTTCCAAAGCGGTACTGATCGGTTTCAATGTGCGTGCAGATTCAGGCGCACGCAAACTGGTTGATTCATTAGGTGTTGATGTACGCTACTACAATATTATTTACGAAGCTGTAGATGAGATTAAAGCGGCACTGGGTGGCATGCTGGCTCCGGAACAGAAAGAGCAGATGATCGGTACCGTAGAGGTGCGTGAAGTGTTCCGTATTTCTAAAGTTGGCGCGATTGCCGGTTGTTATGTGCAGGATGGTATGATTAAGCGCAACTCTAAAGTACGTATCCTGCGCAACAACGTGATTGTGCATACCGGTGAACTCGACTCATTGAAACGCTTTAAAGATGACGTTAAAGAAGTTAAAAATAACTTTGAGTGCGGTTTGTCTATCAAGAACTACAATGATATCGAAGTGGGTGATATCCTGGAAGTATACGAAATGGTTGAAGTGGCAAGAACGCTATAACTTCAAAATTCGTCATGATACGTCGTTCCAAAATAAAAAATGTTCGCTTACATATAACTCATATGCCGCGCTCCATTTTTTATTTTGCGCCTAGTCTCATTTATCGCACCAATCTTGTAGCTTCAGCTACTTAGATTGGTGGCGATGCCCATGACGGGTAAACTTTTGAAGTTATTAATGAAGGATAAAAAGTAGATGGCCAAAGACTTTTCACGTAGCCACCGCGTGGCCGAGCAGATGCAGCGAGAACTCGCTGATCTGCTGCAATTTGAGGTTAAAGATCCGCGTGTGGGCATGGTCACCATCACCGCAGTTGAAGTGACGGGTGACATGGCGCACGCCAAGATTTTCTACAGTGCGGCCAAAGCCAGTGACAGCCTGCAGCAAGGTCTGGAAAAATCAGCCGGATTCTTGCGCACGCAGCTTGGCAGGCGCATGTTGCTGCGCACGGTGCCGCAATTGCATTTTGTCTATGACGCATCGATTGATAATGGCATGAAGATGTCTAAATTGATTGATGAAGCATTGGCATCCAAACCTGAAAAATCCTGATCTCTTCTCGTATTAAATTAAGCCTTTGCAATTCAAAAGACAAAAGAAAAATATCAACGGCATTCTGCTGCTGGATAAGCCAATCGGATTTTCATCCAATCAAGCCCTGCAAAAAATAAAATGGCTGCTTAAAGCTGCCAAGGCGGGTCATACCGGTACGCTGGATCCGCTGGCCACAGGTTTGCTGCCGCTATGTTTCGGCGAAGCGACCAAGTTTGCCCATTTTCTTACCGATGCCGATAAAACCTATGTAGCCACCATTAAGTTGGGGGCTACGACTACAACAGGCGATGCCGAGGGCGAAGTGCTGACCACCAATCCGGTGAATGTCAGCCGTATCGACTTTGAGCAAGCCTGCCGGCAGTTTACGGGTGAAATCAGCCAGACGCCGCCGATGTATTCAGCGCTTAAGTTTGAGGGAAAAGCACTGTATGAATATGCCCGTGCGGGCTTGGAAATTGAACGTAAGGCGCGGTTCGTAACAATCCGGAATATTGAAGTGAATTCATTCGCAGGCGATGTGGCTGTGATTACCGTGACATGCAGTAAAGGTACCTATATACGTACATTGGCAGAAGATATAGGCGGGCAGTTAGGCTGCGGTGCGCATCTGATCGGGCTGCGCAGGACGGCTACCGCTGATTATCAGATTGCGCAGGCTGTTACGCTGGAGCAGTTTGAGGCCATGGATGAAGAGCAGCGTCTGGCAGCGTTGGCGCCGCCGGATAGTGCGGTGCATTATTTACCTGCCGTTACGCTTGATAGTGATGCTGCTTTTTATTTGCTGCAGGGGCAGGCAGTATGGCGCAGCGGTGCGACTCCATCGGGTTTGTTGCGGCTGTATAGCGAACAGCAGGTGTTTTTAGGTTTGGGTGAATTGCAGGATGACGGCAAAATCGCACCTAAACGCTTGATGCAGCAAGTAAATAATTGATATATATTAAAAATACCGCTTGTTAAGCGTGGCACAAGTCACTATAATGCGCGGTTCATGTAAATGATTGTTCAGGCGGTTTGTTTATTGGCTGCCTTTACATTGACGCAAAACCTCTAAATCTAGGATTAAGTTATGGCAACTACAGCACAAGAAAACGCGAAAATCATCGCAGAATATCAACGCTCAGCTAACGATACAGCTAGCCCGGAAGTGCAAGTGGCACTTTTGACAAATCGTATCGCTTATCTGACAGAACACTTCAAATCTAACAAAAAAGACAACCACTCACGCCGTGGTTTGCTGGCTCTGGTTAGCCAACGCCGTAGCCTGTTAGACTATTTGAAACGTAAAGATGCAAGCCGTTATCAAACATTGATTCAACGCTTGAGTCTGCGTAAATAACTTTTATAAAAGTGCCAAAATCAGCAAAGTATTGCCTGTTAATTTTGGGCGCACTTTTATAATTGCTGTAAAAAGCCGATAGCATATAAATGCGTCGGCTTTTTTTATTGTTAAGGAAGTACGGATTAAATCGCCGAGCGAGATAAAGTGTAAGGCGCACGGAGCGCAGGAACCGAGATAGTATGCGGTATACAGCGAGGTTACGAGTACCGCGCAACGAAGCAATTTGCTCGCGCAGGCATTTAATCAGTGCTTACTTGGATTGTTATTGGGTAGTGAATAGCAATCTGTAAAAGAAAAGGAAAATAAATGTTTAATAAAGTTACTAAAAGTATTCAATATGGTGCGCATACGCTCACCCTTGAAACAGGTGAAATCTCACGTCAGGCAGATGCTGCCGTATTGGTAAGCTATGGCGACACAGTAGTGCTGGTAGCAGTTACCAGCAAACGTGAAGTTAAAGCAGGTCAGGATTTTTTCCCGCTGACAGTGGATTACATGGAAAAAACCTACGCAGCCGGCAAGATTCCAGGCGGTTTCTTCAAGCGCGAAGGTCGCCCATCAGAAAAAGAAACATTGACCAGCCGTTTGATCGACCGTCCATTACGTCCTCTGTTCCCGGAAGCGTTTTATAACGAAGTACAAGTGGTGGCGACTGTGTTGTCATCAGACCCTGAAATTGATGCGGATATTCCTGCGATCATTGGTGCGTCAGCAGCAATGGCAATTTCCGGCATCCCGTTCTTTGGCCCATTAGGTGCGGCACGTGTTGGTTATATCAATGAAGAATACGTATTGAACCCAACCAAGGCACAATTGGAAGAGACTGAATTAGATTTGGTTGTTGCAGCGACTGAAACTGCTGTAATGATGGTTGAATCAGAAGCGAAAGAGCTTTCTGAAGAAATCATGCTTGGTGCTGTAGTTTACGGCCATGAGCAAATGCAGGCCGTAATCAAGATGATTAACGAATTGTCAGCGGAAGCCGGTAAAGATGCATGGGACTGGGTTGCTCCAGAGCCAGATACAGCATTGATTGAAAAAGTAGGCGCTCTGGCGGCTGCAGATATCAACGCTGCATTCCAGATCAAGGCGAAAGGCGCGCGTTCAGCCAAGCTGGAAGAAATTACAAACCGCGTACTGGCTGAGCTGATCACGGAAGAAACATCTACAACTGAAGCTAACAAGATCAAGAATGAAATCTTTAATCTGGAAGCTAAAACAGTGCGTAGCCAGATCCTGAATGGCGAGCCACGTATCGATGGCCGTGACACACGTACCGTGCGTCCTATCAGCATCCGTACCGGTGTGTTGCCACGTACCCATGGTTCAGCGCTGTTTACTCGCGGTGAAACGCAGGCACTGGTTGTTGCAACATTGGGCACAGGCCGCGATGAGCAAACAATCGATGCATTGCAGGGCGAATACAATGACCGCTTCATGCTGCATTACAACATGCCTCCGTACGCAACCGGCGAAACTGGCCGCGTAGGTACGCCAAAACGCCGCGAAATCGGTCATGGCCGTTTGGCTAAGCGTGCATTGGTAGCAGCATTGCCGGCAAAAGAAGATTTTGACTACACGATGCGCGTAGTTTCTGAAATTACAGAATCTAACGGTTCAAGCTCAATGGCTTCTGTATGCGGTGGCTGTCTTGCATTGATGGATGCTGGCGTACCGATGAAGAACCACGTTGCAGGTATCGCAATGGGCTTGATCAAAGAAGGTAACCGCGTTGCAGTGCTGACGGACATCCTGGGCGATGAAGATCACCTGGGTGATATGGACTTTAAAGTTGCGGGTACAGAAGACGGTATCACTGCATTGCAAATGGACATCAAGATCACCGGCATTACCGCACAGATCATGCAAGTGGCTTTAGCGCAGGCTAAAGAAGGCCGTGCGCACATTCTTGGCATCATGAAACAGGCTGTTAGCGGCGCAAATACAGAAATGTCACAATTTGCACCACGTATCATCACCATGAAAATCAACCCTGAGAAAATCCGTGATGTGATCGGTAAAGGCGGCGCGGTGATTCGTGCGCTGACAGAAGAAACCGGCACGACGATTGATATCGAAGATGACGGTACCGTGAAAATTGCATGCACAAGTTCTGAGCAAGGTGCTGAAGCGCAACGCCGTATTGCAGAAATCACAGCTGAAGTTGAAGTAGGTCAAACTTACGAAGGCACTGTAATCAAGTTGCTGGACTTTGGTGCGATTGTTACTTTGCTGCCAGGTAAAGATGGTTTGCTGCACATTTCACAAATCGCACATCAGCGCGTAAATGCGGTGGGTGATTTCCTGAAAGAAGGCGATGTTGTGAAGGTTAAGGTGGTTGAAGCCGACGAAAAAGGTCGCGTACGTTTAAGTATGAAAGCTTTGATTGATCCGCCTGCGGCAGAAGCTAAAGCCGAAGCAGAAGCTGACGAGTAATATCAGCTTGGTTGCATAAAAAAGCCCGCGCAAGCGGGCTTTTTGTTTTAAAAGCAAGTAATAAGCTTGCTTTTAATTAATGAGGTTGCTTACTTAGCTACCTGACGTTCTCTGAGTTCGTCCAGTGTTTTGCAGTCAATGCACAGGGTTGCCGTCGGGCGTGCTTCAAGGCGTTTTAAACCAATTTCTACGCCGCAGCCTTCGCAATAGCCATATTCATCATGATCAATATTGCGCAGTGTTTCGTCGATTTTCTTGATCAGCTTGCGTTCGCGGTCGCGGTTACGCAGCTCTAATGTCATGTCAGATTCCTGGCTTGCCCTGTCATTAGGGTCCGCAAACATCGTGACCTCATCCTGCATTGTATGTACAGTGCGGTCAATTTCTTCGCTTAGCTCGCCTTTCCAGTCATTTAGAATCTTGCGGAAATGATCGAGCTGTTCTTTGCTCATATATTCTTCATCAGGTTTCGGCTGATAAGGCGTGAAGTGCTTACTGATTACATCTGCCATGGTTTGGACCCAAATACTAAAAAATAAAGCTGTTTAAAATGAAGCTACTAGAAGTAGCGGTTATAAAATTAGCGCATGAGTGTACACTGAATAAAGCTTTCATGCAAAATCATGGCTGATATGGCATAAAACCTTTCAATGTTGCAGTTTAATTATACTTTCTCACTTAATTCTAATGACAGCAAGGTATTTTCCATCAGCGTGGCAACTGTCATCGGGCCAACGCCGCCAGGCACGGGAGTAATCCAGCCAGCACGTTCTTTTGCACTCGCAAAATCCACATCGCCGGAGAGCGTACCGTCAGCCAGGCGGTTGATGCCGATATCGATCACAATCGCGCCCGGCTTGATCCATTCGCCTTTAATCAGCCCCGGTTTGCCTGCCGCCGCAATTACCAGATCTGCCCGGGCAACAATTTCCCCTAAATTCTTAGTGTGACGATGACAACTGGTAACGGTGCAGCCTGCAAGCAATAACTCAAGTCCCATCGGACGGCCTACATGGTTGGATACGCCAACAACGACTGCATCCATACCCATCAGATCCACATTGGTCGCTTGTAGCATCTTGATTACGCCAAAAGGAGTGCATGAGCGCAGCGTAGGTTGACGTACTGCCAGCCTGCCGATGTTGTAAGGGTGAAAGCCATCCACATCCTTATTCGGGCTAATGGCTTCAATGACATGCTCATCTTTGATGTGTGCCGGCAGCGGGGCCTGCACTAAAATGCCATCGATTGATGCATCATGATTGAGCTGCTCGATCAAGGCGAGTAATTCTGCTTCTGTGGTTGCGGCAGGTAAATCATACGCAACTGAACGAATGCCGACCTTGTCGCAGGCCAGGCGTTTATTGCGCACGTAAATTGACGAGGCAGGGTCGCCGCCAAGAAGAATCACAGCTAGCCCCGGCGCACGCTTGCCTGTTTGCAGGCGTACATCAATACGATCTTTGATGGAATTTAATAAATTTTCGGCAATTGCTTTGCCACTGATGATTTGAGCGGTCATTGGATGTGTTAACTCTAAGAATTCTAGTAATTTACAAAATAAAATGAGATTTTAACATATAGCAATTGACCTAGAGCTTAGTTTTGGTTATATTACTGCCTCTTCGGCGTGTAGCGTAGCCTGGTAGCGCGCCTGCTTTGGGAGCAGGATGTCGGGAGTTCGAATCTCTCCACGCCGACCAAATAAATTAGGCCGTTGATATCAAATATCAACGGCCTAATAAATAAAAGTCAGCCCGAAGTGCTTTATATTGCAAAGTGTAAAGTCTTGTAACCAAAATCTGCCCGTAGCTCAACCGGATAGAGCACCAGCCTTCTAAGCTGGGGGTTACAGGTTCGATTCCTGTCGGGCAGGCCAGTCGTTTTTGAAGTCTCTATGGTGGCTGTAGCTCAGCTGGTAGAGCCCTGGATTGTGATTCCAGTTGTCGTGGGTTCGAGCCCCATCAGCCACCCCAATTTCCCCTTATGGTTGTTTATTGATCGTACGCTTGTTCTCTTTGAATAATGCGCGAGGATTTCGCTTACGGTTTAACCCATGGCGCTCCCTGATAAAGACCCCAATGGCACAACCGTGCCCCTGAATTATTCTGAACTTCCTTTGCCGCAATATCTCTGATATGTTGTAAATACTCAATTGCATCAGGAAATTAAATGCATAAATCTTTATTTGTTTTTTCTTTAATCTCCCTGTTATCGGCACCTGCTGCACAATCAGCTGAAGCAAGCATGCGGCCTGGACTGTGGGAAGTGACTACATCATCAGACCTGCTGTGGTTCGTGCCGCAAATTCCGCCAGACCAGATGGAAGGCTTAAAGGATTTGGCTAAGGAATACGGGCTTGATATGCCGAAAATCGAGAATGGTTCAGCAACATCGAATACCTGCATTACGCCGGAAATGGCGAATCAGAAAAATCCGCCCGGTTTATACCAGAGTCAAATGGGGTGTGCTGCTAAAAATGCGACGCATACCGGTAACCGATATCGACTGGATTTTGAATGCACCGGCGAGCAGTTGAAAGGTAGTGGCAGTGCAGAAGGGACTTTTGTCAGCACCGAGAAGTTTACCGGCCAAACCAGGTTCAATGGCTTTGTGCAGGGTAATCCGGTTAATGAGAAAGCTGACATCAGCGGCAAATGGCTAAGTTCAAGCTGTGGGAATGTACAGCCTCTGCAGCAATAGCATGCTGGCAAATGGCTAGCTTAAAGAAAATTGGTTTCAACAGGCGCTCATCCCCATGAGCATGAGCGTGGCTCATCCGTCGCCGGCTGATTGTTTTATATATGCGGCCAAACGCTGACCATAGCGGCATTGGGTAAATTTATTGATACATCAAGCCATTAAGGCTATAGTTGCACCGAACGCAGTGATTATCACATATTTATAATAAGGCATTTTAATGGCAGCACTACGTCCGGTATTGATGATCGTTGACGATGACCCGTTGATCACAGATACCCTCCATTTTGTATTAAGCAGGCATTTTGAAGTTTGTGTGGCAGAGTCGCATGCGCAGGTAAAAAGCCTGCTACAGCAATTGGATGCTCCGCCGGCACTGGCTTTGGTTGATCTCGGCTTGCCGCCTAATCCTCACGTGCCGGAAGAAGGCTTTAAAGTGATCAGTGCGCTGCTTGCACATTCTCCTGCGATCAAGATCCATGTATTGTCAGGGCAGAGTGATGATGCCAATGTAAAGCGCGCACTTTCATTGGGTGCTGCTGACTTTATTGCTAAGCCATGCGATGTAGAAAAGCTTAAGGATATGCTTTTAAACGCGCTCAAGGTACAGGATGCCGAGCTTAATGAAATTAAGGCAGAGCAGGAGTATGGCGGTTTGCTGGGCAACAGCCTGCCGATACAGGCTCTGCATTTGCAGATCAGGCAGTTTGCTGATTCGCCGTTTCCGGTATTGATTGAAGGTGAATCCGGCAGTGGTAAGGAGCTTGTGGCGAGCAGTTTTCATCATGCAAGTGAGCGCTCGCTCCAGCCTTATTTGTCTATTAACTGTGCGGCAGTCTCGCCGCTGCTGGCGGAGTCTATTCTATTCGGCCATGCCAAAGGCGCATTTACAGGTGCAGTTGCGGCGCATTCAGGCTATTTTGAGGATGCGGGCGAGGGTACCTTGTTTCTGGATGAAATCGGCGAGCTGCCGTTAGAGTTGCAGGCCAAGCTGCTGCGAGTGCTGGAAAACGGTGAGTACCAGCGTATCGGGGAGACGCAGACACGCAAAAGCCGCGCACGTATAGTGGCCGCTACGAACCGGGATTTGCGTGCAGAGGTGCGTGCTGGCAAGTTCAGGTCTGACCTGTATCACCGCCTTGGCGTATTCACGGTGAAGGTGCCGCCACTGCGTGAGCTTGGTGAGGATAAGCACCTGCTGCGCGAATATTTCACCGCCTTTTATGCGAACCAGATCGGTAAGGCGGCATTTGAGCTGGAAGCAAAAGCACAGAGCCGTTGGCTGGATTATGTTTTTCCCGGCAACGTGCGCGAGCTGAGAAATATAGTGATTCGTTTAATTGCAAAATATGCAGGTAAAACAGTTAAAGAAAATGAGTTGGTTGCAGAGTTTGATTTAACCGAGCCCGAAGTTGCTGACAATGAGTTCAGTTTCAACAATGAAGCAAGCATGACAGCGCAGGCGCAGCGGCATTTGCAGCGACAGGCCAATGTCAGCCTGGATGCGGTTTTAAAAACCTGGGAACGCGCCTATATTGAAGCTGCAATGAAAATGACGCATGGTAACCTGAGTCAGGCGGCCAAGCTGCTGAATGTGAATCGCACAACGCTGTATAGCCGGATGAACACACAGGACGATAATTAACCAGGATCTGTGGCAGATACGTGTTTTTTTGCTGACATTTGTCTGGATATATGCGTGTTTTACTTGATCGCAGCTATGAAGCGCAGTGCGGCTTTTTTATTGTAAAATTCCCTTATAGAATCCTGCGCGATAATTGCGCGTATTGACCAACATTCGGACTGGCAGGAGCTAATTTGTATTATCCCCACTTTGGCTTGAAAGAGCCACCATTCAAGATTACGCCGAATACGGATTTTTTCTTTTCCGGCGGTAATCGTGGCGCAATACTTGATGCGCTGGTTTATGCAATCACTAACGGTGAAGGCATCATCAAGGTCGTGGGCGAGGTGGGTAGCGGCAAGACCATGCTATGCCGCATGCTGCAAACGATATTGCCGGAAAAAATCGAGAGCATCTATCTTGCCAACCCGAGTGTCGCACCGGAGGATGTCCTGCATGCAATTGCTTTTGAGCTGCAGCTCAAGCTGCCTAAAAATGCAGATCGCTTGAAGGTAATGCAGGCATTGCAGGCGTACCTGCTGACGCGATATGCGGAAGGACGCCAGGTGGTGATATTTGTCGAGGAGGCGCAAGGCATGCCACTCGCCACGCTTGAGGAAATCAGGCTGCTGTCGAACCTGGAGACCAAACAGGATAAATTGCTGCAGATTGTATTGTTTGGCCAGCCCGAGCTGGATGATAACCTCAATCAGGAGCATATACGTCAGTTACGCGAGCGTATTACGCATCGTTTTAATCTGGGGCCACTGCAAACTCGGGATGTCGGCGAGTACCTGATTTTCAGGTTGCGTGCTGCGGGCTACCATGGCCCACACCTGTTTAGCGAGTCGGCCATTAAAAAACTTTCAAAGGCCTCGGAAGGCTTAGTGCGCCGGATTAATATTCTGGCTGACAAAGCACTATTGTCAGCATTTGCCGACAACGTTTACCAGATTACGCCTAAGCATGTATATGCGGCAATCAATGACAGCGAGTTCGGCTCAAAACCTAAGTGGTATCACTCAAGTTTGGCCAAGATGTGGCCACATCAGAAATATGCATGGCTGGCAATTGTATCGGTGGCAATATTGGGCGTGAGCCTGCTGGCAGCAGCACTGGTCTATAAGGGCCGCCCGCCGCCCGCCGCCGGTGCTGATGAAAAAGTGGTGAAGAAAATCGCGGTTTTGCCAGCCGCAGTGGCAGCCACTGCTGATAAGGCGCCTGCCGTTATTGATGTACAGCAGCAGTTGGTGAATCAGCGCCTGGAGGCAATGGGTAATTTACTGGCAAACAGCAGTCCTGAAACAATATCCCTGCAAATCCAGTCGGTTCCTGCCGTACTGTCATCTGCCGGGTTATCAGCCGCCGTGCCTGAGCAGGATGCATTGCTGAAGGCGGCGCTCGAAAAAATTGGCCGCCAGCTGGAAATGGATAATATATATTTATACCGCATGCAGCAGCGTGATGGTGTTTATACCGTAATCCTATATGGGGTATTTGCACAGCGGGCAGAGGCATTGAGTGCGCTTGATGGCCTGCCTGCGGAGATTAAAGCCAACCAGCCCTATTTGCGCACCTTGGCGGGTGTGAAAAAAGATATTGAACTGTCGCAGAAAGTGAGTCCGGATACTTGATGGCTTCAGGCTTTTTTTCTCTTGCCGCATATTAAATCCGGCTATTTTTCCGGATACTTAAAAGCAGATTGTAACTTATTGTTGTGATTTGCTATTCCCTGCTATTTTTTGCGGTATTATTACCGGGATATAAATAGAAAAGTGGCCTGTAAGGCAGCTATTGGGAGTATTAAGCTATGGCAATCAATAAAATAATATTGATGCTGTCTATGACTGTGATTTTAGGCGTACCGGCTTGCGCGCATCAGTCCAGGATACAGCCATCTAAAGGCCATATAGATGATCAAAGTGCGGCAGTTGACCCTGTGCGCCCAAAATCCGCAGACAAGGCAGCAGGCAATATCCCCAAGCCGGTGACTGATAACGTTTATCTGCCGCCTCCCAAGCCTAAGGCAAAAGAACCAATCTATAGCATTGTCGTATATGACACCCCGGTCAAGGAGGTGCTGTTCGCCATCGCCCGTGACAGTAAATTCAATATCGACATTCACCCGTCGATTCAGGGGCGCGTGACGCTTAATGCCGTTGACCAGACGCTGCCGGCGATTCTGGAACGGATTTCCAAACAGGTGGATTTAACTTATAGGGTGCAGGGTAATGTGTTGACAATCGCGCCTGATCAGCCGGCACTGCGTACTTACAAGATCGATTACGTGAACATGACACGTGACACTACCGGCTTTATCGGCGCTGCAGCTGAAATATCCAGTACCGGACAAAGTGCTACTACCGGTGCAGGCGGAAGTTCCAGCACGACCAGCACCAGCGGGAATGGCGCCAATAACAGTTCGCGTACAGCGGTTAACAGCGAGTCAAAGAATCGTTTCTGGGAAACCCTGGAAAGAAATATCAAGGATATCCTGGCGGAAACCGATAAAGAGATCGTGATTACCCGCCTTGGCAATCCGCAGGATGCGAATAAGAAATCTGATAAGGCAGCGGCCGAACCTTCAAGCCAGCAAGACAAAGCACAGAATCTACAGCAGGAATATACTGAATTTAAAACGCTTTATGCGGCGACGGTGATCGTTAACCGTGAAGCCGGGATCATCAACGTAAGGGCAACCAGCAAGCAGCATGAGCGTGTGCAGGAGTTTCTGGATAAGGTAATGGCCAGTGTAAAGCGCCAGGTGCTAATCGAGGCAACCATTGTTGAAGTCAGGCTAAGTGATAGTTTCCAGGCAGGCATAGACTGGAGCCGACTGAATAACGGGGCTAATAACAGCGGCTTCCAGTTCAGGCAGCAGTTAGGCGCGCAAACCAGCAGCATTAGCGGTACCGGCAATAACTTCACAACGACAGCCAATGCTTTCGGTGTGGTACCTAATGCGGGTTTTGTTGCGGGATACCTTAACCCGATCAGCCGAATCGGCAATATTGCAGCATCCATTAACTTGCTTGAGCAGTTTGGCACGACCAAAGTGCTGTCCAGCCCAAAGCTGATGGTGCTGAATAACCAGACCGCCGTGCTTAAAGTGGTAGATAACATTGTTTACTTTACTGTTCAGTCGCAACAGTCGCAGGGTTCTGTAGGCGGCGGTATTTTATCTACGGTTACCACAACGGCAAATACCGTTCCGGTCGGTGTGGTGATGACAGTCACGCCGCAGATTAATGACGGCGGTAATGTGAATATCAATGTGCGGCCAACGGTTTCACGGGTACTCGGTTATAAGTCCGACCCTAATCCGAACCTGAAAATAGAGAGCCTGGTTCCTGAAATCCAGGTGCGCGAGATGGAGTCCATGTTGCAGATTCTGAGCGGTAATACGGCTGTACTCGGCGGGTTGATGCAAGATGATATTCTGACTAATGATGATAAAGTGCCCGGCCTATCAAAAATACCTGGCGTGGGCAAAGTGTTCACCGGTAAAAATGATGCAAACCGTAAAACTGAACTGGTGATTTTCCTGCGACCTACGGTGATTGCAAACGCAAGCCTTGAAAGTGACGAGCTGGCGAATTATAAGCAGTACCTGCCATCAGCGCAGTTGCAGAAAACGTTAGACGAAAGTGGCGAGAGGTAGTCGGTAGATGAGTTTACTGATTAAGGCTCTTGAATCGGCAGAGAAAGGCAAGCAGGCTGAGCTTAGAAAAAGCGGGGCGGGGGATGCCGACCTGATGCTGGAGCCGTTGCCGGAAGCACGGCCAGCTGCCGGTACCGAGGTACCGAGTTTGAATCCTGCTGCTGACGAACTGCCGGGTAAGGCCGCGTCGTTCAACGCTGCCGCCGCAGCAAGCGTGGCAAAAGCAAGACAGCAGTCAGACATTAAAAAAGACAGTAATCATCAGCTGGCAGCCAATGTATTTGTGGCTAACCAGGCGGTCCAAAACTCAACTTCACCAGCTACTTTACTCATGCTGGGAGTTGCCGGGGCGCTGACCATCTGGCTCGGATTGCAGGGGTACCAGTATATTGATAAGCTGAATGCGCCCGAAGCTGTATTTGTGAGGCCACCTCCTCAGGTTACGGTTACTGCAGTCACCGCAAGCCCTGCCGTGCCGCCGGCGCAGGTGGCTGAACCGCAGGCAGGCATCGACGCACCGGTTGCAGCGCCAGCAGCGGTCCCTGAAAGCGCGGTTTCGGTTGCGAAACCGGCAGTTAATGCACAGGGCAGCGCTCATGAATCCGCTGCATTTACTGGTGATACAGCTACTGCCAGAAGTGTCGCCGACAGTAAAACCGCAGCAAAAAAGACAGTCGATAGCCGTGCTGCCGAATATGCTGATGTGCCGGGTGATGGGTATGCCGAGCCCAAAAAAGGGGCGCCGCTGAAGCTGGTCAGCAGAACGCCTGCCGCCGGTGTCGACCCGACTCTGCTCGCGGCTTATCAGGCTTATAGCCGTGGGGACGATGCGGCAGCACAGAAGCAATACCGGCAAGTATTACAGAGCGATATCCGCAATGTGGATGCGTTGCTGGGTATGGCGGCAATCGCAGTCAGGCAGTCCCGCTATGCCGATGCCAATGGCTGGTACCAGAAGGTTCTGGAAATCGAGCCAAGAAACAGCACTGCATTATCAGCGATTGCCAATTCACAGATCAGTACTGAATCTGCAGCCTCTGCTACAGCAGATAATGCCGGCACTGAGAGCCGCATTAAAAGCATGCTGGCGCAGCAGCCGGAAGCTGCAAACCTGCATGCTGCATTAGGCAATCTGTATGCAGCCCAGAATCAATGGCCCTTGGCGCAGATGGCTTATTTCAATGCCAGCCGTTACGCACCCAATAGTGCGGATTATGCTTTCAACCTGGCGATCAGCCTGGATCAGCTCGGCAAGCCCGGCCTCGCGTTGGCGCAATACCAGCGCGCGCTGGCTTTGTTAAATAATTCAGGGGATGCCAATAGCCCGGGTGCCAGCAATCTTGATAAGGCGCAGCTGGAAGCCAGAATACAAGCACTGCAGAATTAGCGCGGATTGCATGCGACCAGCTAAAAAACAAAGATGTTAAAAAAGATGTTAAATATGACTAAAACAAACCTATCAGAACAGGCTGGATTCAATGGTTGAACAGCGCCGTAAACTTCGCATAGGCGAGCTGATGGTGCAGCAGGGGTTGATCAGCAATGACCAGCTGCGAATCGCGCTGATTGAGCAGGAACATAATGACTTGCCCCTGGGGCGCTTGCTGGTGCGGCTGGGCTTTGTTACTGAAGCCATGGTGCGTGATACCCTCGCAAGCACTATTGGCACTGAAAGTATCGATTTGTCGACCGTGGTCGCGGATATCGAGGCCTTGCAAATGGTACCGCAGGATTTCTCACGCCGTTACCATCTGTTGCCAGTCGCTTATGAGCAAGCGAGCGGCGTGATGGTCGTCGCGATGGCCGATCTGTTCAACGTGGTTGCGCTGGATCAGCTGCGTGCGATGCTGGGCGGCAAGATTCAGCTTAAACCGGTGCTTGCGGCAGAGGCGCAGCTTGAAGAGTTCATTGACCAGTTTTATGGTTATGAACTGTCCGTTGACGGCATTCTGCGCGAGATTGAAACCGGTGAAATTGATTACCAGAGTCTGAGCGCGGCAGGCAATGAGTATACGCAGCCTGTGGTGCGCCTGGTCGGTTCGTTGTTAATGGATGCCGTCAAGCGCGGCGCCTCGGATATCCATTTTGAACCGGAACATGCCTTTTTACGCATACGTTACCGTATCGATGGCGTACTTCAGCAGATTCGCAGCCTGCACAAAAGTTACTGGGGCGGCGTAGCGGTCAGGCTTAAAGTTGTGAGCGGGCTTGATATTGCGGAAACCCGGGCGCCGCAGGATGGCCGGCTGAACATGAACTTATGCGGACGGCCGATTGATTTCCGGGTCTCCACGCACCCGACGATACATGGTGAGAATATCGTGCTGCGCGTGCTGGATCGCGAGAAATCGATTATCCCGATGGAGCGCATGGGTCTGCGCGAGGACACCCTGGATGAACTGCGCCTCATGATGACGCGCCCCGAAGGTATCCTGATCGTAACTGGCCCGACCGGCAGCGGTAAGACCACGACGCTTTACTCGTTGTTATCCAGCCAGAATACAACCGCAGTGAACATCATGACACTGGAAGACCCGGTGGAATACCCGGTAACGATGATGCGCCAGACTTCGGTGGCTGAAGTGAATAAGGTCGATTTTGCCAACGGCATACGCTCGATTATGCGGCAAGACCCGGATATCATCCTGGTCGGTGAGATCCGTGACGAAGATACCGCCAGCATGGCTTTCCGTGCGGCGATGACCGGGCATCAGGTATTCAGCACACTGCACACCAACTCTGCTCTGGGCGTGTTTCCGCGCCTGACGGATATCGGTATCCTGCCTGACATCATGGCAGGCAATATCATCGGCGTGGTGGCGCAGCGCCTGGTGCGGGTGTTGTGCCCGCACTGTAAGGAAGCTTATGTTCCGGATGAGTTCGAGCGTAAGATTCTGCGCCTTAAACCGGATAATAAGCCCCAGATTTTCAAGGCAAAAGGCTGCGGGCACTGCAGCCTCAATGGCTATCGTGGCCGCATGGCAATCATTGAGCTGCTGCGTATTGATAGTGACATGGATGCATTGATTTCACGCCGGGCACACCTGGATGAACTCCAGAAAATGGCGTTCGACAAGGGTTTTGCGACATTGGCGGAAGATGGCGTACGCCGCATTCTGGAGGGCCATACCAGCGTGACGGAAGTCATGCGCGTGATTGATTTAACGAGTCGCATACGAGCCTGATCTATAGAACCTACCTATGCCTTCATTCAGTTATAAATCGGTTGATAAGCTAGGGCGCCCGGCTATGGGGCAGCTTGATGCGATTAATGAAGTGGATCTGGAGATCCGCCTTTCGCGGATGGGGCTGGACTTAATTACCTATCGTACCATTGCAAAATCTGCAAGCCTGTTTAACAGCAGCCGCGTCAGTAATCAGGATCTAGTCATGTTCTGCTTCCAGCTTGAGCAGCTTGCCAGTGCAGGTGTGCCGCTGCTGGAATGTTTAAATGATTTGCGCGAAAGCAGCAGCAACCTTTTTTTCCAGAAAGTATTAGGTGCAGTCAGCGCGGAGGTAGAAGGCGGCAAGATGCTTTCAGAAGCACTGGCACAGCATCCGGGTGTATTTAGCCAAGTGTTTGTGAGCCTGATCGCGGCAGGTGAGCATACAGGCCAGCTGCCGGTTGTACTCAATAACCTGTTCAATACCATCCGCTGGCAAGATGAGCTGATGTCGCAGACAAAAAAGCTGTTGGCCTATCCGGCTTTTGTGGCGGTTGTCGTGCTATCCGCCGTTGTATTTTTAATGACCTATCTTGTACCGCAGATGGTGTCATTCTTGCGCAATATGGGGCAGGAGCTGCCTTTAAACACACGAGTACTGATTGCTATTTCCAATGCATTTGTGGATTACTGGTGGCTGCTTATCGGGTTGCCGGTTTTGATTATTATGGGGCTGATTGCCGCGATCAGAGCCAATCCGGTCGCGCGCTATCGTTTTGATTTGTTTAAGCTGAGCCTGCCGGTGACCGGCCCTATTCTGCATAAAATCATCATGGCGCGTTTTGCGCGTTATTTCGCACTGATGTACCAAACCGGGATTCCGATCCTGGATGCCATCAAGATCTGCGAAAACATTGTAGGTAATCGCGTGGTGGCCGATGCCCTCACGCGCGTACATGCACAGATCAGTTCCGGGGATTCCATGAGCGAGAGCTTCCGCAATGCGGGGCTGTTTCCGCAGCTGGTGGTACGTATGATTAAGGTTGGTGAGAATACAGGTGCGCTGGATAAGTCATTATTGAATATCAGCTATTTTTATGACCGCGATGTGAATGACTCCATGCAGAAAATGCTGAAAATGATAGAGCCTGCGCTAACCGTGATATTGGGCGGTATACTCGCCTTTATTATGTTCTCAGTGCTGGGGCCGGTTTATGATTCATTCAGCAAGCTTAAGATTTAACAACTGACCAGATCATGATCAAAGGTAATTTAAATAAAATAGTGCTTTGTGCCACGGCCGATAACTTACTGGCCGGGATCTGGTATGCAGGCAAGCTGCAGGGCTGTCAGAAGTTTATCAACCATGAAGATGGGCATGCTGCGTTTGCCGGTTTCCTGCAGCAGCATCAATCCACACCGGTCTATCTGATTGTGGATGCAGTGGAAGAGGATTACAGGCTGGAGAGCCTGCCGCATACCTCGGGGGCAGCCAAGCGCGAGTTGATCACCCGTAAACTGAACCAGTTTTACCGCGGCCTGTATTACCGTACCGCACACTTTGTCAGCAGGGATAAAGACAAGCGTAAAGATGATCATTATCTCTTTGTTGCCTTGAATAATGATGAGTTTATCGAGGACTGGATCAACGTGATTCAGCGGGTGGATGCGCAGCTGGTAGGCATTTACCTGCTGCCGATGTTAAGCAAGCTGCTGATCAAGCAGTTCAAGCTGGCAGCCTCCGATATTCTGCTGTGCGAGCAGCTGTCATCCGGCCTGCGCCAGACTTATTTTTATAACGGGCGCCTGAGCATGAGCCGTCTGGTACCGAACGTACCGGACGAAGCCAGTAAGCTGGCCTACTTTTATCTGGCAGAAACTGAAAAAACACGACTTTATCTGATGAGCAAGCGTTTCATTTCTCTGGAAACGCGTATGAGCCTGGTGCTGGTAAGTGCCGATGGCGCTACAAAGCAAATTTCGCAGGCTATCAGCCAGGAGCAGGGGCTGGATTGCCTGGATATCAATACTTTAGAAATGGCAAAGGGCCTGGGCCTGCCTCTGGATATGCTGCAGGATATGCCGGAACTGTTGCATATGCAGTTGCTGGCAAATGGCAACTTGGTTGATAACCTCGCGCCTGAAAAGCTCACAAAAGGCTTCCGGTTCAGGCAGCTCAAGCAGGCAATCAGGATTGGAACAGTGGCGGCTGGTATTCTAGGTGTGGTTGCATCTGCATGGGTGTTTGTGCAGGGATTGAGTAACCAAACAGCCTATAACCAGGCGGTACAGGACACGGTAGTGCAGGAGCATCGCTATAATGATGTGGCTAAAAGTTACCCGGTCACAACGATCAGCGCCAATGATTTACAGATTGCTGTTGAGCTTGATAAGCGGATCGCAGCTTACCCGAAGTCGCCGCGCCGGATGATGCAGGTGCTGAGCGCTGCACTTGAGCCGTCCAGTCAGGATGCCTTGAATAACGTGCAGTTGGACAGGCTGCGCTGGATGTTAAGCGGTGATGGCAATGTGAAAGATGATGACAAATCCATGCCGGTAACGGCATCGCCTACTACGAATAATGCCCAGGTAAATGCAGGTGTGCCGTTACCGGCAGATGCCGCGGCACTTTATGAGGTGGGCTTTGTGACAGCTGAAATTACCGGTTTCAGCGGGGATTACCGTGCTGCGCTTAATACGGTGAACAGTTATGCTGCCAACATAAAAACAGACGCCAGAGTTGCAGCTGTAGAAATATTGCAGGAACCCGTGAATGTCAGTTCATTCGCTGATCTTCAGGGCAGTACTGCCGATGAGCAGTCTGCACAAAAGCCGCCGGCATATTTTAAATTGAAAGTGATACTCAAACCTGTTGACCTGCTATCTGATGCAGGTGGGGTAAAACAGCCATGAATTTAGAAAAACAGGATTGGCAAAAACTGCAGGCACCTTTACTCACACTGGGCGCAGTCGTTATTGTGGGGGTCCTGCTGTTCGGATTTGCCTGTTACTTCAGTAAAAACCAGGAGCTTGCGCTGCAAAACCAGCAGAACATGCTTAATGCGGCACGTCATCGCTATCAGTTATCAGGTGCGGAAAAAGAGATGATTGCTGAGTACTTGCCCAAGTACCAGACGCTCATAAGCAAAGGTTTTGTGGGAGAGGAGCAGCGTATAGAATGGGTGGAGCATTTACGCGAACAGCACAAAACCCAAAAACTCTTTGGCATTAAATACAGTATTAATCCTCAAGAAAAATACATGCCGGCATTTGCCGCTAATCTGGGCGGGTTCACATTAAATCGCTCGATCATGAAACTTGAGCTGGATATGCTGCATGAAGGTGATCTGCTGCAGTTAACGGAAGCATTGAATAACAGGAATGCGGCCCCGTTCATTCTGCGCGATTGCGAAATCACCAGGCTTAATGCGGGCAGCCAGCTAAGTCATCAGTTAATTGCGAACCTGCATGCGCAGTGCGAGCTGGATTGGCTCACGCTGCGCGAGCCCGTCTCTTCTTATGTAACCCCGGCACCTTGAAACGACCATTAACGGTATGAATAAACTGTTTGGATTATCTATTTTTCTGCTGGTTTCTCTGGCGGGCTCCTCTTCTGCACAGGCAGCCCCAGATGATGACTTTGGCCGTTTATTCAGCAGCCCTGTTGAGCGTAAAAAGCTGGATATCCTTCGGCAGAACCAGAAGCTGATTGTTGTAGCGCCGCAGAAAAACATGCCATCGGAACCTGCAGCCAATGAACTGCCGGAACCGATCACGCTGCAGGGTTATGTCAAGCGCAGTGATGGGTCAACAACATTATGGGTCAACAATAAGCCGGTACAGGAAAACAGCACTCAGGATCATGTTGAGATTGGCCACTTAACCAAACAGCAGAATCCGGCTAAGAATGGATCGGATAGCTTGAATGTAAGGATTCCGGCAACAGGCAAGAATGTCCGTCTCAAAGCAGGGCAGCAGTATGCGCCTGAAACCGGTCAGATCGTGGAGTTGAGGCTGCTGGAAAAAGAGAAGCAATTGAGTCTGGAAGAAGGTCTGGTTGGCGGCGGTAACGTTGAATAGGATGTAACGATAGAGATGCGTAGAACGGAGTCCAGCTATAGAAGCCATGTACTGAAGCCGCATCAGAAGGGCGCAGTGCTGATATTGATGATATTTATCCTTGGGTTGGCCACGGCCGCTTTTATATTAAAGTCGCTGAATACTTCAAACTTGCAGGCAGAGCAGAATGATAAAACTTTCCAGGCGCTGAAAGAGGCTAAAGCTGCGCTGATTTCCTGGTCTGCGGCGCATCCAAGCTGGCCTGGCATCATGCCGTTCCCAGATAGAAAAGAAACAAGCAACCCTAATTACGATGGGAAAAGCGATTGTGTGACAAACGGCCTTAACGTCAGTCATTTGCTCGGCAAGTTGCCGCTATCAGGCGATGCGCCATGCATCAGCCCGCAGCAGGGGCTAAGTGTGGAGTTAATGGATAGCGAGTCTGAACGTTTGTGGTTTGCGGTTTCCATCAACCTGATACGCACCAAAGGTTCTGATAGCAAACCGGTCATTAATCCTGGCATTGCCAATGCGCCGGAGCATCCGTGGCTCAAGGTGCTGGACAGAAGTGGCAACCTCATATCCGATCGCGTTGCTGTAGTTATTATTGCACCGGGCGCACCCCTGCCCGGGCAGAGTCGCTCTTCATCCGCACCTGGTCCCAGTGAATATCTGGATAGTCTCAGAATAGGCGACAATACCTACAGCAATGCTGATTATGATGATGAGGATGAAGATTTCATCATGGGCGAAGACAGCCGTTATCTGAGCAGCTTAGATACCTCTTTAACCAAGCCATATTATTTTAATGATAAGCTGACTTACATCACGATAGATGAATTGATGGATGCTGTGGAAAAAAGGGCGCTGCAGGAAGCAAGGCAACAATTAAAAAATTATTATGTATCCAGCAATACATCCTCGGCTAATCGTTTTTATCCTTACGCGGCAGCGCTGGGTGAAACCGGTAATCTGTGTACAGAAGGTGCGCTTAGCGGGTTTTTGCCTGTGCAGCCGCCTTCTGCATACTGTGCGCCAAATCAAACCTGTACCTTAAGTTTCTCAACGACTGCAGTCATGTTTACTTCAAGCACTCCCTTTGCTTATAGTTCAAGCGCAGGTGCTTGTGAGCATTCTGATAACACTTGTGTGTGTACGGGAGCCGGTTCATGCTCTACAGTCACGCCGCCGACTAAAGCGTTAACCTGTACTGATAGTGGCGTTTGTACCAGTTCAGGTGCAAGCCCGAACGGCAGTTTTACTTTTACCTACACGCCAAACAGCCCTGATGTGACCGACGTTTCCGGTGCCTGTAGCGGCGGCAACGGCAGTGTAACTTGTACCGGCTATGGTGATTTCAGCAGCCCAAGAAGCAGCTGCACACATGCCAGCCCCGGGTTGGCAAGCTTGCCTAGATGGTTCACGGCCAGTTTCTGGCAGCATTATGTTTATTATTCGATTGCCAGCGGCTGTACCAGTGCTGCTCCCGGGTGCAATGCAGCCGGCTTGACAGTGGGTGCCAGAAATAATGTAGATGCCGTGGTGATCGGGACAGGGCGAGCGCTGTCTGAAACGCTGGCGCGGCCGGGGATTGCGCAGGTTCGTCCGTCAAGTAACGCGGTTGATTATTTAGATAGTATTGAGAATGCCGATAGTGATCTTGTGTATGATGGTGCAGGCACACCCAGACACTCCACTTATAATGACCAGATAATAATTGTGGCTCCATGACATGCGACTAAATTTCAAATACAGCACCGGCTTTTCTTTAGTGGAAATGGCGGTGGTGCTGATGATTCTTGGGTTTGTACTCGGTGCGTTACTGATGCCTGTCCAAGTGCAGCGACAGCAGCAGGCGCAGCTGCAAACGGAAAACCTGCTTGAGATTTCCAAGAAGTCTTTGATTGGCTATGCGCAGTCGCAGGGCCGACTGCCTTGTCCTGCAACGCGAAACGGAACGGCTGTTTTTCCTGATGACCAGGGCGCAGCCAACCCGTCAGCAGGCGGACTCTGCGCACGGCAAACCGGGTTCCTGCCGGCAGTGACTTTGGGCATACAGCCAACCGATACTCAAGGATTTGCCCTGGATGGATGGGGCAACCCTTTACGCTATGCCGTAACGCAGTTTAGTGTCGGCGGTGCTGCGACACCTGACTTCACTACAACAGGTGACATGGGGGCCGTTGGCATCGCCGCATTACGGCCAGATATCAGGGTGTGTGCATCCTCTGCGGCGGCAAGCTGTACCGAAGAGGTTAATCTGGCTAACAATGTTGTTGCCGTAATATATTCGCTTGGGCCATCAGGCAGCCTTGCCTCTGGCGGTGCCGATGAGGATGAGAATCTGGATATCGATACAATCTTTATCAGTCATGAACCCAGAAATAATGGCGAGAACGGTGAGTTTGACCATATCATCACCTGGATCTCGCCATTTGTACTTTACAACGCAATGATTGAAGCAGGCCAGCTGCATTAATACTTATGAACGATAACCAACTCCTCCGATACAGCCGTCATATCCTTTTGCCGCAGATAGGCTATGAGGGCCAGGATAAGCTCGTCAATAGCCATGCATTGGTAATCGGTGCCGGTGGTTTAGGTTCCCCGGCAGCTTTGTATCTTGCCGCTGCTGGCGTGGGTACGATTACGATCTGTGATTTTGATGTTGTGGATTTAACCAACCTGCAGCGCCAGATTGTGCATACAACTGCTGCTGTCGGTATCAATAAAGCGATCTCGGCGCGAAAAACGCTGCTGGAAATCAACCCGGAAGCGCAAATCAATACCGTTTGTGAAAAATCTACCGAGGCTGATTTTGCAATGCTGATTGCACAGGCCGATGTCGTGCTGGACTGCAGTGATAACTTCGCGACACGCTACACCTTGAATAAGCTGTGTGTGGACTTGAAAAAGCCGCTGGTTTCAGGGGCTGCTATCGGTTTTGAAGGGCAGGTCACAGTGTACGATATGCGCTCGATCCTGAGCCCATGCTATCACTGCCTGTTTCCTGATAACGGCGAAGATACCGAACTGCGCTGTGCGACCAATGGCGTGTTCGCGCCGCTTGTTGGCATGATAGGCACCTGTCAGGCAGCAGAGGCCTTGAAATTACTGATGGATATCGGCGAGAGCCTGCAGGGGCGCCTGCTGCTGCTGGATGCGCTTGCCATGGAATGGCGCGCAATCAAGCTGAGTAAAGACCCGGCTTGCATCGTGTGTCGTGAATAGGATTCCTTCCCCTTCTCAGGGGAAGGAATGTGAAGTTATTTACCGCCAACCAAGGATTTAACCGCACCTACCAGGTCACCCGGCATCACTACAATTTTGCTGTTCTCAGAGGCTGACATACTTTGCAAAGCGGTAATGTAGCGGTCACCGAGCAGGAACATTGCGGATGAGTTGTTTTCCTTAACGGCTTCAGTGATGAATTTAATCGATTCGGCAGATGCTTTCGCTGCCACCATCTGCGCTTCTGCATCTTTACGTGCCGCTTCCAGGCGGGCTTCTGCGTTCAGGATCAGTGATTGTTTCGCGCCTTCCGCTTCTGTTACCACGGCCACGCGTTCACGCTCGGCAGCGGCTTGTCTTTCCATCGCCTCCTGCATATTGTGTGAAGGCTTGATGTCCTGGATTTCTACTGATTTTACAGTCAGGCCCCAATCCAGTGCTTCATCGGCAATGGCGGATTTCAGCTCTGCCTTAATGCGGTCACGTGATGTCAGCGCCTGGTTTAAATCCATGCCGCCGATGATCGAGCGCAGGCTGGTCTGTACCATATTGCGCATCGCTTCGCGGAAGTTCTCAATGCCATAAACAGCGCGGTCGATCTTTGTGACCTTGATGAAGGCAACTGCATTCGCCAGAATCACCGCGTTGTCGCGTGTAATTACTTCCTGCTCTGGTACATCCAGAATAATGTCTTTGGTTGTGACCTTGTAGCTTACTTTAGTGAAAATAGGGTTAATGACATGCAGTCCGGGTGTGAGTACACCGGCAAACTTGCCGAGGCGTTCAACCACCCACTCTTCGCCCTGCGGCACAATGCGCACACCTTTAAAGATGGCGACAATTACTAAAAATATCAGTACAAAGCTAAATTCTGTCATTTCTATTCCTTCATTTTGTTATTCATTAGGGTGCTTCTATAAATACATCGTTTGGGATGCATTATCGCGCAACGCAGTAATGCGCCCAAATGGTTTAAGCAGGCAACCAGCGAAACTGATGCTCGCAAAAAATGTATTTATAGAAGTACCTATTAGTTGTTTTTTGTAATTCGCAGCGAATTGCCTTCTACTGCCACTACCGTTGCGTTGCTGCCGGCTTCTATAGGTTCATCGGACACGGCAGCCCACTCCCTGCTGCCCATTAAGCCCTGGGTAAAGCGTATAACACCATTCTGCGTGGCGCTGGTTGCCTCAATAACAATGCCGACACGGCCTATTTCTTCACCCTGCGCCTGACCAACGCGGTAGCTGGTATCGGTTCTTTTGTAATAGCGCCGCCAGATGGCCAGCGACCCAAGGGATAATACAGCAAAAACCGTGAATTGAACGGCGTAAGGTGTATCAGGAAACAGCCACAGCATTATGGCGACACATAATGCTGAAATGCTGAACCATAGCGTATATAAAGTGCCGGTAATCATAATTTCGGCCGCCAATAGGACTATGCCTAATACTCCCCAGACCCACATCGGTTCTATCATGCTGCTCCTTTTAACAAGATTTTGATGTTAATTCTATACATAACAAGGCTATTATTGCATGTAATTTTGGAATGTATATTAGAAAATTACTAGTCGACACTACCCGTTCAGGTAGTAAAAAATAGTAAACTAGCGATAAGATAGTAGGAGAACAATTCATGAAGCCTGCACTAAAGCTAAGCATCCCTAATGATCGCATGGAGCGTCTGCATTACGTTAAGCGCATATTTCCGGATGCCCGGGGCGACGATCTTAAAGGTGAGTGGGCGGGTGGGCGTTCAAAGGCGCTGGGAAAGCTCAATAATGTTGATGCGGTTGCCTACGGCCGCAACCGTAATTTCCTGAATGGGTCAGTCACGCATCTTTCACCTTACCTCAGGTACGGCTGCCTGACTTTGAACGAGACATTTGCGGCAATTAAAGGCAAGTTCGGGCTCACAGCGGAAAACCTTCTGATGCAGCTCGCCTGGCGCGATTACTGGCGTCAGGTGTGGTTTACACGCGGCAATGCAATCTACAGCGAGATGGAGCCGCCCAAGGTTGTACTTGGATCCGCACCGTTAACAGATGCGGTAAGGCGGGGTAAAACCGGCTTGCCCTGCATGGATGCTTTTATTGATGATTTGCTGACGACCGGTTATGTACACAATCATGCGCGCATGTGGTTGGCCAGCTATATCGTGCATCACCTTAAAATCGACTGGCGTGAAGCCGCCGACTGGTTCGAAGCGAATTTGCTGGATGGTTATATCGCCAGCAACCATTTATCATGGCAGTGGGTCGCTTCTACATTCAGTTCTAAACCCTATTACTTTAATAAAGAAAATCTGGCGCGCTATACCGGTGAGAAATACTGTGCCGGCTGTACGGCTGATTGTCCGTTTGATGCCAGCTATGAAACATTGCAGGCACGCTTATTCAGCCAGCCGGCACGAACTGATGCAAAGCGATACCCATTGCATCCTGTGTCGATGAAAACCGCCACTACGCATAAGGCGGTTGCCGTGTATATACATGATGAAATGTTATCGCCTAACAATAGCGTGCTGAACCAGCCTTTCCCTAAGATTTTCGTATTTGATCCGCAGCTGCATGGCGACTGGCCGCTTAATCGATTGCAGTTTGTGATGGATTGCCTGAGCGAGATGATGAATGTTGAGGTTTGGGTCGGTGACACCTATGAGGTGCTGATGCAAAGGAACGTGGGGGAATTGATTACGCAGGCCACGCCAAACACCAGGATTAAAGAGATACTGACGCCGTTCTTAACCAAATGGCAGCCGGTAGATAAATTAGTGGATGTTGAAATGAGCGATAAGCGCCTTCAGCGTTTTTCCCGTTACTGGGACAAGGCGGGGCCGCTGTTGTTGAATACTTAAAGTGCCGCAGAACCTAAGTTATACTATCCGGAAATTATCAGTTAAGAGGGTTTTCAGATGGTAGCTTGGATCGTGTTGGCAGTCGTTGTGCTGTACTTTGTGATGACCTATAACAGTCTGGTCAGTATCAGGAATAATGTAGAAAAAGCATGGTCGAATATCAATGTGCTTTTGAAGCAGCGTAATGATGAGCTGCCAAAGCTGATCGACACCTGCAAACAGTATATGCAGCATGAACAGGCTACGCTTGAAAAAGTGATCCAGGCACGCAGGCAGGTAGATGTCGCAAGTGAACATCATGATGTAGCAGCGCTGGGGCAGGCCGAGGGCATGCTGCGCGCGGGTTTGGGCGGTTTATTTGCCGTGGCCGAAAATTACCCTGATTTAAAATCCAACCAGAATTTCTTGATGCTGCAAACCCGTATCAGCGGCCTTGAGAACCAGATTGCAGACCGTCGCGAGTTTTATAACGACAGCGTTTATATCAATAATGTGCGTATCCAGCAGTTTCCGGATTTAATCGTTGCCAGATTACTGGGCTTCTTGAAAGCCGATCTATTGCAGTTTGCCAGTGCCGAACTTGCTGATATTGATGTAAGCCAGCGCTTCAGCGCAAAGTAATTAAGTGCGGCAACTAAGCAGTTACTACCTGAACCCGCTGGCCTTATGTGTTTATACCGGGCTGGTGCTGGCGGGTATTTATCTGGATTATCGTAGCCACCATATTAATCAATTACCGCTAGTTTTTTTGCTCGGCGCATTGATTGCAGTACTGGCGTGGGCGTTTAACTTCAAACGCCTGCTGGGCATGACCGAGATCCCGGTTTCTACTATTGCCTCTGCCGCTCAAGGTTATGTAGAACTGTTTGGCACCTCTAAAAGCCTTGCGCTGACACGCAGCCCGATTCGCGGTGTGGAATGCGTATGGTTCAGGTTATGGATTTATAGCCGCGATACAAATTATATGTGGCGCCTGGCCGATTACCGCATCAGTGAACAGCTGTTTGAGATGCAGGATGACACCGGTACTTGCAGGATTAACCCCAGAGGTGCCGAGGTGTTCGCTGCCAGCCGTCATGTGGTGGAGCAGCATGGCCATAAATATATTGAAGATGTATTGTTTGCGGATAGCCCGGTTTATGTGCTGGGTGATCTGGATACCGGCAGCCAGATCAATACGGAAGTAGAAATTCATCAGGATGCAGGCAGGCTGATTACGCAGATGAAGCAATCAAAAACCAGGCTCATGCAGCAGTTTGACTTGAACAGGGATGGTGAGATTGATATGCATGAGTGGGCGCTGGCGCGTGAGAGTGCGTATGCGGAGGTTCGTGCCAGGCATGCGCAGCGACTGCAAAACGAGCTGCATCTGATTGCAATGCCTGCCAATAAGCGCCTGTTCCTGATATCCGGCATTTCTCCGCATGCACTGCGGCAGCATTACCAGCGCTGGGCTTGGATACATTTTTCACTTTTTTGCCTTGCTGCATTGCTTTCGTTCTCGATTAGAAATCTGGCGTCGTGATACTGTTTGCTGCCTGTGTTAAAATAGCCGGCTATTACAATTGAATACCCCTCTCAAAAAAATGTCCGAAATTAACGAGTTAGCTAAATCCTTCGACCCTAAAACCATAGAAAGCAAATGGTACGAGTTCTGGGAGGGCAAAGGCTACTATGCCGCCGGTTTAGATCAATCCAAGCAAGACAACTTCTGTATTCTGCTGCCGCCGCCAAATGTGACCGGTACGCTGCACATGGGGCATGGCTTTAACCAGACCCTGATGGATGCGTTGACACGCTACCATCGCATGCGCGGTGACAATACCTTGTGGCAGCCAGGAACAGACCATGCCGGTATCGCTACGCAAATCGTGGTCGAGCGTCAGCTCGATGCGCAGGGCGTTTCCCGCCATGACCTGGGCCGTGAAAAATTTCTCGAAAAAGTCTGGGAGTGGAAAGAATATTCAGGCGGTACCATCACCAAGCAGATGCGCCGTTTAGGTACATCACCGGATTGGTCGCGCGAGCGCTTCACGATGGATGAAGGCCTCAATAAAACCGTGACCGAGACTTTTGTACGCCTGTATAACGAAGGCCTGATTTACCGCGGCAAGCGCCTCGTGAACTGGGATGTAAAGCTCGGTACCGCGGTTTCTGACCTGGAAGTGGTGCAGGAGGAAGAAGATGGTTCCATGTGGCACATCAGCTATCCATTAGCCGATGGTTCCGGTAGCTTAACCGTGGCAACAACCCGTCCGGAAACTATGCTGGGTGACGTGGCGGTGATGGTGCATCCTGAAGATGAGCGCTATGCGCAATTGATTGGCAAAAACGTAAAACTGCCGTTATGCGACCGTGAAATCCCGATTATTGCCGATGATTATGTAGATAAAGAATTCGGTACCGGCGTGGTGAAAGTAACGCCTGCGCATGACTTTAACGACTATGCCGTTGGTCAGCGCCACAAATTGCCGATGATAGGTATTCTGAATCTGCAAGGTTTCGTAAACGATGCTGCGCCAAAGCAGTATCAGGGCTTGGAGCGTTTTGCTGCGCGCAAGCAGGTGGTGGTTGACCTTGAGGCGCAGGGCTATCTGGTTAAAGTGGATAAACATAAACTTAAAGTACCGCGCGGCGACCGTACCGGCGTGGTGATTGAGCCTATGCTCACCGATCAGTGGTTCGTGGCGATGAGCAAGCCTGCTGCCGATGGTAAGTCCATCACGCAAAAAGCGCTGGATGTAGTGGCAAGCGGCGAGATCAAGTTCTACCCGGAAAACTGGGTGAACACTTATAACCAGTGGCTCAACAACATTCAGGACTGGTGTATTTCACGTCAGTTATGGTGGGGTCACCAGATTCCGGCATGGTATTCAGAAGACGGCAAAGTCTATGTTGCCAATGATGAAGCGCAAGCAAAGGCTTTGGCTGCTAAAGATGGCTATGCCGGTAACCTGACCCGTGACAATGACGTATTGGATACCTGGTATTCATCTGCGTTGTGGCCGTTTTCAACACTGGACTGGACTGGCGACGCGGAAAAAGATGCGGCCAATGTGGCCTTGCAGCAATACCTCCCATCTTCTGTGCTGGTCACTGGTTTTGACATCATTTTCTTCTGGGTGGCGCGTATGGTCATGATGACCACACATATCACCGGCAAGATCCCGTTCAAGCATGTATATGTGCATGGGCTGATTCGTGATGCCGAAGGCCAGAAGATGAGTAAATCCAAGGGCAACGTGCTGGACCCGATTGACCTGATTGACGGTATTAATCTTGATGACCTGATCAAAAAACGCACAACCGGTTTGATGAACCCGAAACAGGCGGAGCAGATTGAAAAACGTACCCGCAAGGAGTTCCCGGAAGGCATTGCCGCCTACGGTACCGATGCTTTGCGCTTTACTTTTGCAGCGCTGGCGTCACCTGGCCGCGACATCAAGTTTGATCTGCAGCGCTGCGATGGCTATCGTAACTTCTGCAACAAGCTGTGGAATGCGACGCGTTTTGTGCTGATGAATACCGAAGGCCAGGATAACGGCCTCGAAGATTGCAAAACCAAGCCGGAAGGCTACCTGGATTTTTCACAGGCTGACCGCTGGATTGTCAGCATACTGCAGCGTACCGAAGCGGATGTAGAACGCGCGTTTGCCGACTACCGTTTTGACCTTGCAGCAAAATCGATCTATGAATTTGTGTGGGATGAATACTGCGACTGGTATCTGGAACTGGCAAAAGTGCAGATACAGAATGGCACGGATGCAGAAAAACGTGCAACGCGCCGTACGTTGCTGCGCGTGCTGGAAACGATACTGCGTCTGGCACATCCGATCATGCCGTTCATCACCGAAGAAATCTGGCAGACCATCGGTCCGATGAGTGGCCGCAGTGGTCCAAGCATCATGCTGGAAGCTTACCCAAAATCACAGCCGAACAAGATCGATGAAGCTTCTGAGGCCTGGGTGGCGTTGCTGAAACAGGCGGTTGATGCATGCCGCAGCCTGCGTGGCGAGATGAGTATTTCTCCGGCTGCCCGCGTGCCGCTGATCGCAGCGGGCGATGCTGATAAATTGACAAAATATGCACCTTACCTGAAATCATTGGCTAAGCTGGAAGATGTTACGGTTGTGGCTGATCTGCCGGAAGCTGATGCGCCAGTGATGCTGGTGGATGATTTTAAGCTCATGCTCAAGGTTGAGATTGATATTGCCGCAGAAAAAGAACGCCTGGGTAAAGAGATTGCACGCCTTGAAAATGAAATTAATAAGGCCAATGCAAAACTGGGTAACGAGAGTTTTGTAGCGCGCGCACCGGCAGCCGTGGTTGAGCAGGAAAAAAGCCGTGTGGCAGAGTTCGGTGCAAGCCTGGAAAAACTTCAGGCGCAGTTATCAAAACTTAAATAAAACGACTGAAAAAAGTAAATTGCCAGCCAAACAAAAAGGTGCCCATGGGCACCTTTTTGTTTGGGTCAAGTTTCGGAAGCTGGAATCAAGCGACACGTTTTTTAATATAGAAAGTAAATGACTTATCATGTTCTTCAAGCTGCAAAAGCTCATGCCCGGTCTGTACGCAGAATGCCTTGAAATCCTTTACCGAACCGGGATCGGTTGCGATTATTTTCAGCACCTGTTCCGGCGCCATATCACTTAAACCTTTTTTACAGCGCAAAATTGGCAGCGGGCAATTCAGGCCGCTGGCATCTACTTCTTTATTAAACTGCATGGTGTCTCTTTTCTTTAATTTTCCGGTCTTGATACTCAGGGCGTTAAGCTTTAGGCGTGTTGCTGTTTGGCACAAAAGGAAAGCCTGCCCTGGCCCAGCTTAGAACCCCGCCCGACAGGTTGTATACGTTTTTATAACCCTTGCTGATTGCAAATGCCGCCGCATGTGCGGAGCGGACGCCGCTGTGGCAGTAAAACACGATGGATTCCGCTTTGTTCAGCGCATCGCACTGGAGCGGAAGCAAGGCTAAGGGAATGTGAATGGCGCCCTCGATGATGCCGCGTGCTACTTCGTCATCATTGCGTACATCCACTAGTAATACCGGGCCGGATGAAAGCATGGCGACTAAATCATTCGGTTGAATTTGCTGATATGTGTTCATTGGAACAGGCCTTTGTTGATTAGTATGGATAATATCAATTAAGCGCCTGTTGCGCACTATTTGAAATGCGAACAATGGATTAAAGTACGGGCCGGGATATGAAAAGCCTGAAATGGGCCTAGGCTAGACTGCCGTTGATTGATGGTGCAAAAGGCAGCGTGAAATGAAACGTAGTGCCGGGTTTGGTGCTTGGTTCTACCCATAGCTGGCCACCGTTGGCCTCTGCCAGGGCCCGGCTGATAACAAGGCCCAGACCGATACCTGTAGTTTTGGTTGTGAAAAAAGGTTCAAACATACGGTTTGCAACATCAGGCGCGAGCCCCGGGCCATAGTCCTGCACAGAAACATGTGCCATATTGGTTTCGGCATTGGTTCTTACTTTAATGATGACGGTAGCGGCTGACATACCTGAGCTTTGCATCGCTTCTACGGCGTTTCTCAGCAGATTGACCAGAATTTTGATGACATGTGTTCGACTGCCAAGTACCGGCCGGATATTTTTTTCTAAATTCAGCGTGCTGCGGAAATGACCAAAACCGCTGCTTTTTGCGATATTGAGCGCCTCTCTCACTGCATCATTGATATTGAGATGATTTTTGACCAGATCGCCTTTTTGCAGGAAAGCCAGCAACTCATGCAGGCTGTTGCCGGCACGCTGCGCCTGTTTTACGCAGCCTTCAAGTGCGCGTATCAATTTTTCTTTATCAATAGAGTTGTTTTCCAGGGCGTGCAGGGCAACTTCACTGTAAGCGGAAATGGCAGCAAGCGGCTGATTGAGTTCATGGGCGATGGCTGAAGCGGTTTGCGCGGCTACCTGCTGTGTAAACACCTGCTCGGCTTCATCACGCTGTTCCTGCAGTTTTTTCTCAAGTGATCTCTGCTCTGTAATATCACGGGCCACCCCTACCAGACGGGTAGGGCGGCCATCGTGAAAATGCATCCTGCCAACGGCGGCTACCCAGTGTTCGCTGCCATCCTTGAAATTAGTAACGCGGTATTCTGCATGGTATCTGCCGTTGCCATCCGGGTCTGCCGCATGCTCAAGTGCGGCTTGCCTTAATGCAATATCTTCCGGATGTATCGCCGACAGGAGTTGCCTTTTGTTGAGAGGGCTGCCTGGATTCAGCCCCCACAGTTCGTGCATGCGGTCATCCCAGTACAGGATATTAAAATTGGCATCAAGGTCAAAAACACCCAGATTGGCGGCTTCCCTTGCGAAGCGCAGCCGTTCCTCACTGATTCTTAAATCTTCCTCGGCCTGACGCCGTCTGTCGACAACATGCAGTGTGACCAGGGTGTAAGTTTTTATCTCACCATGCAATGGGCTAAGGCCAATGTGTACGTTCAGTTCCCTGCCATCCCGAGTCAGTACGCTCAGTGTATTGCCGCTGCCCATAGGACGTACTTCCCGATTGTCGTTAAATGCTTTCCGGTAGTGGCGGTGATGTTCACGGTGGCGTTGCGGTATCAGCGACTCGACTTCCAGGCCAATAATAGTTTCCAAAGGGTAACCTAATAATAGCTGTGCAGTGGGGTTGGCCTGGACAACCTGTCCAACATCGTTAACCAGCAGCATCGCGTTGGACACGGTGTTAAACAGTGTTTGAAAACTCAGGTCTGAATATTGGCTGATCAACTGATATTCCTTCGGAATTACCATAAGATTGCTATCGCTGACATCAAGTCTAAGAGAGAAGTTTTTTTTTGTCTATGGCTAATGTGTTTTAAAAACAACATAAAAGAATGATTCCAAGTAGCGATGCAACGGTGGTAGCATTTACAAAACTGATGGTTGCCGCATGAGGCCGTGAACACGTTTATTTTGATAAAGTTACCTAACCGCCCGAAACATCCAACGTCATGAATTCTCGTCAGTTCATTTACCTGTTATTTCTGGCCGAACTCATTTTATCCGGCTTCTGGTATACCGGCAGCGCAGTCACGGCCATGTTCTTGCTGGCTGCCGGCGTTGCAGGATGCCAGGTTGTATTGGCGCGGCAAACATATCAGGTTTATGCAATGTCGACGCTGATGCTGGTTTACTTGCTGTGGCTATTTGTTGCCGGGTTCTACAGCGCAGTGCCCGAAACAGCGCTGATGACGCTGGCAATATTGGCAGGGCTGCCGGTCATGTATCTGTTTGCGACCAATACATCGACCTTTGCTGAAACATGGCGCTATTTACGGACATTGCTTTTCCTGCTGGGCGTGGTGTTTGCATTATTGGCTATCTGGCAGGTTATTCATCATGTTGATTACGGTTATGCCCAGGGCCCGTTTCAAGATCGCAATGTCTTTGCAGCACTTATGAATCTGCTTTGGTTTCCTGCAGCCTTTGTACTGTTAACCGTTGAAAACAGCCGTTATCACTTGAAGCGCATAGCGATCGGTGCCGCCTTGTTTATCATCAGCACCGTGCTTTTTGCCACCACTTCACGCGGTGGCATTGCAGCATGGCTATTGCTGTTGCCGGTTTTTCTGTGGGCAGCGTATTGCAACCGTGAATCCAGAAAACGCATTGTGATTCTTGTACTGATGACGGTTGCGGCATACCTGTGCAGCGCCATGCTGTTAAACGCAAGCATCGCCGACCGTACCTTCCAGTTTAGTCATGACCCATCGACATCCGCCCGGCTGCTGTTGTGGCAGTCAGGCATGAAAATGCTGCTGGCGCACCCTGTCATTGGCAGTGGCTGGGGTACTTTTGTCAATTATTATCCGGCATACCGGTTGCCGCTGGAAAACAGCACGGCTGGTTTCTTTGCGCATAATGACTACCTGCAACTGGCTATAGAAGGCGGCGTTCCTGCTTTATTGCTGCAGATAGGCATATTGTATGCTGTGTGCATTCAGCTAAAGCGCAGCTTGCGTCAGGCAGCTGACTTGGCAATTTTTGAGAGTGTGGCCTTGCTGTTGGGCGTTCTGGCGCTATTCATACATGCGCTAGTGAATTTTATTTTTTACCTGGCATTCATGAATATACTCGCAGGTCTTTATCTTGCGCGAGCTGCCCAATTAACCGATAAAGCACAGCTGTGGCATGTTTTTAATACAAATAAAATTAACCCATTCCTCAAGAGCCTATTCGTTGGTTTTATCGTTTTGCTGATTTTGCTGCCATATGGTGCGCATGTGCTTGGCGGGGCAATCAATAAGCAGCGCAATGTGGCGATAGAAAATCTGGTTTCTGATCAATTCAGTGCTTATAAACTTGCTGAGTTAATCACCTTGATTCAGCCACAGGAGAGGATCTCGCAGGAAACCATATTGCAGACAGCGGAGCTGGCGCTTGCGGATGCCGCATTCATGCGCACGCTGGGCGCGGATGCTTACAGCAGATTACTTGAGCAGACATTGCAGCGGTTTGATTCAGTGCGTGCGCTTAATGCAAACGATGCAGAAACCGGCGTACGCGAGGCAAGAATCCTGATCAGGCACCATGCGGCTTTTGATGCCGGTTTTGCCTACAGGAAAGCGCACCAGATCCTGAACCAGAGCCTGAAGGCGGATCCTTATCACATTGATGCAATCATTACGCTGTCACGCCTGCAGTTGGCAGAAGGGCATGCCGCAGAGGCATTGCAAACCTTGCAGAATGCTAGCACTTACATATTTGTGCAGCGCAACAGGCAGTTGGTTCGCGTTGAACTGCTGCGACAGCTTGCGGCACCCGAAGCCATGCCGGAGCTGGATGCCATAGAAAAAGAGTTACGTAAACTCCGCCTTGGTTCAGAAACCGGCAGAGCCTTGATACTGCCGGACAGTTACTATCCTGAGATTGATGCAGAACTGAACGCAATTGCGTACCAGATTCAGCATAAAACACGCTAGACAACTCCCTTACCCCAGCCCAGCACAGCCTTTGATGCTGTGCAGTACCTCCACCGCTAACGATTCTGAGTTGATTGTTTTCTGCACATATTGAAAGACCAGCTTGCCGGTCCAGATGATATGAATGCACAGCCTTATCTATCGTTTTGCCGGTTAGAATTGATACCGCTTTCGTAATAGGGGTTAGCACGTATATGAGTTAAATCATGACTGCGGTAGATTGTAGCTGTGTTCTGATATGGCTCTTAACTCAATTGCGGCTTTAAAACCATAATGGAATGGGCAAGTGATTGGTTAATGTAATGCAGTTTCGTAACAATAAAGTGTTTTTTAATAAGAGGAGATTAATGATGAAAAAACTATATGCAGGTATTCAACGTTTTGTTCGTGATGAAGAAGGTGTTACCGCTATCGAATATGCATTAATTGCGTCTTTGATTGCGGTGGTAATTATCGGTGCAGTTTCATTGGTTGGCCAGGATGTTGACTTAACCTTCAACAAGGTTGCGAATGCATTATCCTAAAGCCTCAGCTGCATTGTTTTGGTGGCGGTATGGATATTTGGGCTATATCGCCATCAAAAAAACAGATTTGAAGAGAAGCCAATGTGGTAGTTGATGGATTGTAGCTGCTTTTGTTCCGCCCGTTATTTTAGCGAGGCCTGGCTACCGGAAAAACAAAAGGGATGATGATGAATCGCTTATGTGAAATGGTTAGAAGCTGGTGGCTGGATGAAGAGGGTGTGACGTCTATAGAGTATGTGATGCTCGCTTCGCTGATTGCGCTAGTGATTATCGCCTCAGTAGATGTAGTGGGTGACCGCGTTTGCGGAAGATTTAAAAGTGTAGCTGAGGCGTTGGGTACCACGGCTATTATTACTTGCAGCTGAACTGATGAGTTTTAAAGACTGTTTGAGCGTATGAGATGACCGCGGAATTAACAGGATTGTTGGCGTTAATGATATTGGCCGCGCTGCTGTTGCTGGCGACGCGGGAAGACATACGCAGTCATCGCATCCCTAATCGTCTTGTTCTGGCTGGTGTCGTGCTTGGATTAGGGCTGAATGGATTGTTGCCCGGCGGCTATGGGTTTAATAGTGCAATTCCAGGCGGGTTAGGCTGGCTGGCCGCGTTCAAGGGGTTGGCACTTGGGCTTGCCGTACTGCTGCCGATTTATCTGCTGCGTGCAATGGGTGCCGGCGATGTGAAACTGATGGGCATGGTCGGTGCATTTTTAGGGCCTGGCGATCTTATAGGTGCCTTGATTGCGACCCTGATTGCCGGTGGAGCAATCGCCCTGGCAGCGACATTATGGACGAGACAGTTTTTGAATCTGCTGCTGAATATTCGAGTAATGCTGTTTGGCGGTATGTTGAGAATGAGTACAGGACGGCCGCCGTTAATGAACGATATGCCGCTGTCGGTAGGGCAGTTGCCATACGCGGTAGCGATTACGATAGGTACTTTGGGTTACCTGGTTTGGCAGCGTATGTAATTAACGGTGATTTAAAACGAGTTTCAGCTGCAATGATTCATCATTTAAAAAGGATTGTTAGCGATTAGCGGGGTTTTTAGCTTTACCCCGATTTATATCCAGTGAGATCAAGGTGTAAAAAACAACCAAGATTGAAAAAACCATGATGAGCGAAGCGAAAATAAATAGCCTGTTTTCAGAGCGGAATGCCAGACCTGGCATAGAGCGGCGTCATGTACAACTGCCGGTGGCCCCCCATAGCATAGAAGAAACGGGACTTAGTTTCCAATTCCTTGTAGAACTCATTACCAAGACTTTATTCCTGCGTGGGCAAATGCGCCTGCAGGATCTAATCAAGTCGACCAAACTCTCGATGGCAGTGCTGGAACCGGTACTGTCTTTTTTACGTACAGAATATATGTGTGAGGTGATGCGTAGCGGCGAGGCAGAGACTGCCATTTCCTACAATTTAACCGAACTTGGCCGTGAACGCGGCGAAGATTATCTGCGTAAAAGCCAATATGTAGGCCCGGCTCCCGTTAGCCTGGATGCGTATATCAAGCAGATACGCGAGCAGTCGATTGCAGATATGCAAGTCACAAAAGACAGGCTGGTACAGGTATTTGGAAACCTGGTTGTCAAAGACGGAATTCTGCGGCAGTTGGGTGCTGCAATGAATTCAGGACGCGCGATTTTTGTATATGGTCCGTCAGGCAGTGGAAAAACCTACATTGCCGAGCATCTGGCAGGTTTGCTTAACGGAGATGTCGCCATCCCGCATGCGATTATTGTGGATAACGAAATTATCCAGGTTTATGACCCGCTGGTGCATATTCCTTTGCTGCCAAAGAGCGATACTGATGAGGGCGGTTTTGTACTTGATCGGCGGCTGGCATCGGATTCGCGCTGGATTTTATGTCACCGGCCGGTGATTAAAACCGGCGGTGAATTAACGCTTTCCATGTTGGACCTTGATTTTGATGAGGGTGCCAGATTCTATCAGGCACCGCCGCAGGTAAGGGCCAATAACGGCCTGTTGATTATCGATGACCTTGGCCGGCAGCTTGCGCCGGCAGTCGATATCATGAACCGCTGGATCGTTCCGCTGGATCGTCGTGTCGATTACCTGGCTTTGCATACGGGTAAAAAATTCATGATTCCGTTTGATGTGATTGTCGTGTTTTCTACCAATATTGCACCAAGCAAATTAGCGGATGAGGCATTCCTGCGCAGGCTTGGCTACAAGATTTATGTCGGCGCACTCAGCGAAGAGGAATATCGCCGTATCACGCAGCAGGTATGTGAGGAGCTGAACATACCCTACAGCGAAGACGGCTTTAATTATCTATTGCATGAGCATCATTACAAGTCCGGTAAAGCCCTGTCGGCTTGTATCCCGCGTGACATTCTGGAGCAGCTGAGGGATATATCGCGTTATGAAGGCAAGCAGGCCGAGATGACCAAAGAGCTGCTGGACTGGGCGTGGAACAACTATTTTACGCATGATTGAGATGACGTTAATCACGCATGGAAAATCTGGAAATAAGACGGCAAGAAATGAAAACGAAAAAACAAAATAGAGAAAAAGGGGTTTCCAAATGAAAAATCCGAGAGCTTTTCTGATGGTGGTTATTTCGATAATCATAGGGCTGGGTGCAGTCGTACTTGCATCGCGTTGGGTAAACAAGCAGGCATCAGTGCAGTCCAGCAAGGTGGTGGTGGCTGCCACTGATGTTGATTTAGGGACGCCGCTTGCGCCGCAGATGATGAAAGTGGCCGATTGGCCGCTGGGCAGCGTGCCGACAGGCGCTTTTACCGATGTAAAAGCTTTGGACACGCGGGTGCTTAGAACCAGCTTGTCTCGTGGCGAGCCGGTACTGGAGTCTAAACTGGCGCCTCTTGGCGCGACCGGCGGTCTTTCTGCGGTAATTAAAGAAGGCAACCGCGCAATGACAGTGCGCGTGAATGATGTGGTTGGTGTTGCCGGCTTTGCCTTGCCAGGCAATTACGTAGATATCGTGGTCAATACCGTAGATGAAACTGCCAAGGCTGCAAACGGCAATAACAGTATATCCAAAATTGTGCTTGAACACATTCTGGTGCTGGCGGTAGCGCAAGAGCAGAACCGTGACGAAACTAAACCCAAGGTCGTGAATGCCGTGACATTGGAAGTAACACCCGAACAGGCCGAAAAACTTGACCTCGCGCGCAGTGTCGGCAGCTTGTCGCTGGTATTGCGCAATCAGATTGACAGTAGCCTGGCTGCAACCGGAGGCTCTACCAAAAAAGACCTGTTGAACGGTGATACTCAGCCAGCAGCCTTGCCTGTAGCTAGCGATACCAAATCTGAAGCGACAGCGGCCAAACCAGTGGTGAAAAAAGTAGTTCGCCGTAAAGCAGTTGCCAAGAAACCTGAAACCTACGAGCAGGTTGAAGTAATCAGGGGCGATGTGAAATCGATTGAGAAATTTTAGGTTTACGCAGGGAAAAAAATTGTAAATTTAATGTGATGGCAATTCGGCAAGTGTCACTCTTTAAGTGAATTCAGGATATTGCTAGGGAGAATTTAAAATGAATGAGAACAGCAATCTAAAAAGTCTTATGACGCACGATTTATCGTGTCATTTAGCACGGCATAGCATCAAAGCTATGGTCGCTGTCCTGGGGTTCGCAGTACTCATCGGCGGCCCCGTATATGCGGCAGAGCCATCGGGCAGGGTCATACCAACCTCTACAGAGCTTGCTCCCAGAATGGAGTTTTCTCCGGGGCAGTCGCACCTGATCAGGATGCCGGCCGGGGTCAACCTGAAAAGGGTCAAGGTAGAAGATGACAAGATCGTGCAGGTAGAGGTTACAAGCCCCAGAGAGATCGTGCTGCATGCCAAGAACATAGGCTCGACTTCACTCATGATTTGGGATAAATCAGGTCAGGTCACCATTATGGATATCGCCGTTATCGGCAGTACCGTAGCGATGGATGCAACGGCTTTGCAGAGCAAGCTGAAGCAAATGCTACCTGATGAAAAAGGCATCTTTGTCGGCACAGCCGGAAGGTCGCTGGTGCTGAGCGGCACCGCAACCGATGCTGTGAAAGTCGATAAAGCGATGACATTGGCCGAGGCTTACGCAGGCAAGGATAACAAGGTTATCAACATGATGCAGGTGGGCGCGCCGCAGCAGGTGATGCTGGAAGTGAAAATGGCCGAGATATCAAAAAACCTGCTGGACCAGCTAGGTGTTAATTTTAAAGCCGGGCGTGTGAATGGCGGGGTTGCTTACGATATCCTGAGCGGTTTTTCGCTCGCAGGGGCGGGTAAGCTGGTGTTCAGCCACGGCGGGACTACCGTCACCATCGATGCTGACAAAACCGACTCAGTGTTTAAGATACTGGCTGAACCGAATATTATTGCCATCAGCGGCCAGGAAGGCAGCTTTCTGGCGGGGGGTAAATTCTATATCCCTGTTCCACAGGGCGGCACCAATAACGCGATTACCCTGGAAGAAAAAGATTTCGGTGTAGGCTTGAGATTTACGCCTACGGTTCTGGAAAAAGGCCTGATCAACCTGCGTGTCGCACCTGAAGTGACCGAGTTGGCTAAGGCAGCCGATACTGCGAACACTACAATTTCCAACTACCCTACGCTGATCACCAGGCGTGTTTCTACCACAGTGCAGCTGCATGACGGGCAAAGTTTTGCAATTGCAGGCCTGATAAAAAACAATGTCACCGAGAACATCAAGCGCTTCCCGATTCTTGGGGAAATCCCGATATTGGGTGCCTTGTTCCGAAGCAGCTCGTTTCAAACTGAAAAAACCGAGTTGCTGTTCGTTGTGACTCCGCGTCTGGTTAAGCCATTGCCGCCAGATTACGCTTTGCCAACGGATAGTTTTAGCCCACCGAGCAGAAGCGAATTTTTCCTGAATGGCAAGTTAGAAAGTGCATCGCCTCCGGCTGAAAGCACATCCGGTGCTGCCACAACCGAAAAACCGGCACAACAAGCCCCGAATGATGGCTTTGAGATGAAATAAGGAGAGAATCATGGATACATTAACAATAAAACCGGTATCACTTAAATTGATACTCTCAGTGTTGCTGGCTACAGTTGCAGCAGGCTGCGCAACCCCTACGCCGAAACTGGACGATAACTTCGGTAACGCGGTGAATGCAGCGAAAGCAGCGCAAATCATTAATCCGGATGCCTCATTGAATACCGACCCCGTGGCTGGTGTCGATGGCCAGGCTGCAGATGCGGCGATGAGCCGTTATCACAGGTCTTTCGTTCAGCCTGCAGCCACACCCAATGTATTTAATATAGGTGTGAGCAGTGGTGCTAGCGGCATGACTAGTGGCGGTGGTGGTAGTGGCAGCGGTAGTGGATCATACAGGTAGCATGCTGGCTGTATGAGTTGATAGTGAAGGAGCATATGATGATTAAGCAACAGGGTTTAAGGGCAGGAATCAAATCACGCCAACATGGCGCGGTAGCGATTATTGTTGCTATTTGCCTTGTTGTGTTAATCGGCATGCTTGGGCTGGTGCTTGACCTGGGGCATCTGTATGTCACAAAAACCGAGCTGCAGAATGCTGCGGATGCAGCGTCGTTGAGTGGTGCCAAAGAACTCAATGGCAGGCTGACAGGTATCAATAATGCGATCAGCAAGGCGGTAGAGACAGCGGGGAGAAATAAATTCAATCTTCACTCACAGACACTGGTGATTTCATCGGCAGATATTAGGGTGGGGGCATGCCACACTTCTGGCTGTATGGTGCCGATTACCAGCATTACAACAGACGCCCTGGCTGCTAATAAAACCTTTCTTGAAGTGAATACCGACCGCCACAACCTCGGTACCTGGTTTGCCCAGGTATTGCCTTCCATTGCAACCAATATGCCGACCTCGGCAGTTGCTGTGGCAGGTAAATATGCGGCAGATATTACGCCTATAGCCATCTGCCAATTAGCAAACCCTGGCACAACCAATGAGCTTGGGTATGAGCGCGGCGTATCTTATAAGGTAAGTGCTGCTAATCCCATAGGTCCCGGTACTTTGTATTGGATTGATCCGGAGTCTGCAACGCCAGGTAGCTGTCCTGTCACTAATACTAACGCGGGTAGACCTTATGTATGTGCGGGTAAGATCGGTTTTACGCCAGTAGTGGGGCAGACAGTCAACACTAACTCGGGGAATTCATTAGGACCATTTTTTGAAGCACTCGACTCCAGGTTTGATATGTATCCTTCAGCAGCGCAATGTGACCCGGCGACTGCGCCTCCTGATACCAATATCAAAGAGTATGTCCCTGGGTCTGCCCCGGGTTTAGCAGATCAATGGATGAATACTGATCCAATCCAACAAAGCATCACTTTTGTTGATAGTGCAACTAACGGTGAGTGTAAACCTAACAAACCTTGTAAAGCAAAACCATACAGCCTGAGAACTGCAACAGATTATGGTGTTCTGTGGGCTGGTAATCGACCCAGCGGAGCAACTGTAGCGCAGTGGTCAACGCTATACAGCGGTAATACTGCCACCAGTTATCCAGAGACTTCACCTTATGCACAAACCAGTGGAGATTTCTTTACCCCGCCATCGGCTGCACATCAGCCTGGTGTTCCTAAGCGCAGGGTACTCAATATGGTCATTGTTGATTGTTCGGCAGCAGGTGGTAATTGCCGACCTGTGACAGTATTGGGTGTAGGGAGATTTTTAATGCAGCGGAAAGCCAGCCTGCCAAACTCTGATAAAGATTTGTATGTTGAGTTTGGCGGGTTATTGCCTACACCGCTGCCAACCAGTGATATCAAGCTTTATAGATAGCCATGAATATGCAGATCTTAAATATCAATGCTAATTCCACGCCGCGGCGCCAGCGCGGGGTGGCTGCTGTTGAGTTTGCACTGGTGATTATTCCTTTGTTAATGATTGTTGCCGGCATCGTCGAATTTGGCAGAACATTCTGGTATTACGATGCGCTCGTTAAAAGTACACGGGATGCTGCGCGTTATGTTTCCAACACCAGGGTAAGCCCTGCGGTAGGCGTTAATGACACGATAAAAGCTAACGCAAGAACGATGGTGGCCAATGCTGTCAATGCAGCAAAAGTACCTGCTTTCTCAACATCCTACGTAGATGTGGTGTGTGATCCGACAGATTGCATAGCACCAACGTATGTGACGGTAAGTATCATTGATTATCCGGTCACCATCGGCGGCTGGATACCGATCATTGTATCTACCGGCGCCGTAACCTGGAATGCTACGCTTTCTCCCGCAACGACCATGCGGTATATGCAATGAGTGGAATCATGATGACAATGATGAAAACAGATTACCTGGAATCAGGACGCAAACAGCAAGGTGCGGCAGCGGTCGAGTTTGCCATCATTGCGGCAATTCTGTTTATCCTGCTGTTTGGCATTCTGGAGTTTGGCCGGATGTTTTATGTGTTTAACACTGTGCAGGAAGTCACACGGCATGCCGCCAGGCAAGCAGTCGTCAGCCAAGTGAATAACTCCAGTACCAGCCCGGCTAAGATAGCGGCATTGTTTGGACAGAACGTAATGCCGGCAGGTGCCGAGATTGCTGTCGGCAATGTTGATATTAAATATCTAAAAGCTGACGGTGTGGAGATTACCTCCGGCAGGCTTCCGCCAACCGGCGCCGATAACATAACGGCATGTCTGGATCCTACCGGTACCTATGATTGTATCGCTTTTGTGAGGGTGTCGATTGCCAATGCAACTTATGAGCCTGTAGTCAGTATTTTTTCCACACTGGAATTAACTGCATTTCCATTTTCGGAGAGCAACCCTTTCAGAATCGATCTTAGAATTCCCATTCCAGCCTCAACGGTTACTATGCCCGCAGAAAGCATGGGTTATTCTGGATAAATAACTTTGGGTGAAAACTAAAAATGAAGCCAATGAAAATAACAATAATTTCGCCTAACAAGACCCTGATGGAAGGTATTCGACGGGTTTTGCTGGAAGATAATCCGCAGCGCGTTTTCTACCTGTTTGAAGGAAGCCTGGATAAGGCGGTGAATATTATCAACCTGATCAATAAAGAATCGCCTGATGTGGTAATTCTTGATGAATCCGGGGTTGATGCAAAAGGCTTGGCAGCACTGGAACAGGCCTGCATGCAGTACCCGAGTACGGGTTTTATCATGCTGAACGAGACCGTGTCCCAGGAGTTTTTGATCAGCGCCCTGCGTATTGGCGTTAAGGATGTATTGAAACTGCCCCTCGTGAATGAAGAGCTGTTGCGTGCAGTTCATCGCGTGGAAAGTAAATCAAATTTTGCCGCTTCTGCGAAGCAGGGCAAAGTCATCGTATTCACTTCGGGCAAGGGCGGCAGTGGCGCCACATTTCTTGCATGTAATCTGGCTTATACCCTGGCGGCTACGCATAGCGATATCAAAGTGGCTTTGCTGGATCTGAACCTGCAGTTTGGTGATGCAGCCTTGTTTCTGTCTGACCATATTCCGCCTAATACGCTGGCTGATGTTGCAAGCAATATTTCGCGCCTGGATTCCTCTTTCCTGTCTTCATCAATGGTGCAGATTCTGCCGAATTTCGGCGTGCTGGCAGCACCTGAAGATGCCGAACGTGCAGTAGAAGTAAAACCGCAGCATATTGATACGCTGATTAAACTAGCCAAACGCCAGTATGATTTTGTGATCCTGGATATCGGACGCACCCTGAATTCTTCAAGCCTTAAAGCGTTGGATCATGCCGATAATATCTTTCTGGTTTTGCAGCAGACACTGCCGTTCATCAGGGATTCCAAACGTCTGATCAAGATCCTACTTTCTCTGGGGTATCCGAAAGCTAAAATCAATCTGTTGATCAATCGCTGCGAGAAAGCCAGTGATATTGACGTGCGCGACGTGGAAGCCACCCTGGAGATGAAAGTATATGAACGGATTCCCAATAGTTACGCGACGGTCTCGGCATCAGTGAACCAGGGCGTGCCAATTATGAGAATTTCAAGGCATGATCCGGTTAACAAGAGCCTGGAGGGCATCGCTGAAAGGCTCACAGAGATGCCGGGTGCAAAGGAGAGCGGCTGGCTTTCAAAATTATTTAACTGAGAACATCAGGAACGGTAATCAGAAATATAAATCAGCTAATGCATGCTGATTCGAGGAAGGATAAGAATTATGTCATTACGCGATCGATTAGAAGAAATTAAAAAAGATGAAACTCCGGTTTCGATAACAACGCAAGCACAGGCGCCGCAGCAATACGGTTTCATGGGTTATCAGGAGTATCAGGCCTTAAGGTCACGTATCCACCGCAAGCTGCTGGACCGCGTTGATCTGGTGATGATGGAAAGCATGTCGGGCGAACGCCTGCGCGAAGAGCTAAAAACGCTGGTTGAGCGTTTGCTGACTGAAGAGACTATTGCCATTAATGATTCCGAGCGCCTGAACCTGGTGCGTGATATTCAGCATGAAGTATTGGGTCTGGGGCCTCTGGAAATACTGATGGCAGACGCAACGGTCTCGGACATTCTGGTCAACACTTACCGTCAGGTTTATGTTGAGCGCAAGGGCAAGCTGGAGCTGACGGATGTGCGCTTTGAGAGCGAAGCACATTTGCTCAAGATTATCGACAAGATCGTTTCCGGCGTCGGGCGGCGTGTGGATGAGTCCAGCCCTATGGTCGATGCACGCCTGCCGGACGGTTCGCGTGTGAACGTCATTATTCCGCCCTTGGCTGTTGATGGCGCATTGATGTCCATTCGCCGTTTTGCATTGATTCCGCTGCAAATGAAAGATTTTATTGAATATAAAAGCCTGACGCCGCCGATGGCTGAAATATTGCAGGGCCTGGTGAAGGCTAAGGTCAATATTCTGATTTCAGGCGGTACCGGTACCGGTAAAACTACCTTGCTTAACATCATGTCCGGCAGTATCCCAGTGTCGGAACGTATCGTGACTATTGAAGATGCGGCCGAATTGCAGCTGCAGCAGCCGCATGTTGTCCGCCTTGAAGTACGTCCACCCAATATTGAAGGCAAGGGCGAGGTCACGCCGCGCATGTTGGTGCGTAACAGTCTGCGTATGCGTCCTGACCGCATCATTGTGGGTGAGGTGCGCGGTGCCGAAGTGGTAGATATGCTGCAGGCGATGAATACGGGCCATGAAGGCTCCATGGCTACAGTGCATGCTAATACCCCGCGTGATGCACTGACTCGGCTGGAAAATATGTTTGGCATGGCGGGTTTCAACCTGCCGCCTAAAGCCATGCGTGAGCAGATCAGCTCGGCACTGACTGCAGTGGTGCATCTTACCCGCTTGAGTGACGGTAAGCGCAAAATAACGAGTATTCAGGAAATTACCGGTATGGAGGGTGACATTATTACCATGCAGGATATTTTCACATTCGAGCAAACCAGCGTTGCAGAAGATGGCGCTGTAAATGGGCGTTTCAGGGCGACAGGAATCCGTCCGCGATTTGTGGAACGTTTGCGTACACATGGTGTTCAGGTACCTGATGAACTATTCGATCCAACAGTCCTATTTGAATAGGAGGCTGATGTGGACTTTCTATATTATTTGTTTGTAGTACTGGGTTTCTTTGCGGTAGTTCTCTTTTTGGAAGGTGTTTTCCTGACTTGGAATGCTTACAAAGGCCCGGAGAAAACACGCATTGCCAAGCGCCTGCAGGCGATATCGGCCGCAGGCGGCAGTGGTCAGGCCGCCACATTGGCCAAGCGGCGTTTGCTTGCACAAACGCCTGAGCTGCAAAGCATATTGTTGAGCCTGCCGAGGGTGCATCTGCTGGACCGGTTGTTGCTGCAATCCGGCTCGGAACTCAGTGTGGCGTCTTTTCTTGGTGTCAGCATTTTTCTGGCGCTTCTTGGCGCTGCAGTCGCGCTGTTTCTGGGGATGCCACTGTTCTTTCTGATTGTGATTGCGGTAGCACTCGGACTGCTGCCACTGGTTCTGACTATCAATGCGAAAACTAAACGCATGAGGGTAATTGAAGCGCAACTACCGGATGCGCTGGATTTGATGGGGCGCGCCATGAGGGCCGGGCATGCATTTCCGAGCGCTTTACGTATGGTCGGCAGCGAAATGTCCGAGCCGATTGCATCAGAGTTCAGGCTGGTGTTTGAAGAAATCAATTACGGTATATCAACCCAGGAAGCTTTAACAAACCTGGGTGTGCGCGTGCCGAGTACTGATGTTAGTTATTTTATCATTGCTGTGCTGATTCAGCATGAAACAGGAGGTAATTTATCTGAGCTGCTGAGCAATATCAGCGGAATTATCAGGGAGCGTTTGAAACTGATGGGTACGGTGCGTGTGCTGTCAGCCGAGGGCAAACTGTCGGCCTGGATATTGACGCTGCTTCCCTTTGTGCTTGGCGCTACCTTGCAAATGGTTAACCCTGGATTTCTAAGCGTACTCTGGACTGACCCGCTAGGTATCAGACTAAGCCTTCTTGCTTTAGGCATGATGCTGCTGGGTATTTATGCGATGTCTCGCATCATTAAAATCAGGGTCTAAGCAGATTGATGAATTGAGAAAAACATGAACAGCATACAAATCATTTATCTAGCACTAATTTTCATTACCGTGTTTGTGGTCGCACTGGTGATCCTGACACAGTTCAATACCAAAACCCTGCAGGACAGGCTGCGGATAGTGAGATCTGGCCGTGATGAACATATCGAGATTGACGAACAGGTAAAAGTTTCCCCATGGGTAGGCAAAATCATTGAACTCACCAAGCCGGTTGCCAAGCTTTCGGTACCTACGGAAGGATGGGAGTCTTCCCAGTTGCGTATCCATTTCATGAACGCCGGCTACCGCAATGAAACCGCTCCGATGGTTTATTTCCTGGCAAAAACGGTGCTTACATTTGCGCTGCCGCTGATGCTCATACTTTATATCACGATCAGCGGGATCAATCTTAAGGCGAATCTGCTGTTACTGTTTATTGTCGCCTCAGCCGGGCTGGGCTACTTTTTGCCTAATGTGTTTTTAGCGCGTCGCATCGCATATAGAAAACGTGAAATTCTCGACAGTTTTCCCGATGCGATGGATTTGATCATTGTCTGCGTAGAGTCTGGCCTGGGTCTGGATGCGGCGCTTGCAAGAGTCAGCGAGGAAATGCACATGATCAGCCCGACACTGGGTGAAGAGCTGCATCTGATCAACCTCGAATTGCGTGCTGGCAGCTCGCGTGAAAGGGCGTTGCGCAATCTTGCGTTAAGAACCGGTGTTGAAGATATTGATACGCTCGTGGCTATGCTGGTGCAATCAGACCGTTTTGGTACCAGTATTGCACAGGCTTTGCGGGTGCATGCAGAGAATCTGCGTACCAAACGCCGTCTGCGTGCAGAAGAGGCAGCAGCCAAGATCGCATTGAAGCTGTTGTTCCCGTTGATATTCTTTATATTCCCATCAATGCTGCTGGTGCTGTTAGGGCCTGCACTCATCAGTATACATCGCATTATGCTGCCGGCATTGGGGGGTCAGTAGATGTTGTTATTGAAGTTTGGAGGTTTAAAATGAACGCTAAACATAAAATATTGCCCGCAGTATGCTGCATCGCATTGATGAGTAGCTGCGCATCTAACCAGACTACCAGTGCTGTGCCATGGACGATAAAGCCGACAGCCGTGACTAAAAGCAGCGGCGATAAACCGGAAGCAATGTACCAGCTAGGCCGTTACTATCAAGGGCAGAATCGTTTCGATGAAGCGGTCAACGCCTATATGAAAGCGCTGAATGCCGATGCCGGATTCGTTGAGGCGCGCAATGGCCTGGGTGTCGTTTACTCAAGGCAGGGTAAGTACCGCGAGGCAATTGAGGCATTTCAGCTGGCGATCGAGCAGGCTCCGAAGGCCGCGCATTTATACAGTAATATGGGCTATGCCTATTATTTGCAGGGCCAGTATGCGCAGTCAGTAAAGGCGTTGCAGCAGGCAACTGCGCTTGACCCCAATAACCAGCGTGCGCTTAATAACCTAGGCCAGGCCTATGCCAAGGCCGGTAATACCACGCAGGCAGCACTGGCTTTTTCTGAAGCCATCAGCGTAGATAAAGCCAGCCAAAGCGCGGCCAATCATCGCGCAGCCGAGGCAGCGGTGCCTGCACAGAGCGCGCCGCCCACGGTAACCAATATTGCTGCGGTTCCAGCTAAAGATAGCCATACTGCTGTAACTACGCCGCCGGATGCGCAGGTGCTGGCAATCCCTAAAGACAGAGGCATTATCCGGACAGCAGATACTGCACCGTTGCTTGTGCCCGCAGTAGAGAGCCGCGCCAGGTTAGTACCGTTGGCGCCGCATGTTTCAGAGTTGCAGTTGCGTCCGCAAAGTGCTGAAGACGTACAAGTTGCATCAGTTGAGAATACGCAGGACCTGCAACAGATAAGACTTGAAGTTTCGAACGGGAACGGCGTGAGTGGTGCGGCCGGCAAAGTAAGCAGATTCCTGCGTGGGCAAGGATATGCGGCGGCGCGGTTGACCAATAAAAAACCATACCGCACGCAAGCGACACAGATTCATTATCGCCCTGGCTATGAAGCACAGGCCATACTTTTGCAATCCAAGTTATTAGACGCCCCTAAACTGGTTGAACGTAATGATATTCGGGCTAATGTGAGCGTCAGGGTCGTGTTGGGCAAGGATATGGTGACCCAGCTTGCCCATTATGAATACCAGGCAAAAGCAATGCAGTTAGCGCTTAAGTCTTCAGGGGATAGCTCTGGCGGCGTTAAGCAGCTTTTTTAGGTTGAAAGTGCAGTGGTTGATTTGATATTTTTTAACAAAAGGGAGTCATAATATGTCTAATGTGAATCACGTTATTGAACCGGAAAGATTTGGTATCTGGATCGCAGTAACATTTGTCGTCGCAGTGCTGGCACTTATTCTGTCTTTAGTGGCCGTTAGCCGGACGCATGAATTAACAACCATTACCCAGGGCGAAGTTTTGCTGCTTAATAAGAAAATAGGGGATACGCAGCCTGAGGCAGCCGCGCCTGCCGAATCAGAAGCGGTAGCAGAATAAGTATCGTTTTATGTAATCCGGCAGCGGCTGCATTCGCACTGTTGCCGGACTGCCATGATTTAAACGCAAGCGGGGTTGATTGTTCCGGCTGAATCATATCCGGTATGGCATGTGACAGGCTGTGCTATCGAGAGCAGACCATCATGAATCTGACTTCCAGCGCTTTTATTCCTTATGCTGATATTCCTGAACGTTATACCTGCGAGGGCAGTGACCAGTCTCCGCCTTTGTCATGGTCGGGAGTCCCCAAGCAGGCAAGAAGCCTCGTGCTGATTGTCGATGACCCTGATGCGCCTGATCCGGCGGCGCCCAGAATGACTTGGGTTCATTGGCTGCTGTATAACATCCCTGCCAATACCAAGGGGCTGGAGCCCGGCGACGCCGCATTGCCGCCAGGCACACTCAGTGGCCTTAACGATGCAAAACAAACCGGCTATCACGGACCATGTCCGCCTATCGGGCGTCACCGGTATTTTCACAAGCTGTACGCACTCGACTTGATGCTGCCGGATCTGCATCACCCTGCCAAGCCAGCTTTGGAGAAAGCGATGCAGGGGCATATCCTGGCGCAATGTGAACTGGTCGGTTGTTATCAAAAAGGCAGGGGCAGGATTTAGCCATTGCACTTCAGCCGTAGCGCGCCATAGAAGCATGTTGTAGGCTACAATCTCGATATGTTCGATCTTTTTCATTTCACTACTGCAGAAATCGCAATATTGCTACTGTCATTAAAAGTGGCTTTGTTCTGTGTGGCGCTGATCCTGATTCCGGCTACCGCTGTAGCATGGCTGCTCGCGAGAAAATCCTTCTTCGGCAAATCTTTGCTGGATAGCCTGGTGCATCTGCCTTTGGTTCTGCCGCCGGTTGTACCGGGATTCCTGCTGTTATTGCTGCTGGGCAACCAGGGTTTAATCGGTAAATACCTGCATGAGTATTTTGGTATCAGCCTGGCTTTTACGTGGATGGGGGCGGTCGTTGCGTCTGCGATGATGGCGTTTCCGCTCATGGTGCGCTCGATCAGGCTGGCGATCTCGCAGGTAGACCTGGGGTTAGAGATTGCGGCCCAATCCTTGGGCGCGCATCCACTCAGGGTGTTTTTTACCATTACGTTACCGCTATCCATGTCCGGCATGATTACGGGGCTGATATTGGCTTTCAGCCGCAGTATGGGTGAGTTTGGCGCAACCATTACCTTTGTCGGCAATATCGAGAATGAGACACGTACGCTGCCGTTGGCTATTTACAGCTATACACAGGTGCCTGATGGTGATTTGCCTGCTTTGCGCCTCGTTATATTAAGCGTTTTATTGGCGCTGGGTGCGCTGATGGTGAGCGACAGGCTGGAGCGTAAAGCCAACCGGCAGATCGGACGCGGGCATGATTGAGGTGCAGGCGCGGCTGGAACGGCCGAATTTTGAGCTGGATGTCTCGCTGCAGCTGGATCATCGTGTAACCGCTATTTTCGGCCCATCAGGTTCAGGCAAAAGCACCTTGCTAGGTATCATTGCCGGCATCATCAAGCCTGATAGCGGACGTGTTGTCGTGAATGGCGAATGCCTGTTCGACAGCCGGAAGCACATCAATAAGCCAATACATGAGCGCAGGATAGGACTTGTGTTCCAGGATGGGCGCTTGTTCCCGCATCTGAATGTAGCGCAGAATCTGGCCTACGCATTAGATTTTGTGCCCGCCAGCCGGCAGCAATTCAATTTCGAACATATTGTGCAGTTGCTTGAAATCGGCACATTGCTGCAGCAGCGCCCGCATCAGCTATCTGGCGGTGAAAAACAAAGGGTAGCGCTAGGGCGTGCGCTGTTAAGCTCCCCCAGGTTGTTAATGCTGGATGAACCCCTGGCGTCACTCGATGACAGGCTCAAGAATCAGATTTTGCCTTTTTTGAAACTAATTGCAGATGAAATCAATATTCCGATGATTTACATCAGCCATTCCAAAAAGGAAATCATGCAGATCACAGGCAATTTCATTCATATTCTGAATGGCAAAGCTAAGAGTTAAATATGTACTTTGGTTTTAGCAGGCTGCGTATGTAGCCGGTTAATGACCTGTCGATCAGCTCACTTACTGGCAGCTTACCAAATCCGGTGTCCGGGTTGTTTGCGTAATTGTTGGGGGTGTGGTGTATCAGCGCATCCGGGTCAATCTGCTTTGTGCTGTTGTCATAGCCGACGAGGTTTCTTGAAGAATATCCTGGCGGTACTTTTGCAAAGGTGAGCCCCTGGGCAGCCTTTTCCCTGATATACCAGATTCCGAAATCCGGGCTGCATGAAGGACCGGATAAATGTTCATGCATCAGTTCCCTGTCCATTAAATACATCCCCTGATACGGTTTTCGCAAGTTCAGGTAATAGTAATTATCGGAAATCCTGACTTTCGGGAGCTGACTAAACGGAACTTGCTTAACGACATCGCTGCTGTATGGTGTATTTACTCCCGACTTCAGTTCAAACCTCAGAAACGATGGAATGAGGCCATGCGGCCTTAGCGCTTCCCTTGCTTTCATCCAATAGGCAATATTACCGGGGCGCACGCATAGGTCATCTTCAAGATACATAAAGTGGGTGATGTCCTGATCCTGATCGAATTTTTTCCTGAAAATATCGAGATGGCACCATGTGAGCAGGTAGGGGTGACCTAATAGTTCAGGAACCAGAATTTCTGCCCGGAGCTGCCGATCTAGGCTCGCCATGATTCTGTCGTGATGGCTTTCATCTTTGGTGTTGGTTGTAATGAATACCTGAACGTCATTTGCCAGGCTGGAAAATAGATGTGAAATTGCAGATAAATATTTGAGCCGTTCCTCAACATAATAAAATGTTACCGCTATGATCAGTTTTTCAATTTTCATCTTTAGGTTCTAGTTTAAGGTTTTCCCGGAAGTCAGGTTCCGTATTCATACGCATTATTTACAACATATCAAGCCGCTTTGCTTAACAATCCTGTGTGCCGGGCAGCGATAAATAAAGTGCTTCAACCTTATCTCTGGCCCATGGCGTTTTACGCAGAAACTTTAAACTTGATTTTATGCTAGGGTCATTTTTAAAACAATTCACAGGGATGCGTTCAGCCAGGCCATCCCATCCGTAGTGGCTAAGCAATGCAGTCAGAATTGCCTCCAATGTCATACCGTGCAAAGGGTTGTTGTGCTGTTTAATGGTTTCGGTCGTCATTCGTGTGATCTTAAGATGGGGTTGCAGTGGTTGGCATTTGTGAAAATGATCAGGATGGAATTCAGAAATCGGTTGCAACGCTCTGGCATAACCACAATTGTAACGCGTATTTGTAAAATTTACTCCCACGGAATTTCAAGCGGCTGAACGCCAATATCATGCGCCCAGAACACAGACTCCTGCTCCAGGGAGATTTGGAGTGTACCACCCTTGATTTCGCTCTTGGGGTTAATGGCTATTTCTACCGCCAGTTCGCCGCTTGCCGGAATATCTGCCGGCAGGTTTTTCTGTTTATCCCATTCTGATGCTGGCCTGCCGGAGGCATCCAGAAAGCGCCATGCAATGTGTATCGGTTTGCCAACGCCTGATAGCGCTGATATTGGAACCAGGCCATTATTATTGATTTTTAAAGCAACAATCGATTTTCCGTTGCGTTCGTTTTTGTCGTAAAAACGATAATTGAGATTTCGGATTTCATCAGCGTTATATGCACGATCAATTTTCGTTACTCTGGCGGCTTTTTGTGGATCGTTAATTTTGAAAACTGACAGAATAGTCTCTCCGTTTATCTGCTTACGGTAAAAAAGCGTGTGGTAATCCGGGGGGGCCGGCAGATCACGGTTTCTGACTTGTCGGTAATTTGTGAGTAGATATAATGGTGTTGATTCAACAGGCAGGATTGCGATCCTATCCCTGTTTTTCCGATCCAGAATCAGCAGTGTGTGTTCTAACGGGGTTTGGCTGCTGGCTCTGATCGTAATAACAGGGCTGTTGTCGTTGTCGAGAATAAATTGAAGCGCCTCTCTGTTGGCAAGCCCCCAGTAATCCAATTCAAATTTGTTTTTCCAGTCGTTCCCGGCCAGGAAATTGAAATAAACATTCTGCAACGGGTGGGATGCCCATATCCAATAGCCATTGTAAGAGCAGCATAGCAGCAGCATTCCCCAGAGCAGGGTTCTGATTTTACGGTTTTCTTTGAATGCATCGAAAACAGTCACTGCTCCTTTTGTCGCGACCAGTATAAATGCCGGATAGACAAAATACATCTGTCTCCAGCCGTCATAAAGCACCGAGGATAAAACAATGACAGCGGCTATCGGAACCATCAGCAATGCAAGCATCAGCAGATCAAACATTTCTTTTTCATTTGTCCACAGGCGGAGTTTGCTGAACCAGAGTTGCCTGATGGTTTTGAACGTTCCCACACCCATTAAAACCAAGAACAAAGGCGGCGTTGTTATTAATATCCAGACCGGTATGTAATGCCACGGCAAATCGGTAGCTTTATGTATTCCCCCCATGTAAAGCACAAAACCTTCCCAGCGGAACTTTGCCATATTGCTGAAGGTGAGCAGGAAATTTCCTGCCGGATCATCCCAAAGGAAAGGGAACATCAGAAAAACAAAAATACTGCAGGAGCTAATATAGGCTGCTGCAGACCAGAAACCATTGCCGATGGCGGTTTCACGCTTTATTACCTTGATCAGCAGTACGCCCGTTGTACAGAGTACCATCATCACGCCCATGATCCTCACATCGATCGCAAACGCGCAGACGAAACCATGAATGATTGCGATGGGTAAACGTGGCTTGGATAAAAAAATGGTCATGGTATAAATGGCGACTGCTATCGAGGCCATGAATACAATATCTTTGGAGTTGTAGAATGATTCTGCAAAAATCCTTGGAGAAAGGATCAGCATGAGTACTGCCAGCAGGCCAAGCCGATAATTTTTATAAAGATTCCCTGCGGTGGCATAAACAGCCACAGCCCCGAGAAATGCGGCCAGGAATGTAGCAAGATGCCTGAATATATAGATATCCCTGGAATCTTTCAGATGCAAAAGTAGCTCAAGTGCAGCTACCGGCATTTCAAAAGCGACCCCATAGTCTTTATCTGGCCAGCTGCGCAGGTCGGGGATGTTTTTTGCGCTATCACCCGTAATCATGGAAGGGACGAGCTTTGTGACTGCGTATTTGAGGTTCACCACACCATTCGCTCTGGATACCGGCTCATCCCATGACACACCATAGTCTGAGTGAATCACTAAACCCAATATGAAATATGCAGCAAATAACAGCAGCACCAGTGCGGGCCATTGCGCGGCAGGCTTCGGCAGTAAAAGCATTAAAATTCTATTCATCTTGTTTTTCACCAGAACTTTATCTTTCGTCGGAATACGAAGTGCCGCCAGCAATCAATCATATTGGTTAGTATAGTTTGGCACAGTATGAATAGACAATCTCCATGCGCATCGATGTTATGCGCAATCCAGCTGTAAGCAGTGGAATGCAGCAGGACGCCGTTTATAAATGGCATGGATCATGCTTGAGTCTTTGTAAATCAATAAAAACATGTAAAGGCCGGTATGCTAAAAATTGCAAAACCCTTCTTGCTGATGCTTGCAGGCATCATTTTTCTGTCTCCTTCCACCGTAATGGCCACAGATGCGCTACAGGCTGAGCTTTTGAATACTTTGTGGGTGGTAATTGCCGGCGCAATGGTGTTTCTGATGCAGGCCGGGTTTGCCATGCTGGAAACCGGCATGGTGCGGGCCAAAAATGCAGTGAACGTAATGATGAAGAACTATATAGACTTGTGTGTAGGGACGCTGCTATTTTGGCTGGTAGGTTATGGATTGATGTTCGGCGATAATCCCAGCGGGTTTTACGGCACGAATCTATTCGGGCTGTCATCCGCACCGGATTGGGATTACACCCTGATTTTCTTTCAGATCATGTTTGCCGCGACTGCCGCTACCATCGTGAGCGGCGCCATGGCGGAGCGCACGAACTATATCGCCTATCTGATTGGCACCTGCGGTATCACCGCGATTATCTACCCTGTGTTCGGCAGCTGGGCATGGAATGAGCATGGCTGGCTAAAGCAAATGGGGTTTATTGATTTTGCCGGCTCTACAGTGGTGCATTCTGTCGGCGGTTGGTGTGCATTGGCTGCAGTAATCCTGCTGGGGCCAAGACTGGGACGATTCGGCGAAAAGGGTGAGGCACGTCAGGTGCCGGGCCATAACCTGAGTTTTATTGCCATAGGCGGGTTTTTGTTATGGTTCGGCTGGTTTGGGTTCAATGGCGGCAGTACCCTGGCTGCCGGTACGAATCTTGGGCATATTCTGTTAAACACGCATATAGCAGGCGCGGCCGGAGCGGTCGGCGCGATGCTGCTCTGTTTTTCGACCCGGCAGCCGGCGCTGCTAACGAGTACTGTGAATGGCAGTATCGCCGGATTGGTTGCGATTACTGCAGGCTGCGCAAGCATGCAAGTGCCTTATGCGATATTGACAGGTGCAATCGGCGGCGGACTTAGCGTGCTGGGCACGATATGGCTTGAAAGAATGCGCCTGGATGACGTTGTCGGCGCTATTTCAGTTCACGGTATTTGCGGTGTGTGGGGAACACTGGCCGCAGGACTGTTCCTGACCGGAAATATGTATGACACGCACCAGATTCTGGTGCAGCTGGCCGGTATTGGTGCAGCATTCGCCTGGGTTTTCTTCAGTGCGCTGATCATGTATTTCTTGATTTCCAAGGTATTTGGTTTGCGTGTAAGCACCATGCATGAGCAGCGCGGACTCGATATTACCGAACATGGTGAAATTGGCTACCCTGAGTTTGGCAAGGATGTTGTTTACAGCAGCGAGAGCCTTAAAGACCTGAGCAAGATCTGATGCATATTATTAAAAATATGGAGTTGGTAACGATATGGAATTAACTTTAAGGCGGCGCGCGATCTACACGGGGATGCGCCCATATTTTGATGATCAGGCGTTACTGAATGCTATTAACCTTTGGCAGGCGGAATATTCGCATAAACAGAAATTCGCACTGAGTGTATTTGTGGCGCGCTGCTGCAATACCGCACAGCTTAAACTCGAGCGTCCCAAGATACTCGGGGCTATTTTCATGGCAATGGACCTGGCATCGGATGAGTTACTGCCGGATCCATTTGTAGAGCTGAACGCTAACAATGTATTCCAGCCGGAAATCAGGCAAGGCCACGACCATACAACAAAAGTATTCACGACATTGCTGCAGCAAATGTTTCTCAAGTTTAATAAGAGTGAGGAGCAGCAGCTGAGAAAGTTCCTGATAGAGCATTTACACGAAGTGAAAACAGACAAGATGCGCCTGATGTACATCCGGGAGTGGCTTGCGCAGCACACGCAAGATTTGGAAGGCACTTATGACCTGGAGGTGCTGCGGCAGCTTATTAACCTGGTTTATGTCGCCATGTGCCAGAGTGTGGGGCCGGTAAAAGCCGATCATTATTTGTCGCAGTCCATCAAGGAAACTGAGCCTTTATCTCTGGAGTCTGGATTCAGATTGCACGATTTATTATAAACATGGGTGGCGCTTAACTGTCTATTATTGCCCAACAAGTTTCGCTGGGCAGCTGGGAGTGTACGCCATCAATCAAACTGAGGTTTTTATGGCAGCAATAACCGCTTTGCTGCCTGTGGTGAAGGGTCAGCGTAAAGGCCTTTGACGTTCGCAGGATATTTTTTCTTTGGAAGCCAGAATGATTTCCCTTAGAAAACAGAGCAAGCCGATCGTTAATGAAAACATGGCGGTAATGAATGTGATTAAGACAAAGTGCGTTAAATTTGCCCGCAATTCCACGCTGATAAAAACTGAAGCAATCGATATCGCCACACATAATCCGGCAAAAATAAATAACCCCACCGACCAGCGCATCCATTTGGTTCTTCTGACGATAATATCCAGCTCATCTGAGCATTTGAAGAACTGTTCATCATTCATTGCCCCGATCGTCCTTGCCCGGTCAATCGAGCGGCTCAAGCGGTTGACCAGAACACCCAGAATCGAACCTATGCCGGTTAATAGGAATACAGGGGTAACCGCATCGCGAATCGCAACAGAAACATCATGAATATCGGTGGCATAATTAAAAATCATGTTCAGCAAGCTAGCGCCAGTCAGGGTTGGGTAATTGCTGGAATACGTTTCTGAGGCCTTCTGACCAGCCCTTGCGTATCGCCGCATAATAGGCATCGTTATCGCAAATGCGCTGATGGCAATCGCCATGGAAACTATCTTTGCGGTACAGCATTAAATCAATCGGCGGCGCTACGGAAATATTGCTGCGTATCGTGGAATCGAATGAGATCAGCACACATTTCACTGCATCCATCATATCGGTATCATGCTTGATAACACGATCAATGATCGGTTTGCCGTACTTGGTTTCGCCTATCTGGAAATAGGGTGTTTCAATACTGGATTCAATAAAGTTCCCCGCGTTATAAACGTTGAATAGCCTGGGTATTTCATCTTTAATTTGCCCGGCCACAATGATGCTGGCATGAAAGTCGGCATTGTGGTTTTTAAGGTGTTCTGCATCACGCTCAAAAGCGAAGCGGACTTCATCTCCCACCAGGCTTGCCGCATCGAACAGGCTATCCACATTGTTGAGGTGAGGGCTGTCATCGCGCTTAATCGCCTCGCGCAGGCGATTGACCACCAACTGGGTAATCGCCAGGTTTCCGGCAGTCAGCAAGGTGATCATGCGTTCGCCGCGTACTTCAAACGTATGCATTTTCGGAAAGATTGCGACCTGGTCTACACCGGCATTGGTACGGGTGTCAGAAGCCAGCACCAAACCTTGGTCAACTAAAAGGGCAACACAATAAGTCATAAGATTCCTGGTTTATGTTTATGGGGTGCTGTTTATTGCTGTATCTGTGCAATTTGTTTTCTCAATAAATGGCTGCTTTCATCACCGCCAAGCTGCCAGACATTCACACCTGCCTGCATGGTTTCCAGGCCGCCGCCAATGCGAACGCCACTTACCGGGCAGGCGTCGTGGTAATCCAGCCCAGTGGCCAGCCTGACATAGGCGCTATTTGCCAAGCAGCGGTTGGATACATCGACACTGACCCAGCCAATATCGCTGAGCCAGGCATCTACCCAGGCATGGCTTTCTGATAAATGTCCGTCATCGGTAAACAGATAGCCGCTCACGTAGCGCGCAGGCAGCCCTAAACTGCGGCAGCATGCGATGAAAATATGCGCATGGTCCTGGCAAACACCGGTTCTGGCAGCAAAGGCCTGTGCCGCAGTGGTGTAGACACCTGTTCCACCTTTCACGTAGGGCACCTGGTTAATGATGGCTGCGCTTAATTTTTCCAGATCCGCAATTGTCTTCAGTAGGCCAAATGGTTCAGTGAATGCCTGAATCCCGGCGTCTGCAACAGTCAGTGCGGTGCTGCGCAGGTAAATCGTTAACGGCAGTCTTTCCGGCGCTGCGGTCATGGTGAGGCCGGTTTCGACCTCGCCTTTTGCAACCAACCTTATTTCAGTATGGTTGCTGTCCAGTACCATGGTGTGTACCAGGTTGCCATAAGTGTCATGATACTGGCTGAGTTGTCCGTTGACGGAAATTGACCAGTTGCTGACGCGCTGGCCAAATCCATCCTGCGGCGTTAAGCGCAGCTGCTGAATGCTGTAGTTCAGCGGCTCGCTATAACGATATTCGGTGGTATGTTGTATGCTGAATTGCATATAGTGTGGCGCTTCTTTATAAAATGTTGCGGGTGGTCAGGCGGCGTGAACATTCAGGAAGCTGCCTTGTATCTCGGCACCTAGCTGATGGTTGCGTTCGATAAATTCGGTCAGGAATTCATGCAGGCCATTCTGAAAAATATGATCGATACGGCCATACAGCAAACTCGCGTTAATCTCTCCCGCAATCCTTCGGCATTCCACATGGCGGCCCGTGGTCAGGTTGTCTAAAATGGATGTGATTTCAGTAAAGCAGGCATGCAGCGAGCGCGGCATATCCTTACGCAGCACCAGCAGTTCAGCAACGCGCCAGGGCTGGATCGTGTCGTTAAACACCTTTTGATAAGCCTGAAAAGCGGATACCGATCGCAATACGGCGCTCCACTCGTAGTAATCCACGCCGCCGCCGACTTCTTCTTCCAGCGGCAGCAGTAAGTGGTATTTCA
>Ga0208626_1000040_pt1 | contig 78726 bp, 118 predicted proteins | sample LakWasMet10_HOW4_2_FD_183860 | JGI IMG/M metagenome (GOLD analysis project Ga0208626, IMG submission 183860) | Freshwater sediment methanotrophic microbial communities from Lake Washington under simulated oxygen tension - Sediment Metagenome... | ecosystem: Environmental > Aquatic > Freshwater... | reverse complement strand
TATCGCCAAGAATTACCCGAGCCGAGCTGTACTTTTGCCAGAAATTATTTAGCAGGTCGGCGGTAACGTTGGCTTTTACAGTCGTACCTGCAGGCCAGGCGTAGGCAATATACGGGTCCTCGTTGGCTCGCCACATATTGGCAACCGCATCGCCGGTTTTGTTTACGATGTAAACTACTTCGAAGTTAATGCCGTCAGTCAACGTTACCGCCTGAACATCACCTGTCGCAGGAGCTATGTCAGGAAACCTGGCTCCGCCGCCAGTGGCAAAAGCCATCGTGGTTTGGCTGTTGGTTATGTTGGCGGCTAAAACCGTCTCCGCATTGTTAGCGAACAAAAACATATCACTCTTCCTCTGCAGTTATTGACCAGGAACTGGAAGCTTCACCCCAGTCGTAGGATTCATTTGGATCGTCCATTAGCACCGACAACTGCGGGTAGTATTGAACCATATATGCAGTTGCGGCGCCATCTGCGGTTATGGTGGCGGTATTGCCTGACAACGCCATGGCGGCTTCAACCCAAAAGCCGTCCACGCATTTAAACGCCACCGGTTCATAACCTGAATCGGTGCGCCGGGCGGCAGGTATGACGATAACGTTGGTGGTCTGGCTGATCGCTCTTTGCGTACCGCACTTCAAAGTCAGCACGCCGGCGTAGTTGAGCGCCGAAAACCCTAAAGGCATACCGCCGTTACCCGACAACGTGGTTCTCAATTTGGCCCAGTTGGTTTGTTTTATACCTTTACCGGACAGCATACGGTGTACTGTGTTGCCGCCAAACTTTTCATACGTCTGAGTGTAGCCCAGCGCCTCGTAAAGATGTACCTTGCAGGTATGCACGCCGTCAGACAGTTCAAACCATCGGGGAAGATTATCTATATTGCCGCTCATTTGGTGGCCCTTTTACCGGTTTTTAGTGACTGAAGGCTAAGCGCCTGTTTGAACTTTTCTATCGGATCTGGTTGAGCAAGTGCGCTAATTGTAGCACCTCCGATAGTGATATTAACAGGCTGGTAATTCTTCATTCGATCTTGCGCCTGAATAGAAGAAGCTGACGCGGTTTGCCCAGGGCTGACAGCAGGCGCCATAGTCACCGCCTGCCTTGGTATCTGCATGGATCTCAACTTATCCATAAACTCCTTGCCGTAAAACCGGGTAGGCGTCACCGGCATAACGTACTCGTGCTTCGTCAGACGGGCATCGATCGTGTCGATGCCATCAGGGCCATCTGTTACCAACCCCCCGCCAGCAAGGTGGGGTACTGCGGCAGGAGCGGCAGGCGCTTCAACACTAACCGGTTCTTGAGGTTTAGCGGCAACTTCTGTCGAGGGCTGCTGTGCCAGCTGCGTAGGCAAAGCCTCCATAGCCGCTGTAAGCCTTTCTATGCTTGATGTTAAGGCTTTCTCTTCTTGGATGCTAAGTTCCATTGCCGCCGATAACTGTGTCTGGGCAATACCTAAATTCCTTATTTCGGCAGGCAATTCAGAAACATCGTTAGCTATGACGCCCAACTCTATAGCTCTGGCGTCTTCGACCTTGCTTTTATAATCCGACTTAGAGAGTTTACCCGCTTGCAGCAACTCCTTAGCAATATCGACAACTTGCCGAGCGGCGTCAATTGAAGGCGAGCCTTGCGCAGTATCTACCGCCGCTTGAAGGTCGTCCTTGGTTGCCCCTCCGTTAGCCTTAACGCGTAGCGCATCGTCGTAAAAATTTTCAGCGGCAACCCGTTTGTCATACAGTTCGGCAAGCCGACTTCTAGCGTCAGCCAGTTTTCCGGTAACGGTTTGCAGTTGAGACTCTATAGCTTGAGTCTTGTTTTGCTGAGTCGTTAATTTGGATTGTTCTCTTTCGAGTTGCTTGCCGTAAACGTTTTGCAGCTCAGTAAGATGGCTTTCCTCCAAGGCAGCTGACCGGTGCATAACATCGGTGTAGGCTTGCACCGTTTTAGCCAGTTCCTCGTTGTCAGCCAGCAGTTTTCTACCGGCTTCATTATTGAGTGCATCCAGTATCTGTTGCCCATTAAGGCCTTTCGTATCACCGGCTCTAAAGTCCTCGACCTTTTTACGAAGGTCGTCTTCGAGAACCTTTTTCTCCAAGTTAAGCTGAGCCTGCTTGGCTGCGTAAATGTCGGCACTCAAGGCGACAACAGCTTCCAGGTCTTGAACCTTGGCTGACGTTAATTCTTTTAGCCGTCGCTCTTTGGACAGAATGTCTTCTTCATTGATCACGAAGCTGCGCTTGATAGCGGCAATCTTGGTTTCAGCTTCGAGATTTACGCCGGCAATTTTGGACTGTTTATTTTTAACGTTGGCCAACGATTGTTCGGTTACAGCAATGCCGAGCAACTGTAGCTTAACGTCCTCTTCTGATATTGTGCCAGCCTTGACTTGTACCTCTAGCGCTTCGTACTGCGCCTTTATGGTTTTCGCAAGTGACAACTTATCTTCACCCAACTTGGTGAACTCTATCTCATTGGCTATTTGCTTTTTACCCTCCTGAATAACCTTTTTATCAGAGTTAGCGGAAAATTCAGATAGCGGCGCCAACGAGGCTTTAGATGTAGGTATCTCGGTGTCGATACCTTTAACTTTTTCGCTAATGGATTTAAGAATTTTCTGTTTGGCATTTTCCTTAGCAGCGGCTATAGTCGGTGACAGATCTTCCCCGGTAGCCGCTTTTATAACATCGACCAGGCCTTCAACCAGCTTGGTACTGCCATCTTTTACAGCCGCCTCCAGCATGCCTTGAAGCTCTCCTTGCTTTATCCTCTTCGCGTCTCCAACGGCGGACAGCATTTCATTGGCTATAGTTCTGGCCAAGCTTATCTGGCTTTGAAATACCTTCTCTACTCCTTCAGCTGTTGACGCTAACTCTGTTTTTAAATTGAGGCTACCTTCGCCTGATATTTTCAGTAATTCCTTAGCGCCGTCAAACGTACTTACCGTCGTCTGGAGAAATTGTTTTACGTCAGCAGGCAGCTTTTGGTAAGCCTCTATAATAGCCTTGTTATCTGCGCCACCTGGATTTGATAAAGCTAACTCCAGCTGCCTGATGTAGCTGGCCCGTTCCGCTTCCGCTTTTTGTATGAAGTCGCTGGCTGCTTGAAGTTTGGTGGCGAACTTACCTTTATCTATGGCGCCGGCCTCCAGTCCTCTGAGCTGTTCCAGATTACTTACCAAGTCCTGGAAGGCTTGTGTGCCGATATCCTTGGTGCCGGCAATAGCTTTGTCCAATAAAGCTTTTATCTCTGGGGTAGATTTCCCGAAAGCTCCCGATATATCTGAACTAACGCCTACAGCTTTAAGGTCATCTGAGGCTTTCTTTAAGCTTAACACAGCACTGTCATTGACCTTGTCAATACCTTGCTTACCGATCTGAGAATACTCTGCAACAATTTCGCTAACTTCTGCGGCTGAGGCTACAAAGTCGGCGGTATTTTTACGCCCCTCTTCAATGCCCGCATTCTTAGTATTAAGCTTTTCCAAGTCGGCTTTGGCTTCTTCAACCTTGGCAATTTTGGCTTGTTCCTTTGCAGCAAACTTTTCTTCAGACGTTTTCTCGTCTTTTGTGAATGAGTCCCAGGCCCCGTATGCAAGGTATGCGGTCGTTAAAGCCAGCCCCAGTAAGTTAGTCTTGCCAAGCAACACCCCGAATTTACTGCCCAACGCGGTTACTTTTGACGCAGCGCCGGTGGCCGCGTTCTTAACGCCAGAGGTAACTGCAGCGGCGACCCCGCCGACCTGCACAGCCGTCGCCGCAGTTTGTACAGATCGAAGAGTGTTGGCACCGGCAGCGACAGCAGAACCGACGGTGACGTTTTTGCTTAACTTGGTAGCCGCGGCGAAGATAATGACCGCTGACACAGCAGCGTTGACGGCTTTTATAAAAGCCGCCATCTGTTCGTTGCCTCGTGTAACTATCGTAGCCCACTCGGTTGCGGCGGTTACGGCAAGTCCCAGCCCCAAGGACTTGAAAGCCCCCAGCCCCTTACCGAAAGCAAGTAGACCAGCGCCAACCCCAAGTTGAGACGACTGCTCAACGCCGGTGTCTCCTTTGTTAAGCTTAAGTTCGTTTATAACATTTCTGGCTTCTTTAACCTTATCCGTTATCGACTCTATTCCTTTAGCCAGAGAATTTACCGTAGACAAGCCAATATCCGTGCCCAAGGACACTAAAGCTGACCCCAGGTTGGTCACACTATTGGTTAGAGATTCAAGCTGTGTAGCGGCTCCTTTAGCCGCTGAACCTACCTTCTTGGTATCTTCGACGTTTTTGACGTAGGCGTCTTTGTTTTGAACCAACGCCCGGATAACGTTTTCAGCGCGAGTGTCGAATACCCGGTCCAAAGACCCGCCAGCGGTGCCGGCAAATCCTAGTTTCTGCAGCTCGTTGATCGCAGCAAGGAGCGGATCTTTGGCATCCTTAAAACTGTTGAACAGGCTCTTGATAGCGGACTCAGACATATCTTGGCCAAGCTCGGCATAACGCTTTTGCAGCGCTAGTATAAGCTTATGATCAGGAGAGAATATTTCCAGAATCGCTTGGCGTGTACCTGTTGCGATTGTTGAGGGCTTGATACCGACGTTACGAAGTGTTTCCGTCGCGCCCAGCATTTGGTCTATACCGACGGTATAGCCCTCAGTCGTTTCAATCAATCGGCTGATAACGGTGGACAGGTCGCCCAACGACAGCTTGGATATGTTGGCCGCGTTGGCCAGCTTATCCGCCAGGATAGAAGGATCGAAATCCTTGTAAACCAGAGTAAAGGTACTTATCAGGTCGGCTGACTCGGCTATTGTGCCGTTGGTTGTTGAGGCCAGGTTGGCGGTTGCCCGCAAAACAGACCCCAATTTCTCTATAGGGATACCGGCTTGCGCCAGCGTCCGCGCTCCTTCCGCAACTTCGGTGACACTGTATTTGGTGTCTTGCGCGACGCCCAGAATAGCTGCCCCCGTCTGCAGCATTTCCTGGTTGGTCGCGTCGGTGACCGCCTTTATAGAAACTATGGCATTCTGGAAATCAATGACGCCTTTTGTTACGTTGGCTATCGCTCCAGAGATCTCGTACAGTATTTTGTAGCCGACAGCATACCTGAAGAATAACTTCATGGACTGAGCGGCAGTGGTCCACAGACTGTCAAAGCCGCGCAACTGGCCGTTCAGGTCCTTCAAGGAATCGCTCATACCTTTTAAGGTATTGTTACCTAACGCAGTATCCCGTAAAACACTGCTAGGCCCTGGCGTACTGCGTGTAGCTTGCAACTTTAGATGTTGCAACCTTTCGTAAGAAGTCGTTAATTCCAGCAACGCTGTGCGTTCACGGCTAAGCTGTTTTAAATGAAAGTCCGGGCTGCCTACATTAGCGGCAAGCTTGGCATCTTGGCTGGCCTTTTGATAGGCTGTACGCAGACGGATAACCTCCTGCAGCTGTTTCTTCAACCCGCCCTCAGCTAGGGTTCCTTTAGGTAAAACTTTAGCATCGCCGACTTGCAGAGCTTTTAATTGAGCTGCCAAAGCGTCAAGCTTTTTACGATAAACGTCCAGCGCCTGATCAGCAATTTTCAACCCTAACGCTTTAGCCATAGCTTCACGAGCATTGACGATATCCAGTATAGCCTTTTCCTGGGCCTTCAACGCCTTTACCTGAGCACCGCCTTGCCCCAGTTTATTGGCTAAGACTTCGGCTGCTAGTGCCTTGTTATAGGCCTCTTGAGATTTAGTTAACGCGTCGGTTAATTTTTTATCCTCGGACAGGTAACGTAGGCGGGCATTAACATCACCCAGCTTTGCAGACAGGTTCTCACCGACGGTAGACTTGTCAGGAACAAACCTGCCTTGCGCGGACTTCTCCCGCTGCAGTTGTTTGTATGCGGCGATCGCTTGAAGAATGGCCTGGCGTTGTTCTTTGAGCGCTTCAAGTTCAGTATCGCGTACCTTTGTTTTTTTAGCGGCCTCTGACTTGGTTCCAGCGGCGTCTGCCGCTTTCTTAGCCTGAGCCAGAGATATGACCATCTTCCGCAGGCGGTCATAAGAGGTAAGCTCTGTATTGAGAACAGTCAGCCTGGCGTTTATCTTGGACAGGTCAGAAGAACTATCCAACGACCTGGTAGCCTCGGCCACTGCAATTAACGCTTTGCGTTCTTGGTCTAAAGCTCTGAGTCGGTTTTTGGAATCGTTAAGCGCCTTGGCTGTTGTTACCGCCTGCTCAGCCGCCGCCAACTTATACAAGGCAGCTTCCAGTTTCTGCGCCGCCAGTTGTTCAGTAGTCAGAGCCTGGGCAGGAACCTTGTCGACTTTTTCAGACTTCGGTGCTGGGCCTGCTTCACGCAAAGCAGCACCTTGCTTGATGGCCTTGGTTCTCTGTGAGTACAGTTTATCTATGGCTTTTTGATACAGGCTGGCCTGGGCGTTAAGCTCGGTAACGGCGGCTTTTACAGAGTCACCTTCCAGCAGCAGGAAGTCCCGTAAGGGGCTGCGTTGATTGGCGATGTTGGTGCTTAGCTTGAACTTAGCGGCGACAGTTTTTAAAACTTTTTCCAGCTCGGTGCCGACAATCTTGCCGTCTTTCTCGATGGTGCTTTTAGCCTTGAGAAGTTCAGACGTCAGCGCTTCGGCTATCCCCAGCCGCAGGTTTCGTTTGCTGGATAACTTCTTCGTCGCTTTTTCTATCTCGGCTTCGAACTGCTTTATTGCCGCGTCTAGGGCGCCCTTGGAAATTTTTTCCAGATCGAACCCGACCGCAACAGTCGTTTTCGATTTCTTAATATCCGCCAGCGTTTTCTTTATCTGCGCCTGAACTTCTTTGGTCAGGAGATCTGTGTTGATTTTGCCGGCAATGGCGTCAATATCGAGTTTAATTTTTACAGCTGAGCTGGGCTGAGACATGGTCTATCCATAAGAACAATGGAGGGGAAGGGGTTGGCTAAGTCTAACACAAAAAAGGGCCGGAAGCTGACGCCGCCGACCCTTTTAAAACACGCCCTAGAGCGTGGAATTACAAAGGAGTGATAGCGACTACGATGGTTCTATCAAAGTCCTGCCTTGTACCGTCCAGGCGAAGAATGGTAACCCGACTGGTCAACTCGAATGACTTGGCCCCCACAGGAACGGCAGTCACTCGGCAACGCGTCAACCCTGCTACAGCGGCGTCATTATCGATAACCACACCGTTGGTGTAAATAAACGAATGCGAGTCTATCGACTCGCCGGCGCGCATTTTCAGGTCATAAGGCACGGCTTTCCAAATTAAGCCTGGGCCGTCCAAGGTCTCACCGTCAATAGCCATACTCATAGCCGGCTCGGTAGCATTGCTTACGCCGGGGTTTATACAGACATAGTAAAACCCGTTCGACGTCGCAGGAACTACGGCGTCGTCCAGTAGGTACTCTGTATTGTCCAGCCTAACCGGCGGGCGCCAGCAGAACGTGTAAAACTTCTTCTCGTCCGCATCGTGTGAGAACGGGAATTTTGTTTTGGTGTTTTTGGCGGCGAACAGCAAAGGCATGTTGATTCCTTGTTATGTTGGGTCAGCTATTTCCCGCTTCCAGGCAGGTATGGTGACCGTGCCGCCTGCGGTAAGTGCCTGCGCTGTGCAAGTAGTAACGACAAAATCGGTGCCATCGTCAATGGCTACATGCGTCGCTGTACCGCTTCCTGAAATAGACACGCCGGATTGCTGCGCCAATGTTGATTTACGCCCGCTTACGTCACCCGCCGCCAAGGTAAACTGGCCTCCACCTAAAGCTGCAGAAGCTAACTTGTAAGTGGTTGTAATGTCGGTAATTGATGCAGGCTCAGCCGATAATACTGATATCCGGTTGCAGGTGTTGGACTTTGTGAGCCCGCCATCGATCATGGCAGCAGTCATTTTCTTAGCCATTATGCAACTCCTGGAGATTGGGTTTCAGTTTGATTAACGACGTCTTGAACTTCCAGGACAACGTCAGTCGGGCCTGGGTTTGCAGTGGGAACTACCCCCGCGGTGTCTTCAGCCCAACCGGCCCGGCAAAAATATTCACCAGTGGCGTCGTCTACTATGCGTACTTCTTTTTCAATGTAGTTTCCGCCTCTGTGTTGAAACGATGACAGTATTCTAACTTCCATGGGAGTAACCTCGTTAATGGGTGGTGTAAAGTATGACTTCTTCAGAGCTTACCATAATGTTTGGTAAGTCCTCCTGAACGTGAACTGATGGGTTTGACTCAACGACATAGACGATTGGAGAATCATTCCGTATGTTTATGAAATTATAGACTAAAGTAGAAGGCAGCAACACAACTAAAGCGGAGATTATTTCCAGTGCCTGTTGCTGAGTCAGCCCGTCCGCTGTCAAGATGTAATTCTGGATAAGTGCTACAGTGCCCAACGCTTGATCTTGAACAACACTGTCGAGACTTAAGATGTGCTGCTGTACTAAACCCAGGCCTTCAGTTAGGGTTTGCCCCTGCGCTACCCCTGCTAACGTTAAAATGTGTTGCTGTACTAAATCGACATCGCCTAAAGTTTGAACTTGGCTTATGTTTCCTGCGGATACAATATGAGACTGTATCAACGCAAGCGTATCCGCCAGAGATTGCCCTTGGTTTATGCCGTCAACTATTATGCTTATTACCGGGCTTAAGACCGTCGCTGCTAACTCTTGCGCTTGGTAAAGGTTCGCAGCAGTTAGAGTAAACGTCACTGACACAGTGACGTTGTCTAAGGTTTGCCCCTGCGCAATGCTGTTGATAGCCAGCGTGCTTTGCTGTGTTAAATCGGCAGTTCCCATCGTTTGATCTTGACTTACCGCGTTGGCAATCAAAATGTTTTGCTGGGTTAAATCAGATGTGCCTAGAGCTTGAGCTTGGTAAACCGGGTCTGAATTTATAGAGCTGCTTTGCGTCAGATCGAAACTATCCAACAGCTGCGCTTGAGCTATGCCGTCAGCGTAGATAATAGTCAGTTGAGACACAGTTGTCTCAGACAACGTTTGGGCTTGAGCGAGGTTGTCTGAGGCCAGCGTATTCTGCTGGACCAGGTTAATTGCATCCAGTAGCTGAGCTTGCGTTAAACCCGCAACACTGATTCCGTAAAGCACAGACAGCGTCTGCGGATCCAGGCTTTGTGCCTGAGCTACCGAATTAACAACCAACGTGACAGAGCCGTCGCTGAAGTTAAGGGCAACAGCTGACCCCGCAGCGGGCGTATAAGACCCGCTAAAATCCAAGACTACGGCATTACCTGCAGGCGGTGTATAAGCCACGTTAAAACCTCAGCGGCACGATCTTGTCTGCCCCAACCAGGTTGTATTGAACCCCTGTGGCGTCATCCAGGGCGATAGCGTAATACTCCCAATTCAGAGATACCCCGACAAACGAGTAAGAACCGTCGTTCGCTGATTTTGTCGTCGCGACTAAAGCCCCGGTTAAGCGTTCATGCAGATTCACCGTTAGGTTACCTACTGCAACTCCGTTTACGGTTGTGGTTCCTGAGAAATAACCGGCTCCAGAAAATTCTTTTTCCACCGCGCATACAGAAGGCTCGCTAAAAGTGAGATCACCCCACGCAGTAGGAGTCGCAGCCGAGGTTACTGTGCTATCGTGATTAGCTGCCCCGCCCCAGGTCGCTGGAGCGGCAGACGCTACTACCGAAGGATCGTTAAAGTAGTCTGTCATTGATTTCTTACCAGGTTTTGGCTTCTTGCCAGACATTAAAGGAATAAAACATCAGCTTACCTCCAAGGCCCTGTAATATCCAAGTGGACTTGTCCCGAGACTGCCAAACCAGAATTTTGACCTAAGTTAATTGCCAACATTTTATGACCAGAAGTACCGGCAGCTTGAGAGCCGTAAGTTCCTAAAGCTGCCACAGGCCGGTAGGCCAACGGTACAAACAACCCTGGAACACTGCCTCTCTGTCCGACGTTTAGTGGGTTAGCCGCACCTTGAGCCTCCCATACTTGAAGCCTAACGGCTCTAGCGCTGCCGTCTACCGGACTAGATTGAGGGAATGGGGCTCCTGTAGTTGCGTTAGTGGCACCTGGTACGTGAACCGTGCTCTGAGTCGGTGGTCTAGCTAGTAACTCTTGAGTTAGCCAGGCTGCTGCATCCTTGACTACCCCCGCCCCAGCTCTTGTCATGCGCCCTGCGGCTTTTATATAAGTTGTGCTATTAGCAAGCAGCTCATGAACAAGACACATCCACATAGACCCGGTGACATCCGTCGAGGCTGGCCCGGTAGCGTCACCGCCAAAGGTAAATCCGCAGTAAGGGTCGCTGGCTACCTCAGACAGGATGTCACCAAAGCCGTACATAGCGTAGCCTGCGTATGACGCGTGGAACGCTGTAAAAATATGAATATATCTATCGTCTACTGCCACTACCCAAGGCCGTGCTGTAGCGTCGGCAGTGGACGATTTGTGGATATACCGCACAGTAACAGGGTCGGTCCCTGAGTTAACATCGCTCATGGCCTCGTAGCCTTTGAAGCTTGCGTATGTCGTCGTCGTGTCGTCGAAACGGTAATACTCACGCGTACTGCCCGACGTAGCATCTGAGGTCCTGTAAACCCCAAGGTTAGTGCCGGTGAACTCCTTAACCCAAACGTCGGCGGGCGAAATTTTAGCTGTAATGGTCCCAGTGGCCGGTGTCGCCGGTGTACCTGTCACAGTAAACTGGAACGTGTTAGCCGTGACATTGTAAATCGGGAAATCCCCGTTGTACTCAGTCTGATCCGCGCTGGCTACTCGCAACACCTGTAACCCGTCTGGGTTAAAGCCGTGAGCGGTACACGTAGCGGTAGCCACACTACCTGAACGTGTTATCGTAATAGTTTTGCTGTTATACCCGGCAATGATAGCATCGATAAGGGCTACTAAAGCCCCCGCCTGCCCTGACAGGACAGGGGCACCGGCGTCAGATGATCTATAAAGTTTTACGCGTGATGCCATGCCACTATCTCCAAGGTCCTGTTAAGTCTACGTGAATTTGCCCCCACATGCCTGCCGAAGCAGTCGCTGACTGTCCTACGTCCAGTGCCAAAAATTTACGCCCTGACGTAGCGGGTGAGGTAGACACATAGGTTGATAAATTAGCTGTGGGCCTGGCGTGTCTGGGGCCATATATGCCTGGAAGATAACCGCGCAACCCTGCATTAACTGGGTTGTTCATTTGCATAGCCTGGTATACCTGAATTCTATCCATGTAATACGCGCCATTAACAGGGCTGGGCGTAGTTAGGCCATTGTTGCCATTGTTGCCGCCGCCTGGAGGGTAAGATGCAGTTGAAGCATCAGGTCTCAGTGAAAAAGGCGTTACCAAATATCCTGACGGACTTTTAGCCACGCCGTCGCCAGCTCTAGCTAAAATTACAGAGACAGACAGGTACGTGGTGCTAGCCGCCAGAAGTTCCCTTATATTGTTTGTCCATACAGAGTTTGACTCCCCAGGGGTCGTTGGCGTGGCCGTGACAGACCCAGCCCAAACCATACCCCCGTATAGGTCATTGGCAACCTCTGACGTAATGTCTCCAAAACCTCCAGGAGCGAATATATTGGAGTGACTGGCGTGGAAGGCGACATGGACTTGAACAAACCGGTCATCGGCAACTATAACCCAAGGCCGAGCCGTACCGTCGGCGGTCGATGACTTTTGAATATAGCGACCCGTTGCAAAGTTTGCTCCGTTCGAGGCGTCGTACATAACTTCAGCGGTACGTATCTGACAGTACGTAGTCGTCGTATCCAGGAATTGAATATACGGTCTACCCCCGCCTGTTACGTCAGAGGTTCGGTAAACCCCCAGATTTGTACCTGCGAATTCTTTCACCCAAACATCAGCGGGCGCAACCTTGGCAGTGATGGTGCCGGTGGCCGGGGTAGCTGGTGACCCTGCGACGGTAAAATCAAAAGTATTAGCGGTGACGTTGAAGATAGTTTGATCGCCGTTATACGGCGACTCGTTGGCACCTGCTATGCGGACTTTCGTAAGGCCGTCAGAAGGAAACCCATGCGCGGTACAGCTAGCCGTGGCTGTAGTACCTGATCGGGTTATCGTTACGGTTTTGGAATTGTACCCTGCGGTAAGCACCGCATCTATCAGAGCAACCAACGACCCGGCTTGGCCGGTTAACGACGGCGCTCCCGTGTCGGTACTGCGAAAAAGTTTAACACCCATTTATGACTCCTTCATAGCAAGAGGCCCAGCATACGCCAGGCCTCAAGTTTAGCATTAAATCATCAGCTTCGTATTACACGATAACTGCGTTATCGGCTCCACCCATGTCAACAAAACCTGACTTGTGAGTTGGAATGATATTACGCAGCGGGTACAACGCACCGCCAGAAGAGTATTCTGACAAAGCAGGGCGAAGAATTTTGAAATCCATTTTACTGGATGCAAAATCCTGGCTGTTGTTAGCCAGGTCGACGTTACCCGAGATAGCGCCTTTCCAGAATGATGCCACAGCAGGACGACCGGTACGGTTGTCTTGTTGGACCAACATCATGGAGAAGTAGTTGGTTCTGTCCAGCGATCCAATGGCGATAGGTTGCGCTTTGAACGCATGAACAACCGGGTTGCTGCCGCCAATGGTGTAGGTGTGCTGAGTCACTTGCCCGGTAAGGAAGTCTACCACAGCGCCTGTGATGGCAGAGATTTCAAGAACCGATACCAGCTCGGGAAAGCCTTTGGGGTAGATAACCAGCAAGTCACCTACAGCCAACCCTGCAGCTGATGCCAAGGTTACGCTGGTAGCGCCGGCTGCTGCAGTTACCGCTACGGTTGAAGCTACGTCGGTAGGGTTAGACGCCGTAACGTCACCGCCCAGCATCACGTTCAGGTTCTTGCGCGAGTATTCGCGCATGGTAGCCGCTACGCTGGCAACCTGCTCGACAATGGCCGTCGCCACGATCTGGCGCGGAAAGAGTGCCTTCAAATCGACAGAGGTTACGCCGATGGTGAGCGTTGCCTCGTCGATAACGCCTACGGAGTCTCCTGTGTCCAACTGGTTGGCACTGGACATGGGGCCGATACGAAGTTCGCTCGTACCGATTAAGAATTTATCATTTACGACCTGTCCTACAGACATAGTTAATCTCCGGAGATTATTAAAAATAGGGTTCAATCCGCTCCCGTCGGTTCGGTCGGGAGATACTAATACTATATCATTAATAACTCGTTGAAAATGAAAAATAAAATAGCAATTTTCGTCAAAAAGTTGCCAACGGATTGCGTTCATTCCGTAAGCCTTGCCGCTGTAAGGTAACCGAAGCGTAGCCTCTAGGTAATTGCGCCGCAACGTTTGTCCGGATATACTTGGCAGCACATACATTACAAACCCAGGCAGGTATTCAAGTGTCCGATTCCTCTATATTTTTCAGTAAAGCCAGACGCTTTAACTTATCCCTTATGGCTGTTGAAGTTTACGCCGCGGAATCCGTCAAGGCTGTCTCAGATGACGAGTTAATGGATGTCATCGTCATTGTTTTGCACCAGCACTGCGGCGTCGACAAGCCGGACCAGGACGATTTCAATTACTTCCTGGAACGCCTGCAAGAAGTAAAAAGCGAAGTGGACTCCAACCTTGCTCAGCAGAAGGACAAACCGAAAACAAAGCCTTCTTTCGGCACCAGCTACCTGGAGTACATGAACGGTCTTAATATTGACTCTACATTAATGCAGATGACCGGCTATAATTATGCCAACGCCCAAGGCATCTACACGCAGTTGGACCGAGCAGACGCTTTACGGCTGATCGGGGAGTACAAATTCGAGAAGATCCAACAAAACAACGTGCGCATGGAGTCGGTTCTCTACGGCATGGGCGGAAAATACAAAGACGACGCCGGCAGTGGCCACTCTTCGAATGACGGCGTAATAGAACGGGTGCATGATATTAACTCGGAGTCAGGGCTGAAACGGCTGCGAGAACTTGGATTTTAAAACACTACTTGGAGACAACTATGGATATGATTTATTCAGTTTGGGGGTTTATCTTGGTCGGCCTTATGGGAGGGGCGTCAAATTGGTACGTACAGTACGCCAAAGGCCGCATCGACTGCGGGTTTATAGAGTACCTTAGCGCTGAGCGTAAGCACACGCTATCCTCTACGATAACTATCGTTATGGGCACCATTACTCTATTCGCCACGACTCCACCTGCAGCCACAACATGGTCTTTGGCCCTAGCCTTACTGGGCGGGTACATGAGCGATAACGCGATTAATAAAGCGCCAGACGCGATGACAACGTTGCCTCAGTCTGCTTTGAAAAAGCAAGTCCATGGATCACCTCAGTATGGTGGCGCTCCAGGTATTGCGGAAACTGAAGAAGATTTTAGAACTTTGTCTCAGGTGGCTGCAGATGACCGGTCTTATTAATATAGCCGGCGTGCTGGCGGCGCTTTTATTACCGTTGCAACTGGTCGGTTGCTTTTACTCGTCAGCCCCTGAGCCGGTCTTGAAGACGGTAGTTAATGATTGCCCTGCCGTCACTGCATTGCCAAGGCTGCCTGAGAAGATGCACATTTCGGTTAACGGTTTGGATGTAAAGGCAGACGATGCCGGCGATGCTTACCTGCGTACCGTTATCAAGGCCCGCAAAGAACGGCACGACCGGTGCGGCGATTAGCTTTAGTTGTTGCCATAGCTCTGTCAGGGTGTGCCGTCCATGTCACCCCTGACCTTTTATGCAAGCCGACTGTTGACGGCTTTAATTACAAAGAATGGCGGGACGCGGTCGGCCTTGAGCCTGGCGTAGACTGCATTTTTTAAAGTCCTTTCAGCGCACTCTTGACACTACTTTTCAGGTATTTTTCCACGTCGGTATGGAACTCCTTGCCATGTTTAGCCATTACCTTGGCTATGAACGGCCTGTACAAACTGGTCGCTGTCGTTTGATAGCCTTCCAGTTTACCTAACAAGGCCAGCGTATTTAACCCAAGGTCCGCACCTGGCGGTCCGATCAACTGCGCTTGAGCTTGGATAAAGCTCTGCAGTAACAGGTCTTCAATGGCCTTGTTCTCTTTCATTCTAGGCAAATGAATATCGATGGCATAACGCAAGAGACGTCCCCGGTATCGAGGTCCTTTAGAAGTCAGTGAGACTAACGCCGGCGATGCACTCATGAGTGCAGTGTATGCGCTTGTGAAATGCGAAAAGGCTTTGCTTAACTTGCCTGTCTTCTTCCAAAAACTGGTCAGGTTTTCTGGGTTCTCTTTACGCTTACGTATGTAGTAGGTACGGTTGTACGGCTTCCACCCAGGATACGCGCTTGGAGGATTAACGGTGTTACCTGCATCTGTTCCCGGAATGCCGTTATCCAGGTTTAATTTTACTTCTCGCAAGGCTCTAGCAAAGCTGACGTGAATTCTATTATTCAAATTCTCCGCAACTTTGGCAGTCAGCTTGGTTCCAATGCGCTCTACCTGTTCGTCGAACTGTCGTAAGGCGATATTCCTCTTCGGATCGCCTGAGCTTAAATCTAAATAGAGCCTGGCTTGCACTGCCTTATTAACAGTCTCCTGTAAGGTGAGTGCGTCAATTTGGATACTAGCCATGGAAACGCACAGCACGCCCCTGCACATTTAGCAGGCGAATCCCTGACATCTTTTCGAACATCTGGTCGCCGACAGAAATATCTGTGACCATGAAATACCCTACCTGGGCGCCTACACTACCTGCAGTGGCAAACTGAAAGATCGGAACGACTGTACCTTTCTCGAACAAGGTATTAACCTGCCCTACCAGATCCATCATTTGGTAATTCGAGGGGTCGGTTACCGTTCGTGCGCCCATTTGAAACGATATGGAGTACAAGGGGTCTTTAGGGTGCTCGTTGAGCAGCAGCGATCCCAATACGATAGCATTGGATTCGCCTGCAAATAACGCAGAGGATTGCGCCACGTCGTCAAGATCAACGTAAAGGATGTCAGGTGTTTGGGCTACAGCTAAATCGTGGCCTGCCTTATCCAGCGTTGATTTTAAGGCTTGAACAAATAGTGTCTGAGACAGGCTCATCGTTTAACCGCCGACAGGTGGAATAGTTTCATTTCCCGGACAACTTCCTTGATGTCGTAGAACTCGCCGTGCCAGCGAATTACTTTATCAACGGAGACGGGCGCGTAAGTGGGAATGAAGATGTCCACTTTGGTATGGTCAATGCCTTTGGCTTCCATGGGAGAGTCTGAAGCATACCGGGATATGGCTACAGGGTAAGACCCAGCCACAGCCTCAGTTACCGCCCCGGCCACCCCTGACGCGTATGTCGTGGGGGTGTATGTAATCAGATCCGCATAACCTTGTTCAATATCCAACAAGGAGTATTCATGGATGTACGAGACATTCCTGTTGATGTTGGGCTGATGCGCGTAGATCAGATACTCTAGGGGAGAATCAGCTACCTTGACAACCTGGTAGAGGTCTGCGATCAGTTCCGCCGTCAACAGTATGCGTCTATTGAAGAACGCCTCCGTCCTTCCGATGCGTCGATCCGTTGAAGCCAGCAGACCTGGAAAGGGCAGCGTAATCCAACGAGCCGTTGTAGGGTTGTAGGCCTTCACAGGCTCTTTGGCCAGTTTACTCATAGCCTGTTTAAGGTGCATGACTATACCCCTGTGATAGGGTCGTATCCACGCGATGCTTTGCCCATAATCGTGAAGGAATCCAAAGCCGGGTCAGGCACCAAATCATTGTGCAGTTTATCGAGCTGCCCGGTCAGGTTACTTTCCAATTTGGCCCAATCGATAGCGAACCGTTGCAGCTGGTCCTGGTTGGCCTGGAACCTTTGAGGTATGGTTAAAGGCCCCAACGTGATTAACTTCAAGGCACCCCAAATCTGGCACCAAATGGTTAATCTGTTAAGAACATCTTCGCTACCTGCAGCGCCGTCTTCGTAAGTCGGCAGAAACTTAGTCAGCTCCATTTTCATCCACAGTTCCATGTTCTGGTTTAGAATGACGCTGTCAGGCACGTCATTTTCGTCCAGGCCTATAACTGCCCTTATGGCGTTGGTATTGGTGTACAGAACATCAACTGCTGTTGCCATTGGGGGTGCCTCCTTTAGTAGCCTCGACCTTAAGTCTCTCAATAGCGATAGCGCTATCGAGAGCGTCTTTTTTCAAGGACGCAACGTCTTGAACAACGTTCAAGTACAGCGTACCCATCAGCGTGTTTATGATCAGCAGCAGCACCACGCCTATCTTCCAAGCGCCTTTACCTTGGTTGATAATGGCGTGGTCCACCTGCAGATGCTGTGCATATTCCGTTTGATGGGTCTCAAATTCTGCCCTGTGCGCTTGAAATTCATCCACCAGTTTGGATACATTCTTCATGTTATCCGCCATGAAATCGACTATTCTGGAAGAGATCATCAACTTGACTCTTTCTTTAGCGTCGGGTTCTTCTTCAACTAGGGCTCGTATCTTGCTTTTCAAATCTTCGTCCATCTGCCTGGATTCTCTGTTAGATGAGCTCATAATTGTTTGATCAAGGCTTAAACCTTAACCAAGACGCCGGCTTCAATTTGTGCTCTGGTCCATCCCTGATCTGGAGTATCGATATCGATAATCTCTGTCGGCACGCCGCTGACTTTAAACTCCTGCCCTGTGATTGGGTTGCGCATGCGCCCATGAACAGCTTGCAAGCGAACTGAGTTTGATTTGGGTTTTGGTTTAGCTGCTGCCGCTGTATTTGCAGCCGCTTCTAAATCTGCTGCTTCTTTCTTTGGGTCTATCGCCATGATACTTACCTCTGTAGTTAAAAAAAAAGCCCGAATAACAGTTTACGCTATTCGGGCTTTTTAAGGTACTCCCTTTGGATGGGGAATTTAAGCGCCGATCACTAATCCGGTAAAGGCTTCGTCTTGCAGTTTGAACAAGGCAATACCGAAGTCGAAACGCATGGCGGTTACACGGCGCATTACGAACTGTTCAACCGCTGAGTAAGAGGCTGAAACGTTGGTAATCTCATGCAACGCAAAGTTCTTGTCGAAACCGATAATGGTATTGGCGCCGACAATCGCGGTAGGCAGCAACAACATTTGTGGGTTAGGCAAGCCCAGGTTAGCGATGCTGTATTTGGCATCGATAATGTACGGCTGGTTTGAAGTGTCGTTCACCGCCAGTGGGCGACCATAGCGAGCTTCAATATCCAACGCGGTGTCGATATCCAACAGCATGTGGGTAATCGACATTTTTTGGTAGTTCGCACGCAGCCATTTCACATAGGCTTTCTGCGTCATTTTGTGCGTACCTGGGATAGTCGAATCGAAGGTACTGGCGTTGACGGCAGATACCGCAGCGATACCGAAGTCGGTGTCGCCGCTGATGATATTGGCCATGTCAGCTTCGATACGGCGAATTCTCTCACCGATCGCTTGCTGAGTCAGGGTGATACCCAACCGGTCAATAGTGGTTGATTGCAACGCCTGGTCTGCAATTTCAACACCGATTGACTTGGTGGGAATTGCGTACTGCCGTGATCCCAGAGAAATGCTGATCATGGTGGCAGGCAACGCCATTTGTGAAATGGGCTGAGCGGCGCTGTCACGCGGCGCGGTAACCGTGATGGTAGGCTGGTCAACTCGCGCTTGAACCACGCTGGTTTTCAGAGCAATCGCACTTTCCCAAGGCGTCAAATAATCTTCCTTGCTGGCGATCAGGCCAGAGTTGATTATTTGCATGATCACTTCAGGATACAGCAGACGACCTGCAATTGAGTGGCGGTCAGAGCCGTCGTTGCGCACTAACGGACCAGCGCTGGTCTGGATACCGTTAATGATTTCGTACATATTGGATGCCGGAATACCTCTGGCATTATCAGCACGAACGCGAATGCCGGCCTGCATGCAGAATTGCTCGAACGCCGTGCCGTGTTCACCCGACGTGGGGTATTTGGCGGAAAGGTACTGGGACAATGATAGCCCTTTACTTCCCGCTTCGTTGTAGTCCAGCAAAGACACTTGCACATCGTGCGTGCCACTTGCGTCTACGACCTTAAAAGTTTCAATCATTTCTGAAGGAATTGCCATCGTTAATCCTCGAATATAGTATTTAGGTGTGGTTAAAAAACGCGTTACTTAACGCGTTCGATAGTGACCAAGTCGCCAGCCACACCAGTGCCTGAGACGATGTTTACAATTCTCCATTTAAAATTAACTGGAGTGCCCAACACAGGAGGCGTGCCTGCCATATTGGTTGCCACGCCGGTTTTAACCAGCGGGTAAGTAGCGATAGCCGTGCCTACGGCTTGAGTCGCGCCTGAGACTACCAGGGCGCCAACAGACACTGTACCGGCTTGTGCGGCATCCAGTTTGGCGGTAACTGGGGAGTCTCGGTCAACAGTACCCAGTGAGTAGCCGTTGTTAACAGTGCCACCGTCAGATAGAGCGACCAGGAAGCCTTCGATCTCGTCGCCGGCTGCGCAGAGAACATGGTTGTTGGCGCCTGCCAGCTTTACCGGTTTACCGATATCGTTGGCAACTAAAGGGGTACTACCATTTGCGCCCAGGGCCGACGTAATGCGGTCGGAATAGGGAGAAACTAACGGTCCAAATGCAAAATCGGTCATGGGTTTTCCTCGGGTTACTTGTTATGGATTTTAGCCAAGCCCAACAGCGTCTTATCGAGCGCCTGTGCCGCAGCATTTACTTTGTTGGTGTTATCGGCGTCTGCTTCCTCGTCGCCTTGAACCGAAAATCTTCCGCCCCCGCCGTAGCGTTTTGACAGCATACTGGAGCCTAACTCGAACTGCTGCAGTAACGCGGTTGGTGGCATTAACGCCAACGCCTCTACGTCAGGAGCAGCAGCTCCGGCGCCGACGAATGCCCGCACCGCAGCGCCGGCAACCGCTTTACTTAAGCCGGTAATGTGGCCTTCTTGTGCTACCAGCTGCGCCTTCGCTTGCTGTAACTCCGCTCTAACGGTAGCCAGCTCAGCTGCCTGCGAGGTCAGTTTGTTCACCAACTCCATGGAAGGTGAGAACCCGGTTGCTTCAGGGGCCGCTGCGCCCTCTGCCGGATCGGCAGCGGCGACAGGGTCACTGGCAGCGGGGTCAGCGGCGACAGGGTCTCCTTCAAGCTGATCACCTTCGGCGCCAGTATCAGGATCTTCAATAGTGGAACCTTCCATCTTAAGAACATCAGCCAAAGGCACGCCGGATTCTACCGCGGCCTGTCCTTGCGCTGACAAGGTTTTATTTTTAATACTCATGCTTGAAGCCTCTATGTGGTCTGGGACACCGGGGGTTCCGACTTGATTATTATTATCGGAACATTTATTTGATAACGCAAGAAAAACCTCGTTAAAAGTTTTAATCTTATCAATAAGTTGCCTGTCTAAAGCGTCAGGCGCTAACCAGTCTTGCCCTAAAGCTATCCGTTTGCTTACATAGTCAACGGATAGGCCTCTTCGAACAGCAATATGGTTAACGAACAGGTCATGGCTTTCAGCGATGATGCGGGTTATCTCTTCGTCGCTGACTTCGCTGATAGGCTCGTAGGGGTTACCTGTACCTTTCAATGGCGTCGACTTATACACCTTCCTGGTAATCCCCATCGACTTGTCCATTTTGGAGAATTCGGAAACGACCGCCATGACGCCGACATTGCCCACACTGGCGTGCTTGCTGGCGATAAAAGACTTAGCCGCCACGGCCAGGTAAACGCCGGCAGATGACACCTGGGTCTCTGTGTACGCGGTTATGTTCAATGTGCCTTTCAAGCTGACAATAAAGTCACCCAAGGCAAACATACCTGCGCCTGCGCCCCCCGGCGTGTCGTAAATCATCAGGACTTCGGTCAGGCCTTTGTTGACGCACTCGATCAGAGCGTTTTGGATATCGCCATAACCGGTCAAGCCAAACCATTTTCCGAATCGACCTAGCGTGCTGTTGACCAATGGGCCTTTAATGCGAATGACGCCCAAGTTACCCACCATTTCAAGAAATGAGTCTGGGTCCTGTTGTTCGTCTTCGTCGTCTTCGAAATAACTGCTGCCTCCGGCTTCAAGTTCTATTCGTTTGGCGGTCACTTTTTCCATCAGGTTCGAAGCGTCCAGATGGGACTGCTCAGATCCGGCCCAAATTATGTTGGTGCTCATTGTTTATCCTCTTCCGCAGGGGTGAAATCGACGTAAAGCTTTTGTCCGGCTTTTAGTTTTCCAAGCAAAGCCGGGTTGGTTATTGTTATCCTTAAATCCACAGCCGGGGAAAATTTCGCATAAGTATTGTCTTCGTCCAAACCGTCGTCTGTGTAAGCCGATTTACTTACACCGGCAAATGTTATCGATTCATAAGTTTCTTGAGAACTGATAGAAGTCACTACTAACTTGGCCCGCATTAATGCGCTCATTTATTTTTTCCTCCGCCGCCTTTGCTGGTGGCGCTGCCTTTTGATGTACCCTCACTCAGTGTTCTTTGTTGAGGACCGCTGTTGCCGTCCGGCATGGTATTGGGATCTGTCTGCGCATTGACCGGATTCATGAACATTGTGCCTGACAGGTTGGGTGCGCCTGGAGCGCGTGGGCCTGTACCCAGTAAGTGAGACGCCTCGTCATCGGTGTAATAACCCAACGACAGCAACTGCAAAACGCCTTGCCGATCAACGCTACGGTGCGCCGACAACTCACTCTCAGGGCGAATGTCGACCGGTTTGAACCGGAATTTGACATAGGAGTCTGTTCCCGCTGCCAATCGCACAGACAACGTCAGCATTCTCGACATGACGGTTTCTACCGGCTGCTGAATGGAGGTTACTTCCTTCAGGTAAACCAGGGATTCAGTGTTGGACAGCGCTTGCGATCCTGACAACCGCATGCCTAGTACAGACGGCATGGTTTTTAAACCGGTCGCCAGCATGCCGGCAAACGTATCCAATAACCCCGTGTAGTCCGACTTCTCACCTTTGGTCCCCAGGATTTCTATCTTGGCGGAGTCGTACAAGACCAGGGCGTCGTCAGGGTCCAAGTTCTTTAGGACCAATTCGACTTCAGTCCGGACGTTATCCAGGTAGGCTTTGACCTTTTCCGGATCGTCCATGATCTTGGGCGGCAGATTCTTCATCACCGTTTCCTGCATCAAAGTCACTACCATGCGGGAGTGACCTGACTTTCTCAGGATACGGTAAATGTCCTCCACGAACTCGCCGAATTCAAAGGCGGTTTGCAGCGCCGCCTCAAGCGGGCTTCGTGGGTATATCGTGTCGGTCGGCTGGTGCATGGCCGCGTAGAATATCGTAGCCTTGTCCAGCTCGATTTCGTCACCGCCGGCAGGCGGACGCTGCACCGGAAACTTGGTGCCGTCTTTGCGCGGTTTCCATTTGAACAGCGAAGTAATAGGGATGGTCGCAAAATAATCAGGCAGCAGGTATTTATTCAGGACCAACTCGGACGCGCACGCGCCGGTTTGTATAGTCTCTTTTAGAAGAGTCTCTAAAGTACCATCTACACTTTGCTTATCGCCGTATCCTAGTGTATAGTCATACAGCGTATCGGCACTGGACATAAGGCCTATCGCAGCGGCGGTGCCTACCGGATCGTATTCGTGAGTGCCTGCTGAATACGCCGTCACCGTATAACCAGACATCGCCAGTTGAACGTAAGTGTGAACCGCTGTGGAGAATACACCGCTAAAGCGGGTCAAAGCCTTGATCGCTTTGATTGGGTCGGTCGACCGCAGGACATTAACCGACTGGTTAATGAATTTAGATTCGCCGTCGACAATAGACTGCGCGTCCGTCCTGAACGTAGGCGCTGAGACCCGGACTTTTCCGGCAATGTTTTTGGGCAGAACGACGGGTTGGTCTTTTGCAGCCATGGGGTCCCCTGGTTGAATTTATCGTAAATATATCATAAATTTAGGAAACAGTATGGCAGAAAAATCTCAAGCTAAACCGCAAATGTCAGTAGGCTCTTATCACACTATCATGCGCGAGATCGACGATACCTTAGAGAATCTAAGACTTAACCGGAAATTTCTGGAACCGCGCCACGAATCAGCACTCAAACAGCTACTTTCTGACGACTCCGATTTCGAACTCATGAACGTGAGTGAAGTCCAGAAAATGTTCCAGATCGTAAAAATGATGCGAAACCAGCTACTCAACCCCGACAGCACGTTGGTCGTCGGCGCCAGGCTGCAGGACATATCGTCCCTGGTCACCTCAATCAATTCCCTGATTAGTTTGTTTATCAAACATCAGGCCACGTTCGACAGCATAGCCGACAACGCCAAGTTGAAAGAATGCGTCGTCCTGGCTGTGCGTGATTTACCGCAAGCCGCTCAACAAAAATTTTACGACCGCCTGGCTGAACTGGATGCGATGTGAGAGAGATAGCGGAACTGACCCAAGAACAGGAGGATATTATTTACAGTTTCTGCATCGGCTGTGAGGCTTGGATGTACCTGGAAAGACTGGTATTCGAGTTTTCGTGCGACCCCAAAGCCGCCGCTAACTGGATGATAAACCGGCTGTTCCCGGCTTTAAAAAAGATGCCGGAACTCAAGTGCCGGGGCGGTTACTCGCTGGCTAAGTCACCTGTCCCTATAGAGGCGTTGGCAGGTTTTATTAAGTCGGGAGATAGACGGGGGTTTAAGGCATGTTTCTGAAATTATTGTTAAGTTCTTTATAGCTACAGCCGTAGAGTATAATGCTGATTTCTCCGGAGTAATTCCTATGCTATCTCGAATCAAACACGCCTTCCACAGAGTTTACCTGGCTATCGGCCTGCTGTTCCTGACCTTGTGCTACGCCCTGACCGACGACGAGGATATCTGGAAAGTGTCCAACAGCTGCGCGGTCAATTACCACATGATTTATGGCCCCAAGACCTGGCGCGACTATACCGATATGTTTTTCGCAGCGATAATCGGCGCCTTTGCCCTGCTGACTGCAGCGGAGTTTGTGGTTTACGTCCTGGCGCAGTACCTGTATATGCTGGTCTTCTTCTGGATAGGCAAATAACATGGCAAGTTCGGTCACATCGTTTCTCGAATCCGTTCAAACCGCGATTGACCGGAACAGCCTTAAATACTCCGAATGGTTGCAGAGGAATTTCAAGAATCCTCGCAACGATCGGCATGCGTGGTCCTTCAAGGACCACGAATTCCAAATTGCTATTGTTGACGAGACCTCTCCAGAGGTTTGCGTCAAAAAATGCGCCCAGATTGGGTTGTCTGTGCTGCAGGTCAGGTTTGCCTTGACCTTCTGCTCCGTCAACGATTACCTTAAAGCCGCCTACATCCTCCCGACTTCCAAGTTTGCACTGGAATTCGCCACTACCCGTATCGATCCTGCGATTGAATCCAGCGATCACGTCAGTTCCTTGATGTCAAAAGACGTCGACAACGCCGGCGCCAAGAAAATAGGCACATGCTTCCTGTTGATGCGGGGCACGACCGGCACGGTCACTGCGATCTCGCAAGATTTGGATTTGATCATCACCGACGAAAAGGATTTCTGCAATGCCGACGTCTTGGGTAGTTTTGCCTCGCGGTTACAGCACTCGGACTTAAAATGGACCCGGGATTTTTCCACTCCTACCGTTCCCGATTACGGTATTTCCGCTGATTATGACGACAGCTCACAAGCCGTGCGCATGATCAAACACGACGCCTGCAAAAAATGGGTTTTCCTGGATCCCTTCAAAGCCATCGTGATTCCAGGCTTTGAAAAACCTGTTGAGGAATTTCGCAAAGTTGACTGGAATCACCCTGGTGTCGCCAAGGCCTACCTCGCTTGCCCGCACTGCAAACGGCCCATTTCCATAGAGAATTTGAATGACCCTGAGAAACGGCAATGGGTTCACAGGTTTAAAGACGTTGCTAAACGCGGATACCATGTCCGGTTCTGGGACGTTCCCAAATACAACCAAACGCCTGAAGTGCTTGCGTCTATACGCAAGTATAAGCTGCACTCCGACTGGGTTAACTTCCGCCTGGGTGAGGATTACGCCGACGCTGAATCTAGTTTTCTAGTAAACAGCATGCACACCGTACCGCACAGCGGCTGGAGTCTTGAATCAGTGGTCAACGCCGGCGTCGGGCGGGTGTTTATCGGCGGTGACTTGGGCAAGTCAGCCCATATCCTGGTCGGGGTCGGCACGCCGCGTGGGTTGCGCCTTATCGCCATGGGACGCCCGGACGTCAGGACTTTGCCGGGCGCTAACCTGGGCGTTTACCTGGTCTGGCTATTCCGTCAACTGCACGGCATTAAATCCGTTATCGATGCCTCGCCTAACTATGAAACCGCGCTGTACATGCACCAAACTTTGCCTGAGAAACAGGCCTACGGCGCGTACTTCGGTGGCTTGAACAAGTCGGATCTGGATATCTACCAGTTTTCGGATGCGAAGGGCGTCGTCCACATTGACCGCGATGCGTCGTTCGACGATGTCAGTAAAGCCTTCAACTCAGGATTGATAGAGGTCGGCTCTGTGCCTCTCGAAGAGTTGAAAGTCTTTAAAAAGCATTTAACTGCTATGAAGAAAATCAAGCAGTACACCTCTAAAGGCGAAGAAATGAAATGGATTTCAACTGGTCCGGATCACTACGCCCTAGCGCTTAACTACCTGTTTACCGCGTATGCCAGCGTTAACCAGCGGCATAACGGCGTGGGTATTTCCGTTATGCCGGGTTTCAGCGGTGTCAGGATGAAACAGAAATGACGTCTGCGAGACTGCCTCGCATGTATAGCAACCCCACTTCGATCAGCAAGTTGATTTCGAATTTGGTCATCGGTACGACCAGGTCATCGAAGATAATCTTGGCGTCTTCGAGGACAATACGCTTGAGGGAATCGCCGTCATGGTCCGGGTATTTCTTAGAAACCCGTTGCATTTCATCCATCATTCGGTTAAACACATGGCCTTCTCCGATCAATGTAATCAACCCGGTAATCGCCGTTTGAATGGCATCCTGCTTCAGGTCGTCGCCATCGTAACCGTCGTTATCTCTATCGTTTACTAAACTCATTTGGAACTCCTATGACTAAGTTATTGATTTTAATATTAAAATTATCAACTTTGTTGATAATTTTCTCTAATGCCAGCGCGAGGGATTTGAAACCTGGGCAGGTTAACAAGTGCGCCTACCCCGCAGGCGTAGTTTACACCAACAAACCGTGCAGGGGTGATGCCATCCGGGTCGGTACAGTCATCACTCCCAAGCCATTACACATTGCCAGGACAAATTGGGTGTCGCCAGACCCTGTGTCCTGGCGGGTGTTGGCGGCGCTGATACCGGAGCCTGTATCCAGGTCTGTTTACCCGGGCGTGGGTACTGGCGGGGGTTGGCCTGGTTACCTTGGTTATCCTGGTTACCTTGGTTACCTTGGTTATCCACAGGGCCGTTATCACTCCGTCTACTGGCCGCAGAAAGGCGAGTATTTCGATCTTTGGCATAGCAGATACCAGTCCTGGGAACCTAGCCGTAATGGCTGGCAGGGGCACAGATTACATCACCGTTATCAGCCGTAGCGTGCCCCTCTAAAATCATCAACGCGTTGACAAGTTTGCCGTCGCACACTATCTCTGCTGAGCCGTCTTTAAATGTCTGTATGACAGCAGGTTTGCCTTTGACAAGCCGCTCCAGGTAAATCCTCGCCAAATCCCCCGCGTCCAGGATGTCGGGTCGTGGCGATGGCGTGGGTGCGCGAATGCCGTACAAGGTTAACGCGGCATACTGAGTTCTTCTAAATCCGAGATCGATCTCGGCATGAACTGTATTGCCGTCTACGACTTTGGTGATCAGGGCTTTGTATTGGTACATAGTAGGTTATCCTTCAGGTAGGAATACGCGGATTCAAACGATTCAAAGCCTTTATCCTCAGTGTACTTCAACATCGCCGCACGAAACTCATTCTTGATATCGTCAGGATCGGAGACTACCCATGCCATTGGGTACTCCCGGTGACTCGCATCTATATGCCGCCGCCTGGGCGTCGACACAGGTTCGTAGCGGGGCCGGTCATGGACGTGTGAAGGGTAATGGTCATACGGCAGGATGAATACCTGTTGGATGTAGTAGGCTTTGCCGGCAGGAATCGGTTTTAGCCGGCCCACGTTGGCTGGCTTGGCGAGGGTAACCTTAAAAGATACGGGTTCAATACGAGTCATGTGGCGGCACAGGGGTTCAAGGTGTGCCGCTATTATAACTCAAGACGTGGGTTGGGTTCTTGAAAAGACTCAAACAGGCGTTGTTTTGAATCTTCAAAAGAGCCCAGGCGATCGGTGTTGGCCTACTTCGGCGTTGAAGTTTTCAGGGCCGGCTACAGATTCCACAGAAACTCCGGTTACCGTGAGAAGACCTTCGTCGAACCACGGTGTGGACTGGGCTTGCGAGTCTTTGCATTTTGTGGTCAGGCCATACTGAGTACAGCCGGTTAAATATTCACAGCGTCCGATGATAAAGCCTTCGAACCCGGTGATTTTGACTACGGCCTGTTGGCTTAGTGTTAGGATTGGCATGGGTGTATTGGGTTGTGGTTGTAGGGGGTTGTAGTGGGGTTGGATTATAGCAGGGTTTTAGGGGAAGTCATTAAGATATGGCGTTATCGCTAGGATTTGGTGACGGTAGAAGGCTGCTGAGAAGTCTAGCATCTTCTCGCAGGTAGGTTTCGTGCCGTCAGGAAGTGTTGAGCCTTTGGCAGAATTTTCCTCGGGAAACAGAGGTTGCAGGTTTCGGTAATGGAATAAGCGGTGTGCGTCTTTGAGGGTAGTCGCTGTCGCCAAAGGAATAATGTGATCAATGTGCCAGACAGTGCCATGATTTTCCCAGGCCATGCCAGGTTTGAACTGGTATTCGATGTGTTCTTTAAAAGTTTCGGCATCGCACTGAACAATCCTGGCGATGGCTGTTAGCTTTGGGGTGTTGTTTTTTACCGTTACGTATTTAAAGTTGGGGTTTTTTAAGGCTCGGCTTAGGTGTTTGTAGTATAGAGATTTCGTCCGATAGACTTTGTTAAGTTTTCGTCTACACATTTGGTATAGTGCTTTGTATTCTGCTGAATTTACAACTTCGGGAGAGGGTTTTGGGAAGGGTATGTTTTTCATGTTGGAGTAGTGGTAAGGTGGGAGTAGGGGGCAGTATAGCATGGTTTTGTGGGAAGTGAAACGGTGGGGATTTTGGCGGAAATGTCGAGGTCGCCTGTGAGACACCCGCGTCAAATCGCACCACAAAAAAGTACCCTGGGTTCCCCTTACAAATCAACCACTTACCCACACCAGCGTGGAACATTGTGGAACATTTTAAATTAAATTTCACACTGCGCCGCGTCAATCAGCCATAATTTAACCGTCATGGATGATAACGCTTTAAAAGGGAACGCCACTAGGCCGTTTTGCCTAGCAAGTATCATGCCAACGTAGGGGGCAGTATGAAAACATTTATCTATTTGGCTTTATGCCTTGTCCTAGTCGGCAATGGTATCGGCTATGCTAAACATCATTTTCAGCACTCGCTGAGTGCTGAACTAGCAATCAAGCATTGCAATCAGTTAGATTGCAATGAACTTTAATTAATAATTTAAAAAGGTATAAGACAATGAACGCACATTCTAAAAAACAAGCCACCGCCACCGCTTCAAAAGCCACCGCCACCGCTTCAAAAGCCACCGCCACCGCTTCAAAAGCCACCGCCACCGCTTCAAAATCTACAAAAGCCACCGCCACCGCCACCTTGAAAAATAAAGCAAAGGCTGATCGAGAAGCCGCGGCTAAACGCGTGGCGGATGATAAAGCCGCGGCACAAAAAGCCTTAGACAATTATCAGGCTTCTGTAGCCGCAAAAAAGGCGGCTATCGCCGCCTTTGACGACAATCAAACCGCACTCGCCAAGCATGACTTGGAGCGGGATTCCATTGGAATCACGGCTCACGGTATTAGAATAGGGATAGTAAAGGGTGCCGCCTATATGGGTGCCATCTGGGATTCAATAGGCGCTTTACCGCTTGAAGCGGCAATCGCTAGACTTAACGAAGTTTATTCTTTGTTATCAGATGATAACAAAGAAGTGTTAAGAAATGGCGTTAAAAACAGGACGACGCCTTCAAACGCGGGTAAGCGGTCCGTTTGGCCCGACCTACTTGGTAAAATTGGACGGGACAATAAAGCTGGTAGTTTTATCGATATTAGCAACCAAGACAATTCACATAAAGCCAAAGGCGGCACTAACAGTGCCGCCAACAAAAAAGCGGGTAAGGTAGAAACAAGGTTATCCACTATCGACCCAAAAGAGCCGATTGTAGATAAACTTACCTCACAACTTTCAACCATCGTTAAATCAGATCCGTTACCTACAGGAACAGACGCACAAAACCGATTCATGGCAAGCTTGATTGTCTCTGCGCTGGACAATCTTGACATGAAACACTTAGTTCAACTTGTTGTCGAGTTGAATAAAGCGATTGACGAGAGAGTCAAACAAGCCGCTTAGCCGCTTAGCTCGCCGGGATTGCATCCCGGCGAGTTTTTTATCACGGCTCGTGAGCCGTGATAAAAAACTCGCCCCCTTAGACGACGCCCTAGCACGGCGACCGAAAAATCGATTTTTCGATTTTTTTTTCGCGCGCGCGTGCGCACACTTCTTTTAAATTCTGTACTCATTGAGTACAGATTAAAAACGCGAGACCAAAATTCCGGGCCTCGAATTTCAAAACCAACCGGCCTTCGTGGGCCAAGGATTTTTTCATGGCAATTTTTTGTACTTATCAAATCAGCGCAGTCGGGTTAAAAACCAGACCAATTCGAGAACGCACAGACGTTCTCATTATGGTCGGGACAATTACGCCCGCCCAAATCTCAATCATTCGAGACGAGGATAAAGTAGAGAAAACCTTCGACCTTATTTGGGACGATGTTTCGGAAACTTACGTCTGTCCTATTGAAGCTGCGCTGTGGGCCGAGGGTTTCCCACCAGACGAGATTTAACCCAGTAAAAATCCTGTACTCAGTGAGTACAGGATCAACCCACCAACCAACCTAAAAGGAATAGCAGTCATGTTTATACCAATCATTGAACAAATAGAGCGCGTCGAACTGCAAATCGAGCGCCTAGAGACCGAGATAAAGAAAACAGAGGGCAAGACCAGGGCAGGTCTGCGTGTAGTTCACCTACAAGCTTGCAGGCGTCTTACGCAACTGGAAAACCAACTGAGTCGTGAGAACGGCGGTTACGTTTTAATCTAATCACAACCTCCCCCGGATTCTGTACTCAGTGAGTACAGAATCCCACAACCGAAAAAGGAAACACCATGAAAACAAAATTCTTCAAAGCAACCGACCTGAGCACTCTGTTCAAACTGTGGCAAAAGGGGCAAGCCCAGGCGCTACACATCCGACACGTCACCAGAGACTTGGTATTGGCTTGCAACCCATCCCTAGATCCTCCGACAAACTGCGATTTGTTTGGTTTGTTCCTTGAAAAGACCAGCAACAATCCTGCCGGTGACGTGCTAATCGCCGTCTACACGGCGTTTGAAATCGGCAAACTTCGCCTACGTGCTGAAAAATGGGGCGAGAGATACTACCTGGCCGTCTACGACCACCACCAAAGCTACATAAACCCTTGTGAAGCGTCCTTATTAAACCACCTTGAGGCTATCAAGTTGACGGAAGATTTGGACATTACGGAAGTGAAATTCAACATACGGAAAGCCGGGAAACGCCCGATCGGATCGACGTGCTTGGCAAAGGTTTCGGTAGCTAACCTGCTGTTACTGGCAAGTTTCGGTTATATCGTCGAACCTGCCTAACTTTTAACGGAAAAAATACATTGTTTCTGTACTCACTGAGTACAGGCTTTCTTAGCTATCAATCAATCACTTGGTTGATAGCCCTGTTAAAACCGACTCTAACGGATTTTATTTATTTTAATTTTGGCCATTTTTGTCCTGTTTTGTACAAAAACGCAAAAACAGACAATCACTTGGCGTAAAAAACTCTAACGGCCAAACCCATTGTTTGGAATTGCTTATAAACGTTGGCCTATCGCCGATAATGAGCAAAAAGTCAGCTTTTCGGCAAATTTACATAAGTTACTGAAATTTAAGTAAAACTTGCCTGTTTCATAAAAATTTAACTTTGTCAATACCGTGTATTTACTTTGCGTTATACCTGGTATTTTAGGCGATTTTCCTAACGGCCAAACCCATTGTTTAGAGTTACCAGCTACGACGCGGGCTCCAGCGATTCACTTGGCGTAATTATGTTAAATTGACCAATTATTGTACGATTTTTAACTGGGTCAATGACAAGATATATTAGTATTTAAGTATATTCAAATGGGGCTATGGACGTCTAATTTGTTAAAATCGACTTATCCACAGGCTAAACCCTACAACCGTCTTGGCGATCTTAAAGAGTATCTAACATGTTGCTCAGGATAATTAACGGCAAAACTCTGGCTAAAAGACGAAATTACACTGCGAGTACGGGGGGTTGCAATTATGATTTTTTTATGCAGGTCAAAAATCATATTAGAGTTCTCTAATGGACATTAACGCATTTACTCAGCCGACAAAAAAAAAATTTAACTTTCGGGCGACCTAAGTTCATTTTTTACTCTAACAAAAAAAACTCAGCCGACTATTTTTTTTCTAAGAGAAAAAAAAAAAAACTGAACCTGGGGTGTTAGTGTACACAGCTGTAGGGGTTTACGGCATCGGATGGCGAATCTCAAGAAGTCAGGAAAAGGGCCGAACGGCGAAAGTTAAGATTTGGGTTAAGAGGTATTTAAAAAAAAAAAAGGTTTAAAAAATTTTTTTTTTTTTTAATGGGGGTCATCCATTTCATTTGTACACTTTCTTAAACCATTTTTCGAATAATTCCGTTTTTTTTGCTCGACAACTTAGAGGTGTTCTAAGTTGTCGAGCAAAAATCCCTTAAAATACCCACTCTATAAAATTAGGGGGGGACCCTATCGCCTCAGGCTCAGTGGCAAAATGCCCTTTTCCGCAACCATTGCGGTAGTTTTTACCGAAAAGCCAAACTAAACCCACTCCGTGGCCCAATTTAACCTGCAATTTTGCATCAACTCCCAACTCCCAAATCCTGTACTCACTGAGTACAGAAGGATACCAACCCACCAACCCACCAACCCACCAACCCACCAACCCTCCAACCCACTATGCCCACTATGTCCTGGCATCAACAACAAAACCCTGTAATCTTGTACCATGCGACCAAACACACTGTAGTTGAAGAAGGCGTAATGCAGGTTGTATCTCGTTTCACCAACCAATCAGACGCTCTCACCTACCTGCAAAACATTAAAACCAAACAACCACACCTGAAACCTTATTACCTACCTCCGGAGAATCCACAATGATCACACTACTACGCCGTCTTTTCCTTTTACCGACCCGGTTACCGGTCCCAATACCCATCCGTGTCTCTGTGCGCCCTGAATTAGCCAGAAAGACACGTTCCGAATTAAACTCTACCGAGTATTAACCATGCCTAACATCTACCAAGAAAACGGATTCGATAACCGCAGAGACTACCTGCAAAACCTGGCCGACGAACATGGCGTTGAAGCCAATGTCGTCTTTATGATGGCATCCCTACTAGGCCCATCGGAAGACTTCGACGGACTTGTTACTGAATTGGATGATTATTGCGAGGCCAACTTATGACCACACTTCACCTGCAAATGCTCGTAGACGTTATCTACGAAACCGGAGACGAAAGCCCTGAATTTATCCAACAACGCCTAACAGACTTGGTTGACGAGATTTGTTTGTCAGAAAAACTCACTAGCGATGGATGCCTTCACTTTGTCAATACTGACAAAGCAGAAGCCTACCTAAAATCCTGGACAAACCCCGTCGTCGATCTCGATCAACCTGAAAGCCGGGAATTCCCCAAACATGTCTGGCGCTCTCAAGTTAACTCCGGCGCTACGGAACTGGGTTATCCATTCTGGGTAGTATCCCAACATATTTCGACGACAATGGAAACGCTTTAACCTGGGATGACGGAAAAACGTCGTTTACCTCTTGCAAAGGTGAAACAACGGTTTGGAAGTTTGTTGAAAAATTTACTCCGTAAAATTAATCCTGTACTCACTGAGTACAGAAGGAACTATCATGAAAACAGCTGTTATCTCTGCCTCGGCGTCCACTGACGCCGACCTTATCCAAGCTCTGGAGCAAGCCATCAAGAAAATCAGGAAAGGCAATGACCAAGGCTTCAACTATAGCTTCAACTTTCGCTACAAATTCAGCGTGGCTGAAGTAGTCAACAAACGTTTCGGCACGCTCAACGAGGCTTTGGAAGCCGCGTCCACCAAATCTCTGGATTTGGTAGCGCTCTGGCCTTTAGGCACCAACATCAATTACGGCAACACCTGTGTCGTAAACAGCGGCGGTTACAGCATATCCGTCTACCGTGATAACCTGGGCATGTATGAAATGCCTATAACCTACAAGGTAAAGTGAAATAAGTGTCAACCTATTTAACCCTAACCAGACATCAACTTTTATTAATTGCGAGGAATCGCCAATGGAAAAAATACTCAAATACCTGCGTAACCGGAAATTCTTCCTTCATTACTGGACGGAAGACCAGTTAAAACAGGCTATCGTCGATCTCGACATTAAGCTGAGCGACGTATCCGAGGAAAAAGGGTTCGAGGATGAACCGAAATGCCTACAAGTTTACGAAATCCTTCGAACCGGGAAAGTATCCGTCATAGCGCAGGCTACGCCGCACGGTTTTGCAGGGCAATCTATTGCAGGTTACGTCAGTACCCTTGGTTTTCTCTGCCGAGTGCAGGCGCCGTACCAAACACAGACATTCGCCAAGTTGGTTAAATACCTGCTGGAACAGTCTTTGCCTTGGGCTAAGCATTTCAAGTTCAGTATCTACGACTCATCTATTTCAAACGACTACGAAATCTACCTGAACATACCGGAATCGAAAGGCTTAACCAATAACTCGGTTTACTGCCCTTTGAGCTGTTTACTGAACAGTAACTGGCAAGGTATCGTAGACCGGCACACAAGTTATGCAACAGGCTATTACCGAAGAGACCTGCAAGCCAGCAACCTGAAACAAGCCATGCAAGCCAGCAACCTGAAACAAGCCCTCAACTTGCTAAAGTCGGACACCGCCTTGCAACTCAAAGCCTGTTTGGAAGGCAATATCCCTGACTTTGTCAAATCCGTTAAGGATCGCCGCGACGACTGGAAATACCAAATCAACAATAACGATACTGAACTCGGCTACGCCGACTGGCTGGTAATTAACAATTAATCGGAGAATAAACATGGGATACAACACACAAATAACACGTTCAACGGTAAAAATTTCGTTGGATGCCGATACGCAAGCTAAGGCTTACGAAGCTTTGGTCGAACTTAACAACCAAAACCACTTAAAAAGTGGCGGTCGGTATCCCAAACCTGAAGGATTGCCGGAAGACCAACCCAATGAATTTGTTTGGTTTTCCTGGATGGATTGGAATTACCACGAGTCTTGTAAATCAGTTAAATCTGTTTTGAGCACATTAGGTTTTGGAGTCTATCTGGAAGACAACTTCCTTACCGTGGAAGACTACGACTCTAAATCAGGCGACGAAAACCATTTCTTTGAAGTGCTGGCGCCCTATATTGAATCAGGCGGTTTCATCAACTGGGAAGGTGAGGATGGCTGTCTTTACCGCTGGGAATTTAGAGAAGGCCAGATGTTTCAACTTTCCGGAACGGTAGTCTGGGAATAAATTTACTTTGAAAATTGTTTCACAATTTTAACTAATCCTGTACTCACTGAGTACAGAAGGAAACTACAATGAAAACAACAATTTACGGTTATAATTTTCACCTGCCGGATGACATAGTGGCTTACACAATTCTCCGCGAGAAGTTGAAAGCCACTCCTGGCCGGGCCAAACTGTTCGACTGTATCGGCACACGGCATTTCATCCCTAATGAACCGACGGAAATTGAGCTGGATACCAGTTTCATTAACAGCAATCAGTGGAACGCCACGCCGGGAGGCCGGGTGTTCGACTGGTACGAAGACATCAACCCGAGAAACCGCAATCACAAGATAGGGCATTACCTTGACATATCTAAGGAGATGATTGACGTTAGACAAAATACCTACGTTTGCGGATATTGCGGAGCAAAATATCCTACCGATATTTCATACTGCACGGCTTGCCTCGGCAGCGAGTATTTGGAAGAATCCAATCTTAACCTGTTGCAGTTGAAACCCGCTGCGTTAGCCAACCCGAAACGGAAACTGCCGCCCGAAGTGTTTGAGCAAGTCCGGCAACGTTGGTTGGAGGCTCAGACTCGTCTCAACGCCGTTAAACTGGAAAAATTCCTAAACAAAATCAACCAGGATTTTGAAAAAGAAACTCGGCTGTCCAACATAAAATACGACGGTTATAAACGTATGGCGGCTTTAGGTCTGCCGGCTTACAACGCTATTTTCTACGCTGGTAAAAATGTCTTTTGCTTTGGCTGGCAAAAACCAATAAGCACGGACGCCGCTGATATTTTTCTGAAAAAATTGAGGGTGGCTGATTTTCCTTACCCTGTCGAGTGCATTACACCACCCGGGACGTTCAATTACCTTGGGAGATAGCATGACTTACAAATTCCAAAAGGCTACAGCCATCTATTCGAAAACTACAAGCCGCGCGTCAACTGGCTTGAAGTGGCCAAAAACCTTACACAGGAGTAAATTTATGAAATTAAAATTAGACATAACCATCACCGGCGACGACACACAAGCCCTGCTAGAGGCTTTGCAAGTTGAACTGGAGGGTGAATGAAATCAATCCCTTACAAAGGCTGGGCCATCACCCATCACCCTAACCACAGCGCCGCTGATCAATACGTGGCGTCGAAAGCAGGCGCTCAGTTGGGTGCCAACAACCTCGCGCTGCTAGAGCGGAAGATCGACCACGAAGAACGGCACGCCAAGATACCCTTGGGGCGGTTGCCTGTACATAATCCCCGCAATTTCAAATAGCCTGTACTCAGCGAGTACAGAAGGAACTTAAAATGTCTGAACAATCCGAAATCGTTGATCGTATTATGGATAATAATCTGAGTTACTGCGATCCCTCGTTGAAGAAAGCGTTTCACAGCAACGCCAAGAAACTCCTGAAAGATTACGCAACATTTATCGGTCTCAAACCGACCCAATACGACCTGCGTTCAAATATGGGCGGCATCGCGGTAAGCGGTGAGATAACGCTGCATTCCGACAAGGTTTATATTCAGATCGCCGAATCAAGTTTTGGCAACAGCCGAGTCATGTACCGATCCTGCGAAAGCCGCATGGATTACACAGGCGGGCAAAATAATTGGCTTGGCAAAGTCTCCGACCTTTACCTGCCTGGCGTTCTGGCAAAAATGCGTGGTTTTACAGGAGGTCGTGGTGGATCCAAACAATGAAGACCGCGCTAACCGCGGCGAAGAACTGCTCAAGTATCACCAGACTTCTCTACTCAGAGAGTCTGGCGAGCCTGAAATCAATGAATCGGCAATAGCCAGCGTGCTGGCTGATCTTCGGCATCTATGTAAACGGGACAAGCTGGACTATGCCCAGGCCGATCGCATGAGCAATACTCATTACTTTGCCGAACAATGGGAAGAGGAGCAAGCCTTAGCTACGCCTAATAAATTGGAAACCTTGGCCGATTACAGTAAGTTGGGATACCAGTACAAAGTAACGTGCGACGGTTATAAAACCTGGTTCAACGATGTTTACCTTGATGGTGCCAGCTCGGTGGTATCTGGCCGTAAACGTCCAGCCAGCATAAAGCAGGCCGACCTGAGAATGTATTCTGACATGGCCTTGAAGTCCATTGCCAAACACTACAAGGAGAATTCCAATGAAAAAAATTAAAGGCATCAGCCTTGTTGGTCAGGACGAGGACGGTTGTATCGACAACACTGACCCGGTTAAATTCGCCGTTGTGTTTTCGTACACGTCCGGTGAACGGAAAACTCAGCTGGTCAGTCTCGACTATCAAGCCATTCTGGTCGAGTTCAACAAAATTACTGGCACTCCAGTCAGAAACGTCTACTGGGAGCATCAGCAAATGCTGAGAAAAAACGCCGCCAAGCCACGATTGGTTATCCAGCTTGATGGTGGCCTTGTTGTCGGCGTTTTAAGCGACGGCGCCCCGCTGGTCGATGTTTTTATCCAGGATTTTGACGTGGAGGGTACGCAGTTCGCCGACAAAATACGCAAGACGCCGGACGGTGAAGAGTATCTGTGCTGGCAAGAAAACGTCGGCGTTAACGCCCACTTGATTGAGGAAATTACACATGGCCTTTAAACACACAAAAGAAAGCGTAAGTGCCAATATTGCAGGGCTGTTCGGAACCTACCGTCAATCTGTCAGCCGGCTGGGAGATCAGGTTGCGATAACGGAAGTCATCCCGTTCTGCAAACGTAACGGGCTGTTATACCGCAGTTATTTTAATGAGTACGTGTTTGTCTGGCCGGACGGCAGAACCGAACCGAGATATGTTGATGGCGTACCTGTATTTGACCGGGAAGAGCTTTCCGAAGAAGAGCAAGACGAACTGGAACGTATCTGGGAGCTGTTAAACATCAAAGTTAACGGCAGCAACTACGGTTTGGGAAGTTATGTCTCAGATTATGAAGGGTAACTAATACTATTATCTAATATTATTAGTTAATATTATTAACAATTAATATCTGTACTCACTGAGTACAGAAAGGATAAGTATATGACAATTAAAGAAGCCATTATATTAATACTGCAAGTTGCAGTAGGTTGTATGTTATCTGACGCTCAATGTGAAGGTAATGACGACTTAACTAAATTAAAACAAATGCAAAAGGAGGCTTATGACATAGTTAATAACCTGGTAGTAACTGAATATACCGTAATACTGTTATATCCTGATTACATAGCAGAAGACTTTGGCCAAGATACCTACATCACCGTAGTTAAAGCCAAAAACCGTAACGACGCTGTTTATCGCGCTCAGCAAGAACTGGCAGCGGCAAACGACGCTATCGACGACTACACTGACGCCGCCGAACTGGCAGTCATCCTTGGCGAAGTGGAGTTTGTATGAGCCTGCCTAATATTGAAGTTATCTTCGAGGATGATAACCACATTATTGTCCACCAATTCAGTGGCGGTTACGACCTGCCTACAGCACTGAAAATCTATCAAACCTGCCGACTGCCTTTTGTAGAGATCCAGAACAAGTTGCCAAAACTTACCGTAAAGATAACGGTAAACGGCACTGCTAAGGCCGTTGGGTATGGCATTTACGAAGACACTATAACCGTATGTCCTCACGATTTATTGGAAAGGCTCAACATCGACCTTGCCGAAGTGTTGGAAGCTATGATCAGACAACCTACCAACCAGCCTGGATACTTGAAGCAAGACCGCATCAGAAGAAGCCGCGGCCATTGGGTCACCGCCTGGCGGGTAACTGACGCCGACGACAACGATTTAATAACCCCGTGGGCGGTAAGCCGTGCGCAAGCAATTAAAGCGGCTAATGACCTCGGAATTTTAATGCAAGAAGACAGGAGAAAGTAATCATGGCAACTTACACATTCACAGTAGAGCTGCAAGGCGACGGCGACACCGAGGAAGAAGCTTGGGAAGACGCAACGTCGGCCTTTTCTGACGATCCAGGCACCTGGAAAACCTGCGAAAAAGAAGACGATTACGAAGATATTTTGAAAATACCTCCAGTAATCGACAACACGTCGGCTACCGGTAAAAACCTGGTAGCTGTGCTTAATTTACTGGACGCTGAAGCGGCTAAGTTCGTGGAGGAATTCCTCAGGGAACATCCGCGCCGGTTTCATCAGCCGTTGGATGCCTTGTTTTTGTGGGAAGACACACCACCCGACGGAGCATCCGGATTCCTTTCAGGCATGTCAAAGGAAAAAAAGCACGAATACTGGAAAAATTTGTTCAACAGACTTGCAGAAATGCCATGAAGCGCCTACTTTGTAGCCTGGGCCTACACGGTTGGGAGGAAAAAGCCGTAGTAACAGAGGTTTATTTTAGAGTTTTTAATTCCAAGGAGACTCAGTACACGCTCAAAAAATGCAAAACCTGCGGCACCTGGAATATCCACCCTGGTGTCTTTGGTATCACAATTAACGAAGACGGAAGTCTTTATCACCCATCCTGTACTCGCTGAGTACAGAAGGAACTGAAATGACCTTAAAATTAGAAATAGTACCCGATGAAGACTGTGAAAGCCCTCGCAGCTTTGACTGCAACGTCGGCAGAATGGCCTTGTTTAACAGCCGCCACACTGTGCCCAATGAAACTGACCCCCGAATAAAGTCTGGCGACTTTAATGGTTGGGAGGAAATGCAGCAACACCTGGTAAAAAAGCATAAAGCCTGTGCCATTCTTCCTGTTTATATGTATGACCACAGCGGTACTGCATTGCGAACCACGCCGTTCAACGACAGCTGGGACTCAGGGCAGCTGGGTTTCATTTATACCACTCGGGAAATTGTTGCCGATATGTTGGGTAAAAAGAAACTGACTCCGGCAGCTTTAAGGCAGGTCGTAGACTGCCTTAAATCCGAAGTTAAAGAATTCGGGTTATGGATGAATGGCGAAACTTACGGCTATGAGATCTATGACAACGACGAATTCGTCGAAGGTTGCTACGGGTTTATCGGAGAAGAGCACGCCCAACAAGAGGGTAACGAGGCGTTGGAATTTCTTTTGAAGAAGGAGAGTGAAAATGAGCAATGACCTGTTCAAGCTGCCTGACGGCAGAATGGCAAGAGTAGGCTGCCCGGTGTGCCGTCACAACTTTCTCAGAGTAGAACAAAACCAGGCAAAGGAATACTGTCTTTATTGCGGAGACTCAATGTGTTACCAAAATACGCACTTTTTCAATAACAGAGAAACCGCCGAGTCTTTTGCCATTAACCAGTACAAAGAATTTATAGAGGTAGTAAACAAAATAACAGCAGAAGCTTTTCAAGTACCGTCAAACCAACCCGAGAAAAAGAACATGAGCAAAAACAACTTACGCCAAATCCTGACCTTGCTTCAAGAAGGCTACACCACAGTAAAAGTTAAATTCAAATCATCGACCAGCGTCATGACTTACAAGGCGCCGATCGGCCTATTGAAAGAAGGCGACTTCGTGGTCGTCATCGCGAACAACAGCCCTGCCTGCGTTGAAGTGGTTCAAGTTGACGAAGAACCTGAAATTACCGGCTTCGAGCTGAAGTGGATTGTGCAACGTGTGGACTTACACGATTATGAAAAGGCGTGTGAAAGAGACCGCATGGCAATATCGATTATTACCGAAGCAGAACGGGGAATAGCTAAAAATATCTCCCAGGAATTGCACACAACTACGGCCACAACCTTATCCGAGGTTTTAGCTAAACTCAATATTGTTGTCGCCCAACAGCCTAAATAATTAACCCACGGCCTGTACTCACTGAGTACAGGACATAACCAGGAGAAAGTTATGTCAGAAGCAGATGAAATAAATCCAGAAGATTTGGCCGCAGCTGGAGACTTGTATGACAAAGTTATCGCACCCAAGTCAAAACCCTACACAGTCGCCGTTACGGTAACGCTGTACTACGAGTTCGATAAATCGAAATTCCCGCCCTGGGCTAACGTTATATCGGTCACCAAAATGGTTGAAGAAGCCTTTACCGATCACAACAAAGACCTGGTTTTGTCAGCTCTCAGCGCAGGCGGCATACTCAACCAAAACCCAGTGGAAATATCGCTGGACCGGGTAATGGAGGCATAGGGTATGTCAGAAACAACCCGGCTTACCAGGGCAATTACCAAAATTTTAGAGCAGGAGTAAGTTATGACCAAAGAATATCGCGTCACCTGGGAAATTTCCCTGGACGCCGAGTCTCCGACAGAAGCGGCTGAATCGGCTTTGGAAATACAGCGAGACCCCGAAAGCACTGCGCTTGTGTTCGAAGTCTTAGACACCGAAGCGGACGTAACTTTTACAGTAGACCTGAAGGAAGTCGAGTCCTCGCCTGCTGACGTTTTACGGAATCTTCTAAACGCTATCCAACCCGACAAAGACGGCGGCTGGTTTATCTGCGAGGAAGCCGAATCCGCGGTGAAAGCCGCTAGAGAGTTTTTAGGTAACCGTAGGTTTAAAGTGGGAGATAAAGTTGTTTGGGTCCTCGATGAAAACATACTCCACGTTAACATACCGACCTACGTAAGGGATACGGGATTAAAGTCTTTAAACGGCGTAGTCGAAGAGATATGCGCTAACGAAGCATACCCTGTCGCGGTAAATTTTCCTGAATCAGGGTTAAGCTATACGTTCAGCGCAGTTGGAAAATACAGCAACACAGACCCCGGCCCCTCTCTTCACCACTTGACATAATGCCAAGTGTAATTTACAATAACACATCTTTTTGGAGGCCTTATGGCAACTACCGCAGCGGCGTTGATTGACGCCTGGAACACGTCGATTCGTTACGACGCATCACAGTCGGAAAAAATAACCGCCGGAACAATGTTGGCACAGCTGGCGAAGCAGTTGGCCTTAAGTCACCGGCTTACTGTAGCCACCGACCAGCTGATTGAGCTGTCAGTTGACTACCTTGAGAACGGCTTGAGAACCACACACTCTGTTTTCATTCGTCCCACGTTTCACGGACCGCAAGTTCAGGTTTGCGGAATGAATTGCGACAACGATCGCAAGGGCAAGATACGGGAAACCGTGCTTTACTACATTACTGACGACGCTCAGTAATGGCATTCAAACTGTACTGGCAGGGATCGTATCCCAGACCCAGAAAAATTTTCTACAACGGGTCGTTTGAGACTCGCCAACAAATCAGGAACTGGGTTAGAAACAGGCACTGGCTTCGCGGCGTGGTTATCGTACATCCCGACGGAAAAGAAGAACCTTACCTTAAACAACCGGAGTAATTATCATGGCAAAGACCAAAGAAGAAGTTGCAAGAATCACATTGATCGATACGTTCGCTGAACTGCACAACAAGATCGAGAAAGATGTGAAGCTGTACGATGCAATGAAAAAGAAAATAGCGGCACTGGCCGCTGAGGATACCAGCGACGATGAAGTCGTGCTGAAAGGCAAGAAGTCTCAGGTGTTCTATTCGGCACCAGGCAAGAACCTGGTCTGCAAGGTCGGCGTGATGACCTTGCTGAAAATGGCAGGTGGCGACGAGTCAGTGCTGTCTCCTGCGGTTACCCGGTGCCGGGAAGTCTTCAACCAAACCGAAATGACAAAGGCCTTCGACGAAGTCCGCGGCAGTCGCCGGCTTAAGATGGTGCTTGCGAAATGACTGATCTCATCAGTATCGACATAGACCTGGACGATGGCGACCTTACCCTAGAGATAAACGGGGTAGTTACTGATGACTGCCTACAGCTGAATCTGGAAAGACAAGCCGGGTTACATGCCTTAAGGACCGCTAAGATACTGGCGGTTAAAAATTACAAAGTATCCTGCATTAACGAGGTTACCGGTGTTTCGGTAGTTATTCAAGAACGAAAGAAAACCGACATTGAAGCGGGGCAATATTTTCTGGATTACTGCAAAGAAGCAGCCGACCTGATAGAGTCAGGTGCGCGAGACAGGGTTAGCTTTGGAGGTAACTGTACTTTGGACGTGTTTGCATACAAACAGAAAGTTAAAAAGAAACTACTTAACAGATAACAGTGCTACCTCAGCCGCTGAGGTTAATAAGGGCGGACAAGTGTATTTCGGGCGAGTGACTTGGATCGAAACAACCCCCGAGGCCGCAGGACCGGTATCCCATTGGCTTGCTAGAGCGTTTATACGGCGTTACCCATTTGCGCCCCTCCTTACGCTTTAGGTATCGGTTGCTGTCGCATCCAATTCTTAATTTCATTAATATTTTACGGAGTAGATCATCATGGCAAGTTTATTAGATTCAAAAAACGGCAAGGCGTCTATCGCTTACGTCGGACAAACCCCTTGGCACAAATCAGGTCAACTCCTGACGCCCGGCCAGCCTATCGAAACCTGGCGAGTCGAGTCCGGCATGGATTTCGACGTACTGGAAAGCGATGTTTATTACATGGCCAACAAGACGGACGCCATTCAATTCCCGGCCAGGAAAGCGCTGTACCGTAGCGACAATAACGCACCGCTGTCCATCGTGTCTAAGGATTACAAATTGGTGCAGCCCAGCCAGGTTCTCAACTTTTTTGACGAGCTGTGCAAACTTGGCGGCTTTGACCTGGAAGTGGCCGGCGTACTGGACGGCGGGAGACGGGTATGGGGCCTGGCCAAGGTCAGCGACGGCGCCCCTGTTATCGGTCAGGACGTTGTAAAGCCTTACGTGTTGATGGCCACTTCTTTCGATGGAACTATGGCCACACTGGCCCGGTTTACATCGGTGCGGGTCGTCTGCAACAATACGCTGACAATGTCGCTGCGCGAAGGCGGACACCAGGTTAAGGTGCCCCATAACATGCAATTCAGCGCGGATAAAATGCGAGACGAGCTTGGCATTGTCACGGAAGTCTACCAACGCTGGATGGAAAAAGTTAAGGAAATGGCGGCAACACCACTGGTTGAAGCCGAAGCGGAAAACTTTGCTTTGAAGATGATGGCGCACATGAGGCCCAGCATTACTGAAGAGAAAGACTTGAGAGCGTTGGCAGGCTATTCAAACATCCTGGACCTGTACCATGGCAAAGGTTTGATCGGAAGCGACATTGACGGCGGCTTTACCAGGTGGCGCATGATGAACGTCATCACGCAAAACGTCGATCATGAACGCGGCTCTGAAAAAACCAGACTCAGCTCAGCCTGGTTCGGTATTGGGGAAACTTTAAAAAACAAAGCGTTCGAGTTGTTGACCGCTTAACTCAGAGAGATACCGATGCCAAGAGTAAAAGATATTCCAGGATTTAAGGATACCCTGGAAACCGCCCTAAACAACGCGTCCAAAGAATGGGACATTAACTTTGTCTCGGACATGGAGGAGCGCTTTGAAAAATTCGGAACTGAATGCACCGTCAGTGAAAAGCAGCTTGAGCAGCTTGAGCGAATTGCCTGTACCTAACGGGTTCAGGTGGGTTAGCTGGGAAGAGGTCGAAGTCGGCATGATGGTTTATGTCGGCTCTCTTCACAAAGGCCGTTGGTATGCCTGCGGGTATCCCAACGGCTACCAAGTTGTAGACAAGATCAAACGACGTCTCAGGAACGGACACAGTCGATACACGTTTCACATACCGACTGAAACATTGTTATTAAAAGTCTGTACTCACTGAGTACAGGCAATGTTCCATGTGGAACATCTGGAGGATTTATGGCACTGAAACGAAAGCTTTACAAGAAAGGCGACAAGGAAATTCTTGAAGTAAAAGAAACCGTTATGTCGTTTAGCGACACCCAAATACACCACTATTACAGCGGAAAACAGAATGGAAATTGGTATCGACTTACAAACCCGACCGCAACCGAACAAGGTGCCGCAGAGTTGTTTGAAAAAGATTTTCATGAAAATTTTCCTGCCGAGTATCCAGAAAGTTGCGAGTGGATGGGTAAATACCACTACCCCAAAGCAGAGATAATAAATTTATTATAAAACTTCCACCGAGCTGGCCGGTTCCCTTAACAGGGGATGTGTCAGACCAGCGGTTATCGGGATAGTGGCTGGTGATGTATAACCCCCGAGGAAAGGGACCCGTACTGCCTCGTCCGCCTGTTCTCACGATTACAGGTCCGGGGCGCGGGTTGCCTTCTCACTTACCCAATTTTTCAAAAGGATACAAAAATGCCTGAAGCAATTCAAATTAGTAAAGTCCCGTCAGGACTCGCCCAGTTCCTGATAAAGGCATATAAAATGCCTCAAGAGAATGTGGCAGATGTAGTGTTGTTAGCCGACGATTTGGATGTAAGAAACGCCATCTACTTTAAAACCTGCCTGGCGCACTACCTGACCAAGTTTGAGGGCTACACGCCAGACGAGGCAGTTGAATACCTATCCACCCCTAAAACCATCGACACCGCAGAGTGGCGCCCTATGCAGGACAGATTTCTAGCCACTGCGGTATTTCTAACTTTTCCGTCGGAGGGTTCATGAACCATATAATTTATTCAGGTCTTAGCATGCTGACAGGAACGCACTTGATAAAAGCTGTCGTTGCGCCGACGTCTGCTAACACCAAGACAGGGCCAATCTCACAACTCTGGATTATCCCGCAGACGACAATGCCTTCAGCTGCCGTTAAAAGCGGAGAAGACGAGGGCGTTTGCGGCGACTGCGAATTACGTGGCGGCATCTGTTACGTTAACACTGTACGGATGGGGCCCAATGCGATCGCCCGGTCTAAGACCCAACCTTGGGTAGGCGGTTACTGGCCGGCACAGACCCGTCTGGGAGCTTACGGAGATCCCGCGGCTATTCCTAGAGACAAGCTAGAAATGTTTGTCGATAAGCGTAACTTGGGGTACACGCGGCAATGGCGTCACAACGTCGGCCAAGATTTTAAAGACATTTGCATGGCATCTGTGTTCACTCTCGAAGAACGTGAGCAAGCCAAAGATATGGGATTCAGGACGTACCGTATCGGCCACGAAAAAGTCGCTGGCGAAATGTTTTGCCCCTACCCGAAAGTGACCTGCCAAATGTGCGGACTTTGCAACGGTAACCGAAACCCTAACAGGAAAGATATTGTAATTCCTGTCCACGGCGTGGGTTACAAACAAGATAACTTTCATAAACTGGAGGTGTAACGTGGACGTAAAACTTATCCTGGCTGTGGCCAGTTATCTGGAAACAGCAGAGTGGGCTGACAAACCAGAGGGCGTAAACAGCAAGGAATTTTCCGTAGATGCTTTCGAAGAAGTTAAAAGCGTCTGCGCTAAATTCCTGAAAGACGCCAAAGCCTTGCCGTCGTTCGACCAAAGCATTTACGATAATCTGTGCGGCGGTGATATTTGGCTTTCAAGGAATGGCCACGGCGCGGGATTCTTCTGCCGGGGAGATCACCCATACTACGGCGAACTCCAAGAACTCGCGAAAAAGCTTGGCTACCGCAGCCTTTTCGCAAACTACGAAGACAAGTGGGAGTTCGACCTGGGATGACCACAGAGACTTGGCTGAAAGAATTTTTGCCTGAAATGCCTGGCGAAGGCGCCGATGTAATTGAAGCTACAGCGGCGTCTCTGGCCTTTTTCAAAGGTTTCCGCAAGGAAAACTTAATAAAGCATGGACTTATACAAAGAAGATGTAGCTTGGTAGGTACGGGTCCAGCCGACTTTATCCCTGCTTTGCGAAGTGTGTTTGACCCTCTCTGTACGGCTGTTAAAAAGCAATGCAGAGACTGCCCACTTAGGGAACATCTAGGCAGACCGTGCGCTACAGATAGCTGGGTATGTCCAGGAGGTGATCCCGGCCCTTGGGATTTACTGGCGGTAGATCAAGACCCGGAGCCTTTAATCGAAGCTTTAACAAAAACCTTGGAGGATTTGAAAGATGGTCAATGAAGTCAATATTTTACAAACTCTTCAAGGCAAGCGAATTTACTTAAACCCCTTTCTTGAGGAACCTGTAGAAACAAAAATTACTGTAAAAATACCCTGGCTTGAAAGATTTCTGTCTTTTAAACCGTGGGTTAAAACAAAAGAGATCAGCGTTATATCGTCCAAACCCATGCGAACCGTGTACGAGACCCGAGAGGGTCTTATCATGCACCCTGCAATGTACGAAGAATTCAAAACCAACCTGGAGCTTAAACATGACACAAATGAATAGAAAACCCAAAAAGCAAGTAGTTCTTACTCCTGAGCAAGCCAAGATTTACAAGGCCTCGCAAAGAAACACAAATGCTATGAACCAGCTCAGTATCCTGAGTTCTTTTATGGCCTTCATGCTGCCATCTGTAATGTCGAATTATTATTTCGGCGACAATGACCTTATGGGCTCAGCCAAAGCAAATAGAAGTGCGGCAACGGTAGAGTCGTTGAAGAATTTGGCGCAAGCAAAACGCGAACGCCGCTATGAACGCAACGTCTGCAACGCGAGAGCAATGGGTCTTCTCTAGCCCTGCGGCTTCTGTACTCACTGAGTACAGAAGCCGGCAATAAATTACTGTCACAAAACCCAATATTGAGGTAATATAAATAACTTTGCCACATACCAGTTATAGGAAACACCAATGAACTTTGCACCCATTACCCAAGAGCTTCTATTGACCATGAAGCCGGGAGACCAGATCGTAGCGCCTGAAAAAGCCTGGAAACCTAATAAGATCGCCGGGGAAATACTGGCGTTGTTTAACGTACCGATAGAGGTTGAGTTGGTAAGCTCTGACTTGACCATTAAAATTCCCGCCTTAATTATCCAACGCACGGCATTCAACGACAAACACGAAAGACTGACCGCTCCTGAGCATTACAAATGGTCAAGGAACGTGGTCAAGTGGCTTCGGCTGACACCCAAAGGATTCAGCCTGTTCTTCACCAAAGGCCAGGGCGATGCCACCAACTACACCAAAGGCATTATGTCCAACCTGCGCAAGTCCAACCTTAAAGCTAAGCAACTATCCGCTACGGTATTCGACGGTAACAAACGTTACAAGGGCGTTTTCCTATGGTTAACGGAGTAACCTCCAAAAGTCTTATCGCTCGACTAGAGCGGGCAACCAAAAGAAAGAACGAAGGACCCCCGTACATCGACATAGACGGGCAGGTTACTGCGCATATAAAAACCTTGAGAGCTGAGTGCAGGGAGATTCGCCGGCGAAAACCGCCTGAACATATCTTGGTAATTCCAGAGGTTCCGCACACACAGCAGCTTCAAACCCGTTGTTTTTCAGAGTGGAACAGGCTGGTTCACAGAGTGGAGTTTTTAAAAGTAGCGAACCTCGACTGGGTTATTTCTTACGAAGCTTTCGAAGCCGATGTCGGCCTACCTCCGACGCCGAAAAGTAAGCTAGTAAAAGCAGCCCGATTTATTAAATACACCGGGTCAACTTGTACCTGGGAGGGATAAATTATGTCAAACATAAAGGTTTTTGTTTATTGGAACCTACACAAAAAATGCTGGAGTTTAAGAGCAGCTTCAGGCCCAGAAAGGGGCAAGGTAATAGCTCACCGAAAGTCGGTTCTGTTGAGAGATTGCCTGTTAAAAGTTTCAGAAGCCGGACGTCAACGCGTACTTAGAGAGAGCAGAAAGAACGTTCATGCCGGTGTTGAAGGTTATGTAGTAGATGACGACGCGCCTTTGCCAAGTAACTGGGAAGTTATTGCTTATAATCCCTACAAGTTTACGTCCTTTGTAAAAGCCGTAGGGTTTGCACCAGTAACGTCAGCGACACTGGTTAAGATGACCCCAAGTAGATTAGTATATGCGACCCAACCACAATGAAAAAATTGTTCATACCGGAAAAATTCGTAGGCAAGTCGGCCATTATCACTCACGTCTGGAAGCACGGTTGGGGTCTGGTAATCGACCAGGATAAGTTAGGAGAGTCAATTAAAGAGGGTAGGGTTCGGCATGAAGTCTTGTTGGCTCAAGCGTTCATACCGTTACCGGAAGAAAAATAAATCATAAACATCAAGGAGATAAAATGGCGAAAAGACTCATAGGCCTGACCGGAATAGCCCGATCAGGAAAAGATACCGTTGCCGGCATCTTGTGCCAGCAGCACAGTTTTATTCAAATGGCATTTGCCAACCCACTAAAAGATGCAGCCGCTGTTTTGTTCGACATGCCGCGCAGCAGTTTCGACGAGGGCGACCGAGAGAAACCCGACCCGTATTGGCATTTGTCGCCAAGGGAAATACTGCAATTCCTGGGAACGGATTTAATCAGAAATAACCTGGACCCTGAATTTTGGATTAAGCGGTCGTACCGGCAATACCTCCGAACAGAGGAATCCGTGGTATTTTCCGACGTCCGATTCGACGACGAGGCAGACTGGATAAGAAGTGAGGGCGGTGGAATTATTCACATAAACAGGTATCAAGCCGGCCTTGCTGGAGGTATGGCTAAACATGCCTCTGAAGCGGGTATAAAACACGGCGATGGAGACGTGTATGTATTTAACAACGGAACTCTTAAAGAACTGGAAGTAACTATCAAAAGCGCCTTGGAAAATTTAGAGGTGTCGGTATGGCAAAAGTAATAACCCTTGTTCAGAAGCAGCCCCCGACGGTTGTAGCGCACTACAGGCCATCGGCGGTAGCAATGTACATGGAATATTTTCAATCAATAGGCAGGCGCGACGATGCGGAATTATGCAGACAAGCACTCAAGCTTTGTACCGTTCGAACAGTGCCTGTGTCTGACGCCTTGGCTAAGGTAATGGGGTCGGTTAATGCCAGTACCGTAATGCAAGCTATTCTTTAAGGAGTTCTCCATGTACAGATATTGGCAAAGCTCCGATATGTCGGAATGGAGAATCGCCAGCGACGCAACCCCAATGCACCCCTGGAGGCTGGCAGTTGAACTAAATGCAGCCAGGGTGACTATCCTGGCTCTGTCAGGGGACCCAGATGTTTTGGATTCAGGAGACATAAGCTACCAGGGGGGCTTGTATTTCGATATCGATAACCTGGATATTGAGAGAGCTTTAATATCGACCCGAGAGCTGGTCGATAAACTGAAACAACTCGATGTTGCGGATGGCGATATCGAGATACACCTGTCAGGGTCAAAGGGTTGCCACGTATTTGTGGACCCGACGGTATTCAGCTCAGGAAGGCCGCTGAAAAATTTACCGAAAATTTATGAGAGGGTTGCCATGGATCTGTATGTTCCCGGCATTGACCTGGTTATTTATTCTTTCGGAAAAGGTCGGATGTTCAGACCGCCGAATGCTCTGAGGCCAGATAAAGCCTACAAAGTCAGGGTCTCAGTCGAGGAACTTTTATCCCTGACGCCGGATAAGTACAAAGACATGGTCAGCCGGCCCAGGGATACGGTCTGGGGAAACCCACCCAAGATAAAAGCAACAGGATTGTCTGTCCTGTTTGATATGTACCGAAGCGCCAAGGCGATAGAGCCTTACAAAGGCGAAGCCTTGACGGACGAAATGTTTGCCAAGCTTAAAGGCAGTTTGCCGCCTTGTATGGACGACCTGGCATCAGGAAAGGAGCGTGACAACACGTCGTTCAATAGAGCGGCGTTGAACGTTGGTTGCTTTACAGTGAGGAGCGGGTACGAGCCCGGGCGGTTGGAATCCCTGCAAGCCAGGATCGCCGACAACACAACCAGCAAGAAGTACCACACAGCATCGGAACGAAAAAGGCATCTGCAGGGCATGCACTCATACGTCAGGAAGTACGCCTCTAAGTACGGATTTTCCTGCGCCGGCATGTTGAGTGTGGTATCGACGCATCCCTGCGCTAACTGCCCTGTAAAGGCAGAAGTCGCTGATGGATCAGTGAGCACTGGAAACTTGGACACTTTGTTTGTGTACCGCCACATGGGGCAGTATTACAGCGATCCTGACTTTGAAAAAGCGATAACGTCGTTTGTCATGTCCAGGGAAGCTGCCGTTATAAATGAAGACTCAGGGCGTGTCGAGGCTTCCGTGGTGAAGATCATGTCGCCGCAGAAAGGGGTGACTTACACCATTCCAAGCTTCAGTGAAAACGCCTGGGTCAGCAAGCAAGAATTTAAGAAAGAGATCATAGGACTCGACGGCGTGGCGTTATTCGGAAATGATAATGACGTTGCCCGGCTGAGATTAACATTGGCAAGAGACACCTTGACAGGGGTTTCGGAGGTAAGGAAAGTGGCAAAGTGCTCGAAAGTAGGGATTCACTACAGAAGGAAGTCAGGATCGCCAGACGTGCGGGATGAAACACACAAGGGAATATTCTTTTATATCGAACCTGATTTTAGTATATCCAGCTTAGGGCAACTGGATACGCATTTACTGGAGGCTTCCGTTAGCGCGGCCCCATCGCTTCGTTACGGAAAAACAGAATTCGGTGACCCAATAACAGACGAAGCCAATGAAGCTTTTAGCTTACTGATGCGAGTAAATTCCGAGAAGGTAATATCTCAAGTGCTTGGCTGGTATTTAGCAGCGCATCTTAAAACTCACACCGGGCTTCTGTACGGAATGCACCCGTTGCTTTGCATATCGGGTATTGCCGGGTCAGGTAAAAATAAAGGTATTGCTTTGTTTCAGAGATTGTCGGGGCTTACTGGTAACGAGGCTTTAATGACGCTGGAAGCGCCTACGTCCACCAATCTACCCTTTCAGTTAAGCCTTACTAATTCGGCTACAGTCCCCAGAGTTATTAACGAGCTGAATCCAAAATCCTTAAACAAGGCGCAGTACGCCTACCTTACAGAGCTTTTAAAGGCAGGCTTCGATTCTCAAATTATACCGAAAGGCAGGCTTGGCGGCGGTAATAGGAACGGCGCTAACGTATCGGTCGTCGAATGGAAAATAACGGCGCCCATCGTCACCTTGTCTGAAGAACCTATATCGACTCCGGCTTTGCTACAGCGGGCGGTTCTGGTCACATTCGAACCATCAGGGCACAATTATGGTAGCCATGCTTTTTATAAGCTGTCACCACGAGCAGACGATCTGACAGGAATAGCAAAAGCTCTGGTTTACGAGGCCATGCACACACCTATGAGAGAGGTTGACGCAATGCTGAGCGGCATTAGCCTGCCAGACAACGTTGAAATGTCCAGCCTACCTGAGCGACTGAAGTTTGGTTACAAAGTTATCCTCATGGGGTATGACTGGGCGTTAAAAAGACTACCCGCTAGAGGTCTGTTAGAGGACAACATAGAAGACCTGAAGATGTGTCGGAAAAATTTCTTACAATACTTAGAAACAAACGTAGGCGTTATCGTTAAAGACTCAAGTGTCAACGAAGTGGATAAGGTATTGAAAGACATAGCGTTGTTGGCATACTGTTCAAACGACACCAACACCACCCACAAGATAGAACCCGGCAGGCATTACATGGTACAAGGCGATCGATTGTTCCTGGACATTCTTGTTATTTACCCAATCCTGCAACGGTTCAAGAATGGATCCGGCGATCCGCTGGGCCTGAAGACTTCCGATGCCTTTATTAAATCCGCCAAAGGCTTGCGGTACTTTGTATCAGAAGACACTATCCCGCCACACATGCCAACCAATGGCCGCGGCGTACTGGAACTCGACATGGTGGCCATGTCGGCGGTTAATATTCCTATTCAAATGTTTACGTGAGGAATTTACATGATAGATAACGCAGACTTTCAGTCGGTACGCCTGAAAGTCCTCTTAGCACAACATTAGTGGGGGTTTAAAGATGGAAAACCAAACAGAACTTTTGAAGAAAGCACTTGAAGCGCAGGTTGCAGCAAATCACCACATGGTTTCGGTATTAGACAGGAACAGTATCATCATAGACCTAAGTTTATCGAGACTGCTCGTCAAAGCGGCCAACGCTACGGGTAGGGCAATGTATGTTCCACCGGCGTTAACCTGCTCAGCAATAGCAGTGGGAATGGCATCAGTCGATTGCCCTTACTGCGAGGCTACGCTGGACGGTTTCACTGGCGATCCCAGAGGCACATCCTGCACTTGCGACGAATGTCTTCAGACATTTGAAATTTCTGAAGATGCTAGAGTAACTTTTTAAGGGGGCTCACATGTCTAAAAAACTATTTTTGTTAAAGGTCTTTGAAGGCATCAGGTTTAAAAATTTAAGCCGACAGCAGAAACGGTCTAAAAATACCAAGACCAACCGAAAGGCTCGGAAAAGGTATGCCAGGCGCATATCGGCATACCTGGAGCTGGGTTTCATAATACCTGCCAAGGTTTCAGACATTATGGCGTACTACAAAAAGGCCAAGGATAAATCTGACTACGAGGAATACATACGAGGTGAATTGTGAGCGCTGACGGTGCGTGTCCGTACTGCGGGGTTGATATTGAAATAAATCACGACGACGGTTACGGTTATGACGAAAGCTCTATTCACGAGCAAACCTGTGATAGCTGTGATAAGACATTCGCCTATACAACTTCAATAAGCTTTTTTTATGAGCTTAGCAAGGCCGAATGCTTGAACGGCGGCGAACATAATTTTAAAAGTCTGGCAACGACTGCACCATGGGATCTGTACTGGTGCGATAAGTGCGGGCATGAAGAACGGAGACCGAAAGATGATAAAAAGTAGATCGGTTTACCTTTTGGTGTGTCTTATCGAAGAGTGCACTGAGGTTATACAAAGCGCGTGTAAGGCTATTCGGTTTGGAATGGAATACCGTAAAGACAAAACCACCAACGCCGAGGACATTGTCCAGGAATTCACTGAGGCCCAGGCAATAATGGATATGCTCAGGCAATCGGAAGGCCTATCTAAGCCTGGAAACCCCTTTATCCGGGACGTTAAACGCAAGAGAGTCCAGGAATACATGAAACTATCCCGCCGAAACGGCATGCTTGATGACGGAGGCCCGCATGAGTAACGAAAAATACAGCTACAGCCACAACGAGGAGTTTTATCAAGAGTCCCACCCCACGCCTGAGGACGCCGCTATGTCGGGTTTTGCCAATGATCCGTCGGCAGAGTCTGTGTGGGTTGGCCGCAACATAGAAGTTACGCCGGTAGACTTTGTTAATATTCTCAGCTTCATAGAGGAACTTCAAGAAGCAGCCGGCGACGAGTGCGGCGAAGTATCCGAAGACTGGCTTGAAGATTTGGCCAAAGACACGGTTAAGAAGGACGAGCTGAAGGCTTTGATAGGCGGCTGGCTCAATGAAAATTATCCGATTAAATTCTGGACTGTTGACGACGTTGAGCAATTTCACCGTGATGATGTTCTGTCTGGAGGTAGCGATGATTAATTTATTACTATGCACAGTAATAGTTTTCGTGGGTGGGTTTTACTACCTGTGGCTAACCAATCCAATCATGCCCAACATCGGTATAACGTTTCAGGAGTGGTGGTATAACCGTCCCACTTTCGACGACCCAAGAAGGTATGAGAGGTATCTGAAGAATCGGACGAGGGTGTAGCCAATGGTCAGCCATAAACACACCATAGAAATCTTGCACCACTTCCAGTGCGGTGTTTGTCGAAAATGGTGGTCAGTAAGGGATTGGCTGGTGACTTTGGCCTTAACCTGCCCTCACTGTGGTCAGAAAGGCGATGTTGATAAAGTGGAAACTCCGGAGAGGTAAACACAAATGGTAAAGATTGTCGGCGATGCGCCGGAAGCAGTGAAACAGGTGGTGTGTAGGAACTGCGCCAAGCGATTAGAGTACACACCCAGTGAAGTTCAGTCCTACCACGGAAGAGATTACTCTGGAGGGTCGGACGGTCGGGAGTGGATTGATTGCCCTAACTGTGGGGTCGAAGTTGTACTGAGGGCGTGGTGACCCCTGCCTACTTGCAATTAAGCTACATCGACAACTGCATCCAGCAAACGTTACTGTGGATGAACGGAAAGCCGGAACACCGTAATAACGAATGCTGTGTTGATTTTAGCTGCTGCTACCCTGAGCTGATGTTTAGCGAAGAGCGCCGGTTGAAGGTAGGCAAGGAGAAGTTGGCTGAGTTGCACGATCGCCGTATTAAAGTATTGCTAAAGGAAACACCATGAAAAAACCGAATAAAAGAAAGCTGCAAAAAGAATATTACAACAGCAAGGTAGCGGTCAGCTTCGAGGACACCATGGAGACGCTGTTAGGTATTGTTGTTAGAGAGGATACGGAAAAGCCAGGTCTTATGATAATCAAGTTGGATGACGGTCGGCACATTCTCTCCACGGAATGCTTGTGGCGGCCTGTGTGATACTCCTAAACAAAATATTCGAAGACGCCTGTGTGCCGATCGACTGCGGCGCCAGCCAATGCCTGCAAACTCCCAAGCCACATCAACTGGAGGACCTTGGTAAGATTCTGCCTTGGAAACGAAGCGCCAACTTCTCAGAGGTGGGCACCGGTAAGAGTCTGGTATCGTTCTTGTACATTGCACACAAGCTGTATTCAGGCAAGAAAGTGCTGGTAGTCATGCCGCCGCCGCTGATTCACCAATACATCACGGAGTTCAATCGCATCGTTACGGACATGCCGTTCAAGATGGTCAATGTGTCGATACCGAAAGGTAAGCGTGACAATATGCTGGACCACTGGGACGCTGGGCACTTGCCTGACGTGGCGTTCATGAGCTATCAGATGTTCGCCCGACTGGCTCGGTATCTGTTCGGCCTGCGCCACTTCAATGTTTTGGTGTGCGACGAGGCGCATGCCTTGAAAGGTGCAAGCACCAACAACTTCGCTGTGGCTTACCGAGCTGTGTTTAACCTGGACTTCGACTTCCATGAGATGACGGCGACGCCCATCACCGCGGATCTGTTGGATGCCTACGCCCACATCAAACTGCGTCAGCCTAAAAAATATCCCAACCTGGAATATTTCAAAAGGCAGTTCATCGTCTACGCCGACAACCAGTTCTTGCCGTTCGACAAGATTGTGGACTACCAATCCAGGGAACCGTTAATGATGGATATGAATGAGTTCGCCGTCCGGCGCAGGCAGCGTGACGTGTTGTCCTTGGAAGAGCCTACCATCATCGAGCAGAGAGTTTTACTGGAGCCTGAACACTACGTTCTGTACAAAAAGCTTCTCACCGAAAGAATCCTGCAGCTGGGCGATCAGGTGTTTGTGGCGGACAACATGTCAGCGTTACGACAGTACGCCTTGCAGATCATAACCAACATGGAGCATTTTACCGATAAGGTGATAGACGACGCGCCTATAGCCTCATTGAAAGCCATACTGGAATCGATTAATACCCGAGAGCGGAAGGTACTCATATTTTGTGTCTACCGGTCAACGGTTCGCAAGCTTGCCAAACTGTTCGACAACCCTGCGTTGATCTACGGTGACTCCAACTGCAGGGAGGAAGTTATCAAGTTCCAGACTGACGTTACTTGCCGGGCGGCGATAGCCAATTACAAATCAGGCGGCGCAGGGTTTAACCTGCAACACGTTTGCAGCGACGTTATTTTTTTCGAACCGGAAGGCACGCCTTCCAGTTTTGAGCAGGGACTAGGGCGCGTGCAGAGAGAGGGGCAAGTCAACCCTGTAAAGGCCTGGCTGTTCAGATTCGAGAGAACCTGGATGGACCGATTAGTGGACTCAGCGCTAGGCAGGAGTAAGGAAACTTCGTATATAATGCAGGATAAAAAAGTTTTATTAGAATCACTTTACCTATAGCAATGTCTGTGCTAAAGTCTTACTCTCGTAAAGACTTTAATGGAAAGACAATGAACAAAGCAGAACTTGTAACAAAAATAGCTACATCGTGCGGAATTACCAAGGCCTCTGCAACAGACGTTGTGGAGACCTTGGTAACCGTTGTTGCCGAGGAGCTTAAAGCAGGCAACGAAGTAGCTTTGAAAGGCTTCGGCACTTTCAAAGTGAGAGAATCGAAAGCGAGAGCCGGCAGGAACCCTGCTACCGGCGAACGTATCGATATCCCAGCCAAGACCACTGCGGTGTTTAAGGCGGGAGCGAAGCTCAACTCAGACTTAGCTTGAGTTGGGGACAGCCTGTACTCAGTGAGTACAGGCTACTAAAAATGAAAATGTAAATTAACTTTAAAATGAAAATGAGGTAACACCATGGCTATGCCTAAAGAAGAAGAAAACAACATCGTTGATTTGGCTGCAGCTGCAGCTGCTGCCACTGCCACTGCCGATACGGCTGTCGTAGCGCCAGAAAAAATAGCAGAAGTTGTCGAAGTCGCCGAAGTCGAAGTTATCGACGAAGCTACTGAAGTTATCGCAGAAGTTGCTGACGAAGTTATCGACGAAGCTACTGAAGTTATCGCAGAAGTCGCTGACGAAGTTATCCAAGAAATCCAACAGCAACCCGCGCAAGACCTGGCCGAGACGCAGCAAACGTCGGTCGCCGTTGCGTCAAAATTTGAAGACCCGATGGCCTACCTGGCTGAACACGGGTTTACAGATTTGCAGTTGGACTTCACGTCGTTCCCGTTGGTTAAACTTGAGGACGAGAAATTCCAAGTCTCTGACGGCAGCACATTGGGAACTGAATTCTCTTGCCACATGATTGCCGAGCGCAAGCAGTTCGTTTACATCGGCACGCCGGCAGACAGAGGCAAGGATCCCGAGGTTGTGTACTCTGACGATGACTTGCATCAAAACGGTGACGAAAGAAAACCTTTGGTGGATTTTTTCCAGGATTGGAAATCTCGCGGCATACCTTATGAGCGCAAGATTTACAAAATGGTTATGGCAAAATTCATCGCCGGGGGTGACGGGTCTTTGGATGACGAAGTGGTAATGTTGCAGATCCCGCCCAAAAGTATAGGCAAACTCGATGGCTATACGGTAGGGTTGGCAATGCGCAAACCTAAAACCAATCCGTTTGAGGTCATTACTCGCGTATCTGTCGGCGTTAAGGTAGGCACTGGAGTTAAGGCGTTCAATCCTTTTGCGTTTAAGTTTATCGCGATGGCCGATTAATTTAGCCCTGACTAAGCAGTAACCTAAGCCAGGGCAGGTCTACTTGCCCTGGCTTTTTATCGAGAGGTTCATCCCGTGAAGAGATTTTTTCTAGGCTTGCTGTGCATAGCTACAGCGACCTTAACCCTGAACAACAGCCCGCCCGACCTTGACTGGCTTATCCTGGTTGTGTCCGGATCCGTAATTTTAAGTTAAGGAATCCTGTAATGGATATTGAAAAAACAAGCATACTAGACCTGAAAGGTTTGGTAACAGAAGCCTACCACAGCGGCCAGGATTCCATGGCCATCAGAGGTAGCGGCATCAAAGATTTCGTAAACACTGCGGCTTACGGCGTTGCCGTATTCATCGACAAGTTCTTCGACCCTATCCTGCAGATTGTGGAATCGCCTATGAACATGATCGCTGTCACCGACGGCGGCAACACCTACCGGCGAAACATTTTTCATGGGTACAAATCGAAGGACAAGAAAACGCCAACTGATCCTGTTGAAGACGAGCAGATAAAGATTGCCGTTAGACAGTGTTTGGAGTTTTTGAAATCGATGGGCGTGCTGATCGCCTACCTGGAAGAGCAGGAAGCGGACGACGTGATTGCCTATCTGGTGAAGGCTCTGCCTGGATTTAAAACAATCCACACCGTCGACCGTGACTTGATTGCGTTGTCCAGCCCGACCTGCGCAGTATTCAGGAAAGGGGTTGTCGAGACAACGATGACAGAGAAAGGCGTAGTCATCCCGCCTCACTTGATCACTTTATTCAAATCAGTTGTCGGAGACTCTTCCGATACTTACGGCGGCGTTGCCGGAGTCGGCCCTGCAGGGTGGACCAGTATGGTGGACGAGTTCGGAGAGGACGGTTTGGAAGAGCTCAGCGCCTGGGTAGATGCCGGCGACAGGGCCCGGATAGTTAAAACTGCTACGCTGACTACCAACAAAGCCTACCAGAAATGTGTTCAGCAACTGGACGTTTGGCTAAAAATGTACCAACTGGCCAAGCTTCACCCTGAAATTTGTACCGGCGTGCGAGGTAACAAATTGATTGAGATCAAATGGACTAAGCGAGTTCCCGAGTTTTCCAGGCTGGAAAAAGTTTGCACAGACAATTTCTGCCCTGACTTTATCGACCGGTACGAGAAGTATTGTTACAAGGCAACGCTGGTCACCCGCAACAATGTTCAAGCCTGCGCAAAAGAGATAGCCAGTTTACTGGAAAGCACACCTGTTGTACCTTGGGACTATGAAACGTTCGACACTGGGAACGTCCAGGAATTTAAAGAGGCCTGTGGAGGTCGGGTCTATGTCGACATGCGAAATTCCAAAATAGCCGGCTGTTCATTTGCCTTCGGACCTAACCTGAGCCGCGTGTTTTACATTTCCACCGCGCACAAGGACACCGACAATGTGGGCACTAACTTTATTCTGCAGCTGATCAAATACATTGAGAAGGCGGGTAAATATATGGCGGCTCAGAATATTTATTTCGAGGCGACGATAACGCTGAATCAGTTAGGTCATGAACTGGCCGATCGGTCTACGTTGGACACTAAGCTCTACGCCCATCACCTGAACGAAAACACCGAGCACGGGTTGAAGTGGTTATCCAAGCATTACCTTAATTACACCCAAACAACATACAACGAGTTGCTGACCGCTTGCAATGCGGCATCCATGGCTGAAATTACAGGTGAGCAGGTCTTGTCTTACGGCTGCGACGATAGTGTAGTGACCGGTCACTTGCTGCACCTGTTTACGGTCATGTCCATTCTGGAAGGGACAAATGAGTTTATCAAGAATTTCGAATGCCCTGTCGTTACTGAATTCTGCAAGGCGCACCTCAGCGGAGTAGCCATCGATGTAGAGCGTATGGCTGAATTGACTGAACGTGACCGTGTCACTGCCGAAACAAAGATGGCGTACATCCGCGAGCAGTTGGAGCATCACTGCAAGGAGCCGGCATACGACTGTGTTTATTCTTTGGTAGCTGACACGACCGACTATGTTCGAGTCAAGGAAAAGACCGCCTGCGAAGAGAAAGGTCTGAGTCCGGAGGCAACATCGCAACGCGTTAACGCCAAGTTGCAGGAATACACGCTTAACCTGAAGCAAGACAGTTTCTACAAGCCTTTGAAAGCCGTCAAAAATTTCAAGAATTTCACGCCGACGGTTGCAGGGTTCAAAAAAGTTACAGATATTTTGGGCGTTCCTGAACTGGAGAAGGTATCAGGCGTGGGCTTCGAGGATTATCTCATGGCCAACTACGATGCCTATGAGCCCGGCACACTGCAGCACAAGTTCATGCGTTTGTTGGGACCTGCGGAAAGCGGGTTTAAAAGCATGGCAAAGGATTTGAAGACGCGGTCATCGGACGCTTACAAGGCGCTTGCGGATTTTTGCGATCTCGTTCTGGAAGACGCCGCTGAGGTAACGTTTGAAGGCACAGAACTTAACTTGGGATCACCCAAGCAAAATCAGGCGCTGTTCTACCTACTGCTGAGGCTTCCTATTCGGATGCGCACCAAAGTCCAGCAAGGAAGTTTACGGCACCGGTTTCGTTTGCCTGGATCGCCGGCGACCAACAAGATCGCTATTGCCGCAGCCCTGGCTGAAGACTGCACCGGCGATAATGCTTGGAAGAAGCCGGTACTGCAAGCGTTGCAGGAATACAAAGCAGCCACCACCAGAGCAAAGATTTACTGGAACGTGTATCCGCTCTGGTTAAAAGGCAGCGGCGATGGATTACTGCACCCCGGTTACAACACTTGCGGCACAGTGACTCGCCGGCCCACTGGAAGTAATCCCAACCTGCTGCAGATTGCAAAAGGTGATGTGCGCACCATCTTTATTCCAAGAGGACCTGGCCGGGTAATTGTGTCGGTCGACTTTAGTTCGCAGGAATTGCGTCTAAATGCGGACCAGTGCAAGGATCCGACGTTTATGTCAGCCTACACAGGAGCAGTGCCAAAAGACTTGCACGCTTTAACAGGTTGCAGCATAGCGCCTATCCTTTTGCGAAAAGAAGAGTACAGAGAACCCTTGGCCGTTGTTTATACCGAGCAAGGTATAGTCGATTACGACTTTTTTAAGTCGCATATAGACGACAAGGACGCGTTGGGCGAGAAGACTCAACTGGCAAAAATACTGGATACATCCAGAGGTAAAGGCAAGACGGTAAACTTCTCTGCGCAGTTCGGTGCGTCGGCGCCGACGCTGTCTATCAACATGCTGTCTCCGCTGGCGGAAGCCGAACTTTACCTGAAAGCTTACAACGACACCTTTCCGCTGTTGGAAGTCTGGAAACAGAAAGTTATAAAAGCCGCTAAAGAGTTGGGCTATACGACGACAGCTTATAGCTCACGCCGCCACGTTGTCCCCGGCATAAATTGCGGTGAGCAGGGCCTGGCTTCCCGGTGGGAGAGACAGGCTGTTAACTTCAACATCCAGGGAACGGCTGCTGACATTCTTAAGACGTTGATGATGCGGATTAAGAAGTCTGACTTTTTCAGACGCCACGACGCCTACTTCATTGCTGCCATTTACGATGAAATCGTGGCCGATGTTCCAGTTGCTATGCTGCATTCTTACTTGAACGAGTTGTGTGAACACATGAACATATTGCCGCCCAACGGCACCATCCCGATGGTTGGCGACTGTTCCTTCGGACCGAATTGGGGCAAGCAGTACGAGGTGGGGTCTTTCCCGTCGCTTGAAAAAGTTAACGAAGCCTTGGACAAAATGTACAAAGATATGGCCCCTGCACCTGTCGAGGAAGACGTTGACGTCTCTATGTTCATGCAGGAACTTTACGAACTTGAAGACGAGGATTTTTCAGTATGACAATCAAATATTACAAAAGCTCACACCCCGACGTTCTGGTAGAGTGCATTAAGCTTGCGGAAGCCCGTAAAAAACTGTCCACTGAATTCAAAAAATTCAGAGATGATTTTGGTGCGGAGAAGGCTATAAATTACCAAGGCGTAGACGGTATTCGCTTCTGTGGCCTGCGTTTTAATCCAACACAGGATTGCCGCCTATGGACCAAACCGGATAAGCGTACAGATTGCCAGCGACCCAGAGCCAGCGTTACAGGGGACAGCAAGGAAGAACACGCGGCCTTGGTTCGACGGTGGAAGGCAGGAATTCCGGAAGGAAGTGTTAGTTTCGATCCTCTTTACAAGTCCGTAGGTACTCACGCAGGGCAGCTGTACTTCACGCCGGTTTTATTTTTTTATCACGGCGGTGAATTGTTTTTTTCATCTACAGAAACCCTAAACGATAAGTGCCAGGAAATTACAGGTACTGAATTCGATATCAGCAAACGCGCATTTGAACAGGCAGAACGTCATGAGCAAAACAACTGAAGATCAAAAACAAGCCGCAGACAAACTGGAGAGCTTTCACATCAGCAACCGGAAAGACTTTTTCGTCTTGGGCGGATCAGCCGGAACCGGAAAAACCTGGTTGATAAAGGATTTTGTCACCAAGCGCTGCGATCCTGATGAAGTCGTTATGACGGCGCCAACAAACAAGGCGGTAACCGTCTTGGAGAAAGGCCTGCCCCCTGACTTCTCCTGCATGACTATTCACAAGTTCCTGGGACTGACGGTTGAAAAATACGAAGACACCACGCGAGTGGCCCGCAGCCGCAACTACGACCCTTCGCAGTACGCCGGCATTACTTTGGTCGGTCTGGATGAAGCGTCCATGGCTGACGACCAGCTGGTAAAGTATATCAAGGACGATGTCAGGAACTGGGGCAGAAAGTACATCATTATTGGCGACCCGTACCAGTTGCCGCCTGTAGACAAAGCGTCAGGAACGATGTCATCCTCGTTCGATCTGGCACAAGCTGACGACTGTAAGCACACGTTGCACAAAATAGTAAGGCAGGCGGAAGGCAGTCCCATCATTCGCAGCGCTACGGTGATCAGGGACGCTATCCTGGCTAACCAGGAACCTAAAGTATTGGGCGGATTTAACGAAGAAACCGGCGAGGGTGTGTTCCTGCTCAGGACCGCAGGTTTCCGTGACAAGTTGCAGGAGTACACGGAGCGGGGCGAGTTCAACGCTGACCCTGACTTCTGCCGTATCGTCAGCTGGAGAAACGATACGGTGAACATGTATAACCAGTTGGTGCGGCAGCTGACAGGGCAGGATATGTCGGTGCCTTTCTGCCCTGGGGACGTGGTTACTGTCAATGAAGCGCTGGCAAGAGACAACGAAATTATTTTCAACACCGGTGCGGAAGTCACCGTAAGCACGATAGAGATGTCGGAGCACCCTATATTTCCTGACATACCTTGCTGGTGCGTAAATTTGTTCGAAGCGCCGGGAATGGCCTTTTACGTTCTCCATGAGGATGGGGTTAAGCCTTACAAGGACAGGCTGGAACGATTCAAGAAAGACGCCTACAAGTCAAGAGACTGGAGACCTTATTACGGACTTCGTGAGTTCTTCCTGGACTTGAGACCTCTTCATGCGCTGACTGTTCACAAGAGCCAAGGCAGCACTTTCGAGAACGTTTTCATAGACTTACCTGACATTTACCATAACAGCCGCAAGGCGGAAGCGGACCGCTGTTTTTATACGGCCATTACCAGGGCGTCTAAGAATGTCTACATCAGAACGTAAGCGTTGCCCGTGCCCACGCAGAAAACAAATATGCGTGGACTGCAAGATTCAGGCAAAGGCCGATAAACTGCTACAGTTTAAAGGCCTACCGAAACAAATACTTTGCATGTTGCAAAGGTTTCTGTAATAATTTTCGAAACTTATAATTTGGAAACAACATGATCTATCAACCGATAGCCCTTGCGGCTGAACGCCGATCTGACTTAAGCCTTAAACGGACTGTGGTGCTGACGGAAACCAATTACGCTGTCACCGCAGAACAACTGGACCCAACAACAGTGGCCGGCCACACGGTAATGGAGTACGTCTCTCGGCTGACACCTGAAAATCAGCCGGTGTTTATCACATACAACGGCACGCCTATTGTCGAGAGATTACACAGGCACACCCAATTCGACTTGAAGCATATCGATTTTTTCAGGATATTGATAAGCCTGCCTGAACTCAGCAAGCACGGCGCCAGCTTGCCTTTGGCGTTGAAGACACTGACAGGGGAGGTAGTCGGCGACTCAACCTCGATGCCTGCAATCTCTAGGATTTACCTAGAGGCTCACTGTATTTGCAAGGCTTTCAAGGCGTACATGGAAAGCGATGACGCCATGAGTTACGAAGCCATGCTGAAATATATGGAAAAGCCTAGAGCCTTGGAGCGAATCTACTTTGGACCCCATATAGGCAAGCGCTTCGTAGACCTGCCAAGTAAGTACGTTGACTACTTACGCCGGCTGTCTCCAGTGCCGGCAGATTTAACGGAAACTTTAAAGAGTTTGATTTAATTTACAGGAAAACAACATGAACTACGAAGTCGAAATTATAAAAACCCACCCTGACGCCGTGCTGCCAGAATATAAAAACCCCGGCGATGCGGGGATGGATCTGGTAGCCAGGTTGGATATGCCGGTATCGGTCTACCCTGGCAAAAATATTGTTGTCTCAACCGGCATTAAGATTCACATTAAAGACCCTAATTTGGTAGGCATTATCGCCGGTCGCAGCGGCCTGGCCTTGAAGGACTCTATTAGACCAGGCAACGGCATTGGCGTCATAGACTGCAATTACCTGGGAGAAGTTGGGTTCATCGCCTGTAACGATGGCAATGATGTTTATGTCATACACCCCGGCGACCGGGTGGCCCAGATCCTGTTCATGCCGATCGCCCGCGTTAACTGGAAAGTCGTCGAGGAATTTTCAGAAACGACGGAACGCGGGGAAGGCGGCTTCGGATCGACTGGAAAACAGTAATGAAAACCGGAGATTACGTTATCAATTTTTACAACAAATTCGGCAAGTGCCTGAAAGAACTTCGCCTGGAACATGACGAAGGCGTTATTCAGGCTGAAACCAGGGCTGTGGCTGTGTTGGCAAAAGAGCACAGCACTGACGAACACTTCGTTCCTGTGTCTTACACAGTGGACAGGCGAATTGTAAATTCCCTGGACCAGCATCCGGTTGGAGGTATTTCATGAGTCTGTTTCAATGCGAAGTTTGCGGGTGCTGCGATAACACAGCACTGACGCCTTACCACACAAGAGACATTCCCGAAATATACACATGGGACGGTATAGAGGACCGCGCAGGCAAGAAACTTTGCTCGGCCTGCGGTCCTGGAAAGTTTTCTGATGGCACGCCAACTAATTACGGGAAGTGGCACGGCCAGTTCAAACGAGTATTCCTACCGAAAGGTATGTTCAGAACCGCTAAGGACGGAAATCTTGAGCACATTGAAACTGGAGATCAGGACTACAAGAAGTATGAAATTGACTGACAATGATAAAAGGGCCTTGGACCTAATAAAATCTGCAGGCGGTACGCTAGAGTCCAGACCCTCGGATGTCGGTCAGACGTTGTATCCAAAGCCCAAGCACGGCTACGCACATGACAATAGGTCCGCACAAGGTTTAGCTTTAGCTGGAGGTAAAGTAATGCACCGCCTTGCTGAAGCCGGGCTTATTACAATCCGGTGTGGAAAAGACTTCTCAACCATTTACAAATTAACAGAAGCAGGTAAATCAAAATGCAACCATACCAACAACGTGTAGTAGATGAAAAGGCTGAACTCGACATAAAAGCCACTAAACTTAGCGACTTCATTGGGTATAACCCACTGTTTGAAGAGCTAGAGACTGACGAGCAGGAGCTCTTGAAAGAACAGAACGACGTCATGTGGCAATACTCTGAAATTTTAGGAAAGCGAATAACCGCTTTTGAAAAATATAGTGTGCAAAAACAGTGCGACGATTTCAACGCTAAGTACCCAGTCGGCAGTGAGGTGCTACTGAAAAAAGATTTTATCGATGAGCCTGTTCGAACAACAGTTTCACATGCCGCCTATATTCTGAGCGGCCACAGTGCTGTGGCACATTTTGAAGGAATTTCTGGGTGCTACCTGATTTCTTGCGTTAAAGGGCCGTGCGTATAAATTAACCTACAAGGTAAATAAAAAAATGCAGCAATATTTAAACTTACTTCAAGAACTCCTGGACAGCGGCAAGGTTAAAGGCGACAGAACCGGCACCGGCACGCTATCAAAATTCGGCCATCAAATGCGGTTCGACCTACAGGAGGGGTTGCCTCTGATGACGACGAAGAGGTTGCATACCAAGTCGATTATCCATGAATTGTTGTGGTTCCTCAAAGGCGATACCAACGCCAAGTACCTTCAGGAAAACGGCGTTACTATTTGGGACGAGTGGGCTGACGAAAACGGCGATTTAGGCCCAGTGTACGGCAAGCAGTGGAGGTCTTGGGGTAGCCATATCGATCAAATTTCAGAAGCCTTGGATACCATAAAAAACAACCCGAACAGCCGCCGTATCCTTGTCACCGCATGGAATCCCTCAGATGTTGGCAAGGCTAAGCTACCACCCTGCCATTGCCTGTTTCAGTTCTACGTCCATGATGGAAAACTTTCCTGCCAACTATACCAGCGCAGCTGTGACACCTTTCTAGGGGTTCCCTACAACATAGCCAGCTACGCCATACTGACGCACATGTTTGCGCAGCAGGCAGACCTTGAAGTGGGCGACTTTATTTGGACCGGAGGGGATACCCACCTGTACATCAATCACATAAATCAGGCCCACGAACAACTGCAAAGGCAGCCTAAGGCCTTGCCAAGGTTACGCCTACGGAAAGCCGCTTCCCTGTTCGACTACACCATAGACGATTTTGAAATTGTCGACTACAACCCTGACCCAAGCATTAAGGCGGAGGTGGCGGTATGAGCAAAAATATTTTAATAACTTGCCGTAATTGTAAACACTTCCAAGAGCTTGCAGGCGGAGCTATCGGAGAGTGCCGGGTAAACCCCCCGACACCGCACCCTGTGATGTTCTCTGGCGAAGACCTCTCCAGTGTTGACATTCAGACAATGGCGAATAGCCCTGCCTGGTGGATCTACCCTGTCGTAAAGAACAGCGCCGATTCCTGGTGTGGGCAATTCAGTTCAAATTTGCCCATGAAGGCGGCAGCATGTCACTAAACCTGAAACAACGCACATTGGAGTCAACCTTATGAAACCTTTGCACTTAGACACATCGCCGTTAACTAACACTATTTACGCCGGTCATGTACTTAGGGACGGAAGGACTTGGGCGACTGGCAAGCAAGACGTAACAGGTGCCGCATGTGCAGCCGTTGCTAGACATGTTTTGGCAAACAAACAGCCGGTTGTAGTGAGCTGCGGCGGCGTTCCGTTATACGAAATATCGGTGAGGGAGTTATGAAACTTAACGTCATTATGGCCGTCGGCCCAGGAGGACTTATCGGAGCTGACGGAAAATTACCGTGGCATATCCGCGAGGACCTGATCCGGTTTAAAAAACTAACCACAGGCAACGCCGTTGTCATGGGTCGGGACACATATAGGTCTCTCGGCGTGCCTCATTTGCCAAACCGTACCAACATTGTCGTGAGCAGGCATATAGTCAGCACGCCTGGCATTATGCACTTCATAAACCCCGGCCAGGCCGTGCAGTGGTGCCGAAGACAAGGCTTCGCTCAATGTTTCCTGATTGGCGGCGTGCGCATATTTGAATACGGATTCGACTATGCTGACCGGCTTTACATTACGCGCATTGCCCCGGAACTGGTGAAGCCGTACTTATATAAGAATGCAAGGCACATCAACATCCCTGACGAAGGTTGGTATTTAACCCAGTCGGAAAAATCTAACGGGGTTGTTTACGAAACTTGGGATAGATCACATGGTTAAACTATCGGTAGTACACAAACGGCCTTTCGAGTCTGTGGCGGTACTCAATTACATGGCCGTGGTGCCGTTTTTCAGGCCGTATGTCCGCCCGTCTGCGCTGGCCGAGCAGCTGGATGACAAGGCTTTTTCCGATCTGGATAAAGAAGGTCGAGTTAAGCACATTAATGCGCTGCTCAGAGGCCTGTTCACAGACGTCGCTAAACTATTCACCCGCGAACTCGTGCTGAGTCGGGATGAAATAGCTGACGACTGCAATGTTGGCATTAGCGCCCTGATCTATGAAACACACGTCGTCCTGTTCTTAAGGCTACCTGCAGTAGTGGCGCCGCATGTCGCCATGATACAGATCCGCCGATCCCTGGTTAAGCTGGCAGACGCCACGGAGATAAGGCCGTGCATGAGGACTTACGGCGCGTTGCTGTCGACGACGTATTTAATTCTGTCTAGTGTCCCAGGGGCTTGCGCAGGCAACCCCCTGGGTGATTATTCAGCGTTCAAAAAATTATTGAAGACGTTTTGCAGGGAGAATGACATTAACAACCGGTTCCTGTTAACCATGGAGTTGGATCAGGAAGAACAATGGGGCCGCAAAGTTAAGGCTCTTAACGATCACTTTTCAGTCTTAAAATAATTATGTCAAAAGTATGGGATCGACTATTTAAAAAACCGCCCCCGGTGGATGACAGGGAAGACTGGTCAGTCTCCCCAGAAGCCGGCGCTTACATTTACCTACCCAACCTGGCCAACCAGAAAGGCAACGACGCGGAGGATTTTTACAGCAACGGAACTTATACCCGAATACTCCTGGGATCTTACCAGGAAATGTGCCACCGGATGAAATTGAACCCTTCAGTTCAGTTGGCTAACGGCATCCTGGTTAAGGTTAAAAACCTGACTCCAATGGACGGCGTTCAAACCGCAGTGGTTGGCGAACGCTCCGCCAGGCTTGCCAATTCTACGCTAGTGGATTTTGACGACAGTGGGTTGGCCGACGAATTCATTACGACACTGTCGGCCTATACGGCAGCGGATGGGGACTCTCCCGACATGCAGGCGAAGCTGACCGTTCTGTCGAAAGCAGAGTTGATGTTGCTGGGCCGGTCGGTGCATGTGTCGAACAGGTTGTTCATGCAACGGTTCTTCGCCTTGATAGACAAGCGCAAGCAAGACCTGGATGGATGGTACGGAGCCCGCGTTGATGAAGTCATGGCCAGCGTGGGTATGATCCTCAACTACATGGTTGAAGAAGGTATGATTCTAGCCTCTCCTGACGCTGAGGAGGCCTTTAGACACAGAACCCATGCCCTTACTGGGGGCAAAGGCGATATCACCGCCCTATACCGCGAGGCTGGCCGCTATGACTAAACACATCGCTACCGATTTACGAATAGCCAGGACACCAAAGAAATGCACAGGATGCCAGTTGGTCTTGGAACGCGCGTCTGCGGATGACCTTAGTGACGCCCATAAGCACGTCATGATGATAGCCGAGGCCGCTGGCTACAAAATCCTACCTGGACAGCTTTACCGGCGAGAGGCTTGGTCAGAGGACGGCACCGCGTATTGCCTTAACTACCTGCCAGAGGTCTACGACATCTGCGCCGAGTTGGATCTGTTCGATGAAGATTGACCCGGCGTCCCGGTACGAAGTTAAAACGAAGAAGCGGAATGACGGAAAGATTGCAGAAGGTATTGTCAGGTCAGCTTTAATAAAACTCAGAGATCACTGGTCCGGCGCGTTCGTCAGGTTGTATGACACCACGTCGACCGGAGCTAAGGCGATTCTCCCTGAAACACCGTGTGATTTTATCTTTGCCAGGAATGGTATCACCGTTTTACTGGAAGTTAAAAGCAGCGACAAGCATCAGTCCCTGACAGAATGCCAGTTGACGGCGTACATATCGGGGTCGCAATTCCTGGCTTCGGAAGTGTGGGGCAAACGCGCAGGCGTGCCGGGTTACTTCTTGTTTTATTCGCTCAAAGCGAAGCAATTCGAGTTGTGGGATTCCCAAACCGTGACAGCGGCAGCTGGCGGCAAGACCAGGCTTTGCTTGAGCAAAGTCGAGGCGGTCTTTCCCAGGCAGGCTCTGTTGTCTTATTTATTGAAAATTACGGAGACCGAATGAAAACTTTAAAAATAATCTGTTACAACCTGCTAACCGCATTTATTTTTTGGTTGGGGTTTGTTCAAGGCGTGGCAGGTGTCAGGAATATAGCCCTGACATTTATCTGGGGCGTTTTTGTTCTGCTGTCAATTACTCTGATTACCCTACTTATCGTAGATATACCAGAGTCTAAAAAGACAGATAAATATCCAAACATTCCATGGCTTACCAAAGTAGTGGCGGTAGCCATTATCATCTGCCTAGCTTGGTATGGCTATACTGCAAGCGCTGTTGCTTACAGCCTTACCTGGGTATTTTTATTTGTACATAAATCACTTCTCACAACAGAAAAGGCGGCAAAATGAAACTACGATTTATCGGTGATTTACACCTCGACAAACGACCCTCTCACAGCACCAAGGCGTCGGCCCAGCGGTTTTTCGAGCTGCAAGCTGAGACCATAGAAAAAGCCATGCAGGTGGATGACGATACTCGCATCGTTCAAATGGGTGACGTGTTCGACACGTTCGAGGTTAACAGCACGACGTTCGTTAAAGCTCTTGGACTTGCTGAATACTTCGATTTTATCGTCGGCGGCAACCACGACTACAGTAACGATTCTACCAAAACATCCGCCTTGGAGAACCTGGCCGGACAGATAGGGCAAGGTATTGTCGTGCGGGGCGTCTATGCCTGCGCACGGTTCGACGACAACACCACTGTCTACGTACTGCCGTACTGCGCTACACAATCCCTGTTCGATGAAGAGCTGGAAAAACTATGCACAGGAGTAAAGAAGTGGGAGGGACATACCAATATTTTGTGCCTGCATGTCAACTACGATAACCCCCGCGCCAGTGCCGACATTGAGAACAATCTGACCGCCGCTCAAGCTAAAATCTTGCTTGATACCTCGTTCGATTATATTCTCAGTGGCCATGAGCACAATGGCTCCGACCATTTCGGTGGACGGCTCCGTATGGTTGGGTCTGTACTGCCGCACTCGTTTGCTGAAATGGAAATCAAGCGCGGTCTTGAGTTCGACACGGAAACCGGCAAGATGACTTCTATCGATCTTTGGCGCCCGGCTGGGCGTTACCTGCAGACCGACATTGCAGGGTTCTTAAGCCTGCCTGACGATACGGAATTGCAATTTATTGAAGTCACCGGCGAGATCCTGCCGGCGCAGCTGCGTGACCTGGCGGCGAAGATGTCTAAACTATTCAACGGGGATCACGCTATTTCTATAAAGAACAGCACCGTGACGCCGACTGTTGAAGGCACACAGGGAACGAGTTCAGCTAAACGCGGATCCTGGCTGGACAACGTTAGAGGCCAACTCAACGACGAAGAACTTGAACTGTTTAACACCCTGTACGGAGAGGTATCAGAATGAAGATTGAATCGGTAAAGCTTAAGAACTTCAAGCAACACAAGGATCGGGAATTCCAATTCTCTTCTGGAACCAACCTGATTGTAGGCCCCAACTATTCCGGCAAATCCACTATTCAGCAGGCGGTGTTGGTTGCCATGCTGGGCGTATCGGTCGTTGACGAAGCCGCAGCCGACCTGGTTCACGACGACGCCAAGGATTTTAACCTGGAGTTAAAACTATCCAATGGCTATGTCGTCGAGCGCTCGACAAAAAATGCGTCCATTACCCGAGCCGGTGAAGACAAGGCTTTCGTCAACGGCCATACCGCCGTCAACGCTCATATCCTGGAGTTGTTGGATATGTCGAAAGCTGCCTTCTTTAAAATCTTCGTATCGGCTCAAGGTGAGCCGCAAGAGCTTTTGAGGATGGATGGCCCAGCCTTGACCCGTTTCGTTGAAGCTGCCACCGGAATGGACAAGCTGAACGCTATTATCAAACTGGCAGGCGCCAGGGCTTCGTCTGAAGCAGCCAAGGCTGATGCCTTGCACGCTTTCCTGCTGCCTGAAGAGCCGGCGTTTTACGCAATGCAGAAGACAGAGCTGGGCATACAAGTGGCCGACCTGCTCCTGCAGATAACTGAACACGAGAAAGGTATTTCCAAATGGGCGACCAAGGCGGACGCGCTTAGCGAAGAACTCAAAGCCCTGGATCACAACCAACGCCTGTGGGAAAAATACCGGCACCGCAAGGATATTTTGGAAAAAGACTTGTCTGCCGTGGAGCCTGATGCCAAGCAACCTCTAGCGGACACGTCTGCACTTGAAGCCGACATCGCCAAGGACTACACGCTTAGAGCAGAAGCCGACAGCTATGCTAAACAACTGGCACGGCTTACGGCGGAGCACATTAAAACGATGCAGGCTGAGAAAAGCTACCTGGATGCCATCAACCTATTCACCGGCACGTTCCCTGAGCCTTTGTCATCGGATGCCGAGAAGGCAGAAGTTAACCGTCTGTCGGTTTTCGTGAACGAATCCGCGGCGGGTTACAAGGCTGTGAAGCAGGCTATAGAAGACAACATCTGCGTAACCTGTAAACGCCCGTTCGATACGCACAAAACGCCGGAAGCTCAGCAAGTGGAGCTGGCCGACGCGTTGACAAAGTACACTTACGCTAAGGCAGAGTACGATAAGGCCAAAGCCGCATTCGATGTGGCTGACCGGGAAGCCAAAGAGTACGCCAAGCAAGCGGCGGCTTACAGCCGCAATATGCAAGGCAGGGGAGATTGCGTAGTACGGTTGGTTGAATTAACCAAAGAGATAGCAGGTATCCCTGAGCCTATAACAAACCTGTACGCACTATCTGACCGCATTGCAGTTAATTCTGACGCGTTAAAACGTCAGCAACACCGGAACGCTGCGATAGCCTCAGCGCAGGCTACCAAAGATAAATTGCTGATGCAGCTTATTGATTTGGAAGACTCCAAGCCAGACTTGGAGTTGGCCGGCGACGTCACACTTCTCCAGGAAGCTTGCGACAACTGCCGGTCGGAGTCGGCTAAACTGCACACCGCTTTAAGTACGCTACGAGTTGATCACAGCAGCGCCGTAAATCGGTTAGAGACACTGACGCAGCAGCTTACAGATAATGAGAACATGCAGGCCACTTACCTGGGACACGTCGACAAGCAGGGAAAACTGGATCACATCAGCAAGCTATTATCCAAGAACAGAGTCCGTTACCTGGAAGAAACTTGGGAAAACTTGTTCGGCGCGGCGTCTGAGTTTGTCAGCATGGCGACCGGCGGCGATATCGAAAAGATGTTCTTGTCTGATTCAGGTATAAAATATGTTGAAAATGGCAGGGTCAGGAATAAATGGTCGGCGTCGGGGGCTCAGAAATCTTTGATGGGTTTAGGCCTGAAAGTCGCCTTGACGCAGCTGGTGACCAGTCCGTTCGACAGTTTAATCCTGGACGAAATCTCAGCAGACTGCTCTCCTGAAATTTCCCTGGCTTGCTTAATGTCGCTGCAGAATTACAGCGAACAAACGATTGTGGTGTCGCACCGGGAATTTGACGTGGCGGCGAATGTTATTGACTTAGGGGCGTCGGCATGAGCGGGACGGTCATAGAGGGCAGCAACTTAGAACGCCACACGGCCCAATGGGGCGCTGAACGTAGAGGTCTGTCCTCCTACTCAGGGGAACCTCTTATACTTAACCGGTCGAGAACTAAAGGTTATATTTTAACCTGGGAAGAGATAGAACGACTTGCCTTGGGCCAAAATTGGGACGATCCAATATCTCTGGAGGAATAAATGACAGACAAAAGCATTAATATAGCTGCGCTAGGCTCTGAACTCTTGGTGCAGGTGTACGACAAAGACGCTAAGGGCGTTTGGCTGCTTACCGAAGACCATCGGTTGGTAGAAGAAAGACAAGCCATAGCCGTTGAACTTAGAAAAGGCACGAAGATTGTAATAACCGAACTGGAGGATAAAGATGACAAGTAAAGTAAACCCAGAATACGATAACCTGATTGAACTGTACGCCGGACAACACCTGGCAGGCTTTGACTGGCGACTTTTAAAAGCTCAACTGCATTGCGAGTCCGGTATGAATTGCGAAGCAGTATCGTCGGTCGGCGCACGCGGCCTTGGCCAATTCATGCCTGAAACCTGGCAGGAATACTGCGACGCGTTCAATCTTAAAGGCGCTCGCCCAACCGAAGTAGAACACGGCATTCAGGCTGCGGCTTGGTATATGGGCATCCTGCTAAGCAAGTGGACTTCCAGGCGCCCGCCGATGGATCGTTATGCTTTGGCCTTGGCCAGTTACAACGCAGGCTTCGGCAACATTTTGAAGGCTCAGAGACTGGCACAAGGAGACAACGACTACAAGGACATCATTGTCCAGTTGGTAAACGTCACCGGCAGAGCCAATGCCAAGCAGACTTCTGATTACGTCCGGAGAAATCTGACTGTGTTTAACGAGTTGGTTTTATTGGGGTAGTTAAGTATCTAAACATAAACGTCAGGGTCACCAGTACACCAAAAGTACACCGTACCTCCAGGCCCTTGCGTTCCGGTTATATCGTAAACAGAGTATTCCCTTGTGAAAGTTCCATGACCGGCTACGGTCATGGACGCTGTAAAGGTTCCAGCGTCCTCTGCATACAAGGTTTCTATTAGACTTCCAGGCAACGAAGCGGACCCTGGGATAGCGTAAGTACCTACCCCCGTGATGGTCCAGCCCGGAAACAGTGATGAAACAGTAGAAACTACATCACCTGTGCGCCTGTGCTCGTACCCTTTCTTTATATTTCTGCTGGCTTCCGGACCTGTCTCGTAAATACCGCCGCCAGGTGACCCGGTTATGTTTACTTTGGGCGTGCCTGCTAAAGCAGCTGCCTTGGACTCATGCAAGGTCAGTGTCGCCCCTGATGGATTTCCTACCCAGTATTGAATATAGTCATGCAGACCACCTAAGTTGCTGTTAGATTGAACTAAAGTCCCTGCAGCCCAACCGTGCGACGATGCCAGTGTGATAATGTCGGTGGCTGTATCTACGCTGGCTATGGCTATGTTTTTAAGTGTTGGATTTCTAAGCCAAACTTCTGAGGAAAAATTATTAACGTCAAGCATATTTGGCGCTACCCTATACCAGGCCGGCGTCGGCAAGTTAGCAGTCAGTATCCGCCTGGGTACGCTTGCAGAAAAATTACCGCTGGTGTAATTTCTAACTCCAGTACCTGGCAAGTCCGGCGTAGTAGGGTAGTCAGCGGCCCTGACGATGATGGATTTCTTAGGGTAAACCGTGACGTTTGCAGGAACAAACTTATTGAAACTTTTATCGCCTCCTGGGGATTCTGCCACTAGGTCATAGGTTGGAGGAACGTAAGTGTCCCCGGCTTCCGCAAAATATATTTCCTCCAGCACATCACTGACAACAGGAGTTCCCCAGTATTCTTCTGTACCTAAAGGCAACCAAAATTTAGGCCAAGAGAACAGGTAGGTAGGACCTGACGGCTCCGCAGGAATATACCTAAACAAAGGCCCTAAGTGGAAGTTTGTCATTAGCCTATCGTCGGTGTGGCGTAATTGAACACGAAGACTTTTCCGTTAGCATCGTGCATTGTAACTTGAGTGGGGACGTATATTGTCCCGCCTGCAGCTACTGTAAAGGATGCTTCGACGCGACTTACCTCAGTTAAAGGTGACGCAATTACAGGTGGCTCTGGCGTTACAGGCGGCGTTGGTAGGGGCGTAGCAACCACAAGTAGCGTAGCCACACCAACAGATTCTCCTATTGAGTCTTTTTCTTCAGCTGGATCGAGTTCAGTCGTATTTAACTTACTGTCCGGATCGACGAGGCTGTTAATATCCCTTTGCAGGTCTCTATCTACACTCACACCGCTGTTTCCCTTAACGTATTGGTATTCACTGAAAGCTGAGTCTCGGTGCCGACAACTCCGGTTACATCGTTTACCCTGACCCAGAAAGTTACAGCATTGGATGCTCCTGACAGTATGGTTAAACCCAGGTTTAACGAAGCCCCTCCAGTTGCGGCAGCTAACGCGCCTTGCGTTAAAGCCAGTTTTACTTCAGCTGGCAGGTGCCCCACCCCTGGGGTAGAGTCTGCAATGGATAGCGCTATCTGAGCTACGCCTGGGCTTGAGTCGGCTTGAATTTTCTTTCCTACAGAGTTGGATCCCAACCAGAGTTGAAAGTTCACAGGCCCTGTTGACCCGTCGGACGCCTGCGTTGCGAACAGGTTTGAAGCTAAAGGGATGGTTAGACCTGCATCGGTGTAAAGCCCGAACGTCAATGACATGGGTTATGCCTCTAAAATTAATTCATCAATAGGAATTATAACTTGGAACTCCGCAGAATGCGGCACTTCCTGCTCTTGTACATTAGCGTCCGGCACACCGCCGAATTTTATTACGAACGAATTGTTGTAGCCTTCGGCCTCAACAGCTGACGTTGCTATCCAGCCGTCCCAAGTATCACTGAAGGCCCCACTGAGGCCGGCCACATGCGTGGGCAGAACCATCGTCTGCGCGTAGACGGAATTGGTGGAAGGCTTTAAAGCATCAGCTGTTGGAGCGGCCAGTACAGGCGGCGACGGGGGAATACCAACCGCAGACGCCAAGCTGATAGCCAAAGTGACTTCAGAAACAGCAGACCCTCGCTCAATATCCATGGTGTGCGTGATTTGACGTACCTTACCTTTCGCCGTAACAGTATCAGTATCGATACGAACGGTATTTTTTCGGTCCAGGTAGGGCGCCAGGATAGTGGTGAAAGCCGCGGAATTTTTTCTGTGTGATCCTAATATTCCTGTACTGGCCAGGTTTAACAAGGTCTCGTCAGCGTTGTTAGAGTCGGCTCTTGATCCCGTCTTTACCAGGGATGTGAAATTGTAAATTATTTCGTTGGGGGTTCCGTAAGAAGCGCCGGCGTATGCAGAATAATCTATTTTGTGCGCCTGGTACTTTGTCGTTACCAACCCGCCAATGTTATAGACAACGTTACTGCCGCCGCTGGATACGGTCACAGCTCTAGCGGTGTTTGTGTGAGATTCTTCACGCTCTTCAGTTGTGTTGAAATCCTTTAGCTTATCTCCGTAATCAGCCTGAACAGACGCAGACATATCGGCTTTTATAGACCCCAGCTGGCCTACGCTTTGCGGCGCGTAGACCCGGGTCTTTCTTTTCTCGGTTATGGTTTGACTGTACCGAAGAGAGCAGACGCCGGTTGCCGACTGAATACCGTCAGGATTTTCATTGGCAAATAAAACAGACTGAGCGCCGCCGACAAACCCGAATACGGTGTAGGTTCCAGATACAGGCAGCGGCTCAAGCCAAGGTTTTACGGTAAAGGCTAAACCGGCTGCGCTGACGGCGTCGTTAAAGGTCTGCCCTGCAGGCACTTGCGGATTGTAAGTTATGCTGTCTGCAGATAGCACAGGAGGGTCCATGTCCCACCGTATCCGCACGCCTCGCTCCCGGTATTGCTCGTAACGGTAATCCAACGAGACAGCATAGTCGTTTATCAGATCTCGACTGTTGGCTAGGGTGACCAGTAAACTCTCGTCGATAATGGTATCTGAGTTGAATGCGAAATCGGCTGTGCTTTTAGCCAGCCAAGGCGTCAATATGATGTTGCCTGACAGGTTGGCGTCCATGTCGTAAGGTATCGTGCTGAGCAGGTCCTGAGCGTAAGTCCAGGGATCCGCGTCTTTGCTGAACACCGCGTCCGACCAGAACCCTGGAATCAAGGCGGCTATAGCGTCTTTTGGCATGGCTTCAAACTTCTTTTGAAGTTGATCCGTGCAGTCGAAAGACGTTAACCGGGTCGTTGGATTGTAAATAGGGGTATCCACCACACCTGAGAATAGCTGGTATGTGCCCAGCACAGTTCCTGCTGAGTTAGAATGAATGTAATCTATCCTTACCGGTTTCTTAACCCAATCGAATGGGTTCACAATTCCAGCTGTTGGCTTCAAAGTAAACGAGGCTACACGGGCGGCGTTAACCTCGCAGTCGACTGATACAGTTCCTGTCAGGTTTATGGAAACGTCAACGCCACCTAGATAAACTTTTACTGACCATTGCTGCCCACCTGACGGTGCCGCTGGGGGAGTTACAATAGACTGCGTTATACCGACCGACAAAGACGTGGCAGGTGGCATAACTTGCTGAGTTATGCCTACGTTTAATGTGCTGGTTCTGTTGACTATAATGGATTCAATTACCGCGGATAAAACTCCTTTGGAGAATATTACCTGGGTAATGCCTACGGAGACAGTGTCGTTTAGGGAAAATATTGTTTGAGTTATAGGCACACTGACAGTGCCTATATCCAACGACCAAGGCGTGCTGTCCCCGTTTATTAAACTGCCGTTTATAACGCCGTCGTTAATCATCAGTCTTCAACCAGAACGCCTTTCCAATAAAATCTACCCATCAACGTGGTGCCGGTAGCTGCTGTCTTAATGCTGGCGGTCAAGCTGTTTAGGCCGTCTTTAGTCAAGGGCGTAAATACGTCTCGGCCTTTAACGGCATTTTTAGTGGTAGCCGTGGAGGCCAGCACAGACACCGTATTTCCTGTTACGCCAAACGCTACACTGGGTTGCCCGGTTACTCCAGAAGCCTGGGTCACAATGACGCCAACCTCGTCGGCATAGAAGGTAGCGCCTGTAGGCACCGTGATGGTGGCCGCGTCATCCAGTAAAGTTTTAAGGTTAATCTCCTTCGATAGAATTAGAGACTGCGCTCCTGTGAAGTTTAAGTGCTCATCACTGGCAGACTCCCCGCGGTCTTTTCTGACCAGGCTAAGTCCGGTTATAACGTAAGTTCCTAACACCTTGTTCAAGGCGTTGTACCCAAGCGCTACACATTTTTGCGCAAAAGCTCTGGCGCCGGACCCTACAGCAGATGCGTATTTATTTGAAGCAGCTGTAAACCCTATGGCTACGGACTCCAGAGTAGCGTTGGAAGTTAACCCAATGGCTATTCCTTTAGCATCTGCCGTTGACGCGTTAGCCCCTATAGCAGTAAAGAACGACAACGTGTAGGTTGCAGGCGATCCTACGTACATCCACTCTATACCGTTATCGGTGGTGATGTTGCCTTCAGCCGAGACGTTCCAGGTAGGCTCTGAAGCTCCTGTAAAAGCCCCAAACGAAAATGATACGTTCATGAAGTAAGCATCAGACGCCGTGGCCTTTATCATGCCGCCTACAGGCGGGTAAACGCCGGTAGACCAAGGCACAGGCCTGTCCGCCCTGACTGAGTCGCCGACAACCGCGCATTGAGAAGGTGTGGCCACTACGCTATCGCCAAGAATTACCCGAGCCGAGCTGTACTTTTGCCAGAAATTATTTAGCAGGTCGGCGGTAACGTTGGCTTTTACAGTCGTACCTGCAGGCCAGGCGTAGGCAATATACGGGTCCTCGTTGGC
>Ga0208626_1000039_pt1 | contig 79209 bp, 93 predicted proteins | sample LakWasMet10_HOW4_2_FD_183860 | JGI IMG/M metagenome (GOLD analysis project Ga0208626, IMG submission 183860) | Freshwater sediment methanotrophic microbial communities from Lake Washington under simulated oxygen tension - Sediment Metagenome... | ecosystem: Environmental > Aquatic > Freshwater >... | reverse complement strand
CATCGTCTTCAAAATCGCCGTAATCGTCGTCGAAATCGTCATCCGCCATGAGGTCTTCTTTTTCGACTAAATCGAACACGTCACGCGGACAGACTTTAAAACACCGACCACAGCCGATGCAGGTTTTGTGATTAATATCGGTCACATAAGACGGTGTCCATTCTGCACCGCCAAAAGTAACGCCCGTGATAAATTCCGACATGACTAACCTCCTGCCGCTTTCAGTTTTTGATTTGCCTCATCCCACGTTTTGCACGCATCGTAAGTGGCTTGTGCGATGCCCATGAGTTTGTCGTAACCGTCAGGCAAACTGTCTTCGATTAAATCGTGCAGTATCGAGGCTTGTTCATTTGCTAACCGTTTGGTTTTTTTAACTTCTTTTTCCAATGCTTTGATGTCGTCTGTCATGATGTCACCTTTAATCGGTTGCCGCGTTGTTGTATTTTTCGATGAGTTCGATAGCATTGCTGATGGTTTTATCGCTTTTTTCCGATAAGTCTTCAAGACTGGCAAAGCCCCAGCGATGCACATCACGCAAAATTTTATCGACCACCACTAATTTGCCGACCATGATTAACGCTCTACCAAAACCTTCATGCGTCAGATGCACAATCGGTGCCGCCATTAAGCCAGAACGTTTTTCAATCAGGGAAGCCAGCGAGTTGTAATAGGCTTTGATACGCGCAATGGTTAAACCGTCTGGATCGCCGATAATCGGAATGTCGCGTTTACGTTCTTTGGTCAAGACAATCGGATCAACCACACGCGCACTGGGCCAGCCGTCGTAAGTGTCATAAGTGTCGATGGCGCGTAATTGTTTAATTAAATCCTGCACGATGTCCGAGTTTAAATAGGGATCGTTTTCTTGTACTACGAGAGTTGCTGTTGACATTAGTTTTGCTCCGTTGGTTTAGGTTTAAACCTGCGAGGTTTTTAAAACCTCGCAGGTTTTGGAAAAATGTTTTATTCATCCCAGCCTTCATCTTCCATAAGGGAAAATCGTTCTGGGTTGACGTTTTGGTATTTATTAATGGCTTTTGCCAACCAGCTGGAAGGGCCTGCGATTAATTCATTTTGTAAATCAACCAGCAAATCAGCAATTTTGCTGCCTTCGTGAACTTTCACGGGTTGTATGCCGTTAGCGATTAATTGATTGATTGCCGATGCACCGATGGCTTGGCAATACACCGCCGCACACCCTGCTAATAAATCAATTTTTACCGACAACTTATCTTCATTACCGTCTTGGGCTAATACGCCGAATTGCGCGGCTTCCAATAATTGGGTTTCGTCCCGATTCACCGCATAAACCGCAAAGGATTTAGCCGAGCCGAAATGTTGATTAACCGTAATCATATCGCTGGTCGCAAACGCGACTTTTAATGCAGTGTCCATAAATTCTGCTCCTCTGAGGGCATCAACGTGTAAATGGCGAGTTAATGACATGACGGCGCGACCGTTTCATTCGCGGGTTTTTGCGCGTAACGTGAATGATAAATAGGGATTTCTTCATGCGCGTGATTGATAACCAGATTGGCTAAATCGAATAGCGTTTGTCGTGAGCCTGCATACCCGATCCACGTTTTGGCATAGCCGCCGATTACGTCATACAGCGGAAAACCCGCGCGTAAAATCGGCACATTCAAGCGTTCTGCACTAATGACTGCGTGTGAATTACCGATAATTAACTGCACTTTATTGTCTACGCTGAGTTTTTCCATGTCTTCCAAATCGCCGATTTTGATACTGGCAACAGGAATGTGTGACAGTAACGGCACATTGCACGAAGTCACCGCCGTGACCACTTCTACGCCTGTTTCTTGTAACAAATCGACAAATGCTCCCAATAAATCGCCATCTGCGGCAAGCGCGACCCGCAACTGACCCAGCATGAAATGGGTATCCAATAGCGCGTCTTGCAATTGAGCGCGTTGCCGTTCCAAACGCTCGGGAACCGAATTACCGCTAATCGACATTAACGCACTCATCAGTGCGTCATTGGCTTTTAAGCCGTATAAATGATTAAGTTGGTAGGTGGGTACACCTGTTTTTTCTTCTAACACTTGCGCGGCGGTGTGTAACGATGCACCGATAACCACGGTGGCTATGGCATCGCCTAACGTCGCCAATTCAGATAAATGCGTACCGCCAATAGTCACGGGGCTGAAATCTTCATCGGTTAAACAGCCGTCTAACGAATCCGCCAGATTGGGAATAAATACTGGACGTAAACCAAACTGTTCAAAAATCAGTTGTAAGACTTCTAAATCGCCCGAAGTAAGCATATAACTCACCAGCACATTGACTTGGCGTTTGCGTCTGCCGACTTCTGTGCCTGCGGTTTTGGCATCTGGGACTAAGGCACGAATAATTTCTGTCAGGGTGGCGGCATAACCCGTTTCCACACTGCCCACAAAATCGGGCGTATTAACGGCGACGACTGCAATATCGGCAAATTCTGGATACGCAGCGCGAAACTCGCGGACATTACGATGCACATCCGCACCTTGGGTTTCCGCCAAGCCAGTCGTTAGAATGGTAATTAAATCGGGTTTGGATTTTTCGGCAATCGCGCGAATGCCTTCAACCACGTTTTCATCTGCGCCCAGTACGGAACTGGCTTGATCCATCGCGGTGGATTGCAACGGAATCGGCTCACGAAAATGCCGCACAAAAAATACTTTGGCAAACGCGGTGCAACCTTGTGAACCATGCAGCAACGGCATAGCACGATTAAAACCGAGTGTGGCTAATGAACCACCGATGGGTTGACTGGCTTTGAGTGGATTAACCGATAAGGCTTTGTTGCGTTTGATGACATCAGCCATGACTCACCTCCACTCGTTTCCAAGGCGCAGGATCACGCACCAATTGCCACACAGGGCTTTCAATGGTTAATGCCAATTGCCGCACCAGTTCCAGCATTCCCTGATAACCTTCATAACCAAATTCACGCTCTTGGTTAATGTCTAAAAACGGGATTTTGGCTTTTAAGGCGGTGTACATATTGCGTCCACCCGCAATCAGAATATCTGCTTGGTAATCAGCAACGATTTTTAATAATGCTTTAGGGCTACCGTCCTCAATCATTACCGTATCTTCGCCCATGAGTTCACGAATACGGGCTTTATCTTCTTCGGTAGATTTTTTCGTGCCTGTCGCAACCACCACCATGCCCAAGTCTTGCAACGCAGAAATCACTGACCAACTTTTCACACCGCCCGTGAATAACAACACCCGTTTACCTTTCAAGCGTTCTTGCCAAGGTTTTAACGCTGCACGAATTTTTGCTTCTTCACGCGCTATCACGGCTTCTGCGCGGGCAATCAAATCATCATCACCAATGGCATTGGCAAAACCGCGTAACGCTGCGCTGGTGTCGGTAATGCCGTAAAAACTGCCTTCAAACCACGGTGTGCCATAATTTTTTTGCAAAAGCCGTGCAACATTCACCATCGCTTTTGAACACACCATCATATTGACTTCGGCTTTGTGCATGGTTTGCACTTCACGAAACCTCGCATCACCTGACAGCGTACATAACACGCGTAAACCTAATTCATCTAACAAGGGTAAAACGTGCCAGAATTCTCCCGCAATGTTGTATTCGCCGATTAAATTCACATCATGAATGTTAATGTCGGATTCAGGTAATGGGTCAGGATCGCGTGTACCGATGACGTGTTTCACCATTGCATCACCTGCAATCCGATTGCCTAAATTTTTAGTGCCGTAAAACCCCGCGCTATCAATCGGCACGACAGGAACGCCCCATTTTTCGGTCGCCGATTTACACACTGCATTTAAATCATCCCCGACCAAGGCAGGCACGCAAGTGTTATAAACAAATACCGCTGGCGGCGCGTAATCATCCACCGCTTGTTTAATCGCATGAAACAGGCGTTTTTCTGAGCGTCCCATAATGATGTCCTGCTCAGTTAAATCGGTGGTCATGCCATAGCGGTACAAATCCGCACCCGATGAGCGTGTGCCTCGGTTGTCCCACGAACTGCCCGCACAGGCAATCGGCCCATGCACTATATGAGCAACGTCGGCAATCGGTAATAGTGCAATTTGCGCACCATCAAAGGCACAACCACCCGCAGATGCACCGGGTTTGGGCTTTGCACAGCCTGATTTCTCCTTTTTGTTGTGTTCACACGCAGGTTCGTCTAACAGCTCGGCAATGTCTTTATTTGATTTCATAATGTTGACCAATAACGTTGTTTAACTGGGTCAAGCAACCATTATGCCATGTTGTATCTTATTGAAAGTATTGTGATTTTTATATTATGGCATTGTCGGAAACCCGACAAAATGAAGACGGTGTGGTTATTGAAAAACGCCAGATAGCACAACCTGAGCGGCGCAATTTTGGTGAATGTTGAATTTATTTTAATAACGGCATTTTTCTTGCTAATAAATAAAGTGTCATATTATTTCGTTATGAGTCGATATATGTATATGATGCTTACTTAATTGTTAATACAAGGTACTTTATTTATGTTCGAAATTGTTATTGTTCTATTTGTCGTTGCTGTCGCTGCGTGGTATATCTGGTCTTCTTTTTTTAAATCTTCTGCTAAAGAGCAGTCAGCTTATTTAGAGCAGTTAAAAATCCCTGAAGATTCAACGCTCAGAAGACATTTTATTACGCATTTAAAAAATGAAATAGAATCTGCAATGTATTTATGCCCCAATGATTGTGTGTTGCAACGTCGTTATAACACGCTGGTTGCTGTTGAACTGAATCATCGTTCGTGAGACTCAAGTCATACAAATTTCAGCTCTTAATTTAAGCTGAGCGAGCTTGCTAATCCTGATTAACCAGACGTAAAACACGGATTAGCAAGCTGATTAACCCCCTGAATTTATTTTTTTGGGTATCCATATCATGACTCAACAACACAACATCACCCGCCGCTATTTCGTCAGTTACAGCGGTATCAAGCTCCCCTTAAAACTCGTCAATGAAATCACGGAAGACAGTTTGCATAACCGCAATACTTATTTTTGCGGGCATTTTGATGTCAATAATCAGTTACTGCGCTGCCAGAAAATCGTTTATGGCGAAGTGGAATGCGAACACGTTTATAGCTATCACCCTAATGGTGCGCTAAAACTGGCTGAAATTAGCGAAGAAGACGAAACGCGAACTTTGAGTTTTTCTGAAAACTAGCGTGATAAACCACCGCTATTCATTACCTATCCACCGTTAAGGCTTTCCGTTCGCCCCGAGCTTGTCGAAGGAGACGAACGGCAAACTTTAAAATGTCGGCTTTCTTACACAGCCATTTTATTTCCCGCCATTCTGTATTCTTTAGCACAGGCTTTTCCGCAATAAATGCGCCTTCTGACCGCTTTTTAGTATCTGGCATAACTCCTGCTAGATAATTATTAAAAAACGGTTGGGACACATCACAGTGAGCGAATATCTTTTACTTTTAGTCGGCACGGCGTTGGTCAATAACGTAGTGCTGGTGAAATTCTTAGGCTTATGCCCGTTTATGGGCGTATCAAAAAAGCTCGATTCCGCGTTGAGTATGGGCTTGGCGACCACGTTTGTGCTGACGCTTGCCGCGATGACCAGTTGGCTGATTGAGCATTTCATCCTCGCGCCGTTTCATATCGAGTTTTTACGCATACTGGCATTTATTTTAGTGATTGCCGCCGTGGTGCAGTTCACCGAAATGGTGGTGCATAAAACCAGTCCTGTTTTATATCAAATTTTAGGTATTTTTCTGCCGTTGATTACCACGAACTGCGCGGTGTTAGGCGTGGCGTTATTAAACGTGCAGGAAAAATACGGTTTTATGCAGAGTCTGATTTTTGGTTTTGGCTCTGCGCTGGGTTTTACGTTGGTGATGGTGTTGTTTGCGGGACTGCGTGAACGCTTGGCGTTGATGGCAGTTCCCGCTCTTTTTGCAGGTACACCGATTGCCTTTATTACTGCCGGTATTTTGTCACTGGCATTTATGGGTTTTGCCGGACTGTCCACAAAGTAAGCTGAGAAAACCGCTATGTATGTACTCTACGCCATTATCAGTTTAACGTCTCTTGGGTTGTTGTTGGGCTTATTGCTGGGCATCGCCGCTCAATATTTGAAAGTTGAAAGCAGTCCGATTGTCGATGAATTGGAATCCTTGTTACCCGGTTCACAATGCGGGCAATGCGGTTTTCCGGGTTGCCGACCTGCCGCAGAAGCACTTGCCGAAGGTAAAGCGGCACCGACTTTATGTCCTCCCGGTGGCTCTGCGTTAGTTGAACAAATTGCCGCTTTGTTGGGTGTGGATGTGGATTTAAGCACCGTTGCCGAGCCTGAGTTATTGGTTGCACGGGTCAGTGAAGACACCTGCACGGGGTGTACGCGCTGTTTTAAAGTGTGTCCGACTGATGCCATTGTCGGCGCACCGAAACAAATTCATGTCGTGGTTGCCGATGCCTGTATCGCCTGTAAAAAATGCGTCGCGGTGTGTCCGACCGAATGTCTGCAAATGCACCCTGCGGAAGTCACCTTGCGTAATTGGCGATGGGCAAAACCTACGCCCGTGTTTACAGTGGAGAGCGACGCGCCATGTTAAGAACCTTGTTTGCCAAACCACGGTTACGCGGCGGCGTTCATGCCGAAGAGCGCAAATCTGCAACTGAAAACTCGCCCGTTATCACCCATTTTCCGCTGCCGAAAAAACTCTATATTCCCTTACAACAACACGTCGGAAAACCTGCCGAGCCTATCATTAAAGTTGGTGATACCGTGTTGAAAGGGCAATTATTGGCTTACAGTCAAGGCATGATTTCCGCGCCTGTTCATGCCCCAAGTTCTGGACTGATTGTTGATGTTAATGACTATCCCGCGCCGCATCCGTCCGCGTTGCCGATTCGCACCATTGTGCTGGAAACCGACGGTAAAGATGAATGGCTAACGACTCCTAGCGTTGATGATCCATTTTTACTGCCACCCGAAGAAATCAGTTTACGCGTTGGTGCGGCGGGCATTGTCGGCTTGGGTGGGGCAACCTTTCCGACTGCCGTTAAATTAAACATGGGGCGGGAAAATCAGGTACAAACCCTGATTATCAACGGCGCAGAATGTGAACCCTATTTAACCTGTGACGATAGATTAATGCAGGAACGCGCCGTCGCCATTATTGACGGGGTGCGTTTAATGCTGCACGGCATGGGGACTGCATCGGCAGTGGTGGCTATTGAAGACAACAAACACCACGCTCATGCTGCTATGTACACGGCTGCGTTGTCTTACCCGCACATACAAGTCATCCAAATTCCCACCCGTTATCCGATGGGCTGGGATAGACAATTGATTCGTTATGTCACGGGCAAAGAAATTCCCGTCGGTGCGCGTTCCTCTGAATTGGGCGTGACCATTCACAATGTCGGCACCGCTTACGCTGTCCATAAAGCCATCCGTTACGGGCAACCGCTGGTGAATCGCATCGTTACCGTATCAGGTGGTGCAGTCGGGCAACCGATGAATGTTGAAGTGCCGCTGGGTACACTCATCAGCGAATTATTCAGTTTTTGCCAAGTAAATACCGACAAAACCGCGCGAATTATCATGGGCGGCCCGATGATGGGCGACGCATTACCGCACAGCACCCTGCCCGTCGTGAAAGGTACAAGCGGTGTATTAGCTCTCACTCAAGATGAATTACGCGACAAACAGGAACAGCCGTGTATTCGCTGTGCGAGTTGTGTGACCGTGTGTCCTGCGGGTTTACGTCCTCTGGATATGGCAAATAATATCCGTATTAATCAACTCGATACCGCCGTCGAGTTAGGTTTAAAAGACTGTATCAGTTGCGGCTGTTGTTCGTATATCTGCCCGTCCAATATCCCCTTGGTGCAATATTTTAAATACGCATCGGGTGAAGTGATGGCAAGACAGCAAGCGCAACATAAATCTGAACAAACCAAAAAATTGATGGATGCGCGTACTGCACGGCTGGATAAAATTGCCCAAATACAAGCCGAAGAAGAACGCGAACGTTTAGCCGCCAAAGCGGAACGTGAACGCCGACTTGCTGCCGAAGCAGCAGCGGAAGCAGAGGAAAACGCATGATAAATACACACAATGACTGCCAGTCATGCTCTTCGCTCATTTTAAAGTCTCGTTCCCACGCGCCGTATGGGAATGCAGTAATGGCGTGCCACGCCATACAACACGCGGAGCATAACCGATGATTACCTACGCCAAAGCCGCCACCAAACTACGCAGTGGCGCACATATCGGCACCAAAACCAGCGTTAGCTCCATCATGGGAAAAGTCATGTTGGCGATTACCCCAGCGACACTGTTTGGTTTATTTTGCTTCGGCTGGTCTGCGATTTTTTTATTCATCGTCACCCTGTCCTCAGCCCTCTTTTTTGAAGCCTGTTGTTTAAAATTAGCAGGTCGCCCCGTTAAAAGTACGTTGTTTGATGGTTCGGCATTATTAACCGCGTGGTTACTGGCAATGACGCTACCGCCATTTGCACCGTGGTGGATAGGCGTAGTCGGTTCAGGTTTTGCCATTATTTTGGGCAAACAGGTCTATGGCGGCTTGGGACAGAATTTATTCAATCCTGCGATGTTGGCGAGGGTTGCGTTGCTGATTTCCTTTCCGATTGAAATGACCACTTGGGCGAATGTGTCACCGTTATTTTTCTCGCACTCGCCTGACATTATGGAAAGCTGGCGTATCACGTTTTCCAGTATCGTACCCGATGGCATCACAGGCGCGACCACCTTGGGGTATATCAAAACTGAATTTTCTCAAAACCGTTTGCTGTCTGACATATTGAAAGATTACTCAGCAGTAGCGAATTTTTTCGGCTGGACACGCGGCAGTTTAGGCGAAACCTCAGGCGTATTGTTGGCAGGCGGCGGATTGTGGTTGATGCAGCAAAAAATCATTACATGGCATATTCCCGCCTCGTTATTAGGCACGGTATTTATATTGGCGACCGTGTTTCATGTCATCGACGACAGCCATTATGTCAGCCCGTTTTTACATCTGAATTCAGGCGCGATGTTGTGTGTGGCGTTTTTCATTGCCACCGATTACGTTACCTCACCGAATACGCCCACAGGTCAATTGGTGTTCGGTACAGGCTGTGGGCTATTGATTTTTGTGATTCGGACGTGGGGCGCGTACCCAGAAGGTGCGGGCTTTGCGGTGTTATTAATGAATGCCGCTACGCCATTAATTGATTATTACATCAAGCCGCGTATTTATGGACGTGATCGTCATGGTAAGCCATTGGAAATCAATAAATAATTTCGCCGTCAAGACCTGCGAGGTTTTCAAAACCTCGCAGGTCTGAGAACACACAGAGAACGAAAAATGAAACTCACTCCCGCCCACCGTGAAAAAATCGCCGCCCTTCTAGCGTATCTAAACCGCTGGTTAGCTCCCGATAACTTAGCCACGCTCAGACCAAAACTGGCATTTCAAACAGGCATACTGGCAGGATTTTCTCTGATTGCCAGCGTGTTATTAGGTGTCACCAACTGCACTACTCAAGACAGTATCCAGCAACGTCTTGATGAAGATTTAAAAAGCTCACTCGCCGAAGTCGTCCCTGCCAACTTGTACGATAACGATTTGCTGCAAGACACCGTAAACATCCCCTCCGCGAAATACAACATCGGCAGCGTACAAACGCTGGTTTATAAAGCCAAAAAAGCGGGTGAAGTGACCGCCGTTGCGTTTAAATTCACTGCGCCAGATGGTTATTCAGGCGCGATTGATATGATTATCGGTATCAACCGTGCAGGTGAAATTCTTGGCGTGCGCGTACTCAGCCACAAAGAAACCCCCGGCTTAGGCGATAAAATCGAACTGGCAAAATCACCGTGGATTTTAAGTTTTAACGGTTTTTCATTGGATAATTTAAGCCCTGAAAAATGGGCAGTGAAAAAAGACGGCGGGCAATTTGACCAATTCGCAGGCGCAACCATTACACCGCGCAAATCAGTACAAGCAACGCAACGCAGTTTACAGTTATTTCAGGATGAGAAAGACACTTTGCTTCAGTGACGATATTACGCATAAAAAGCCATCGTCCACGAAAGGCACAAAAATAAAAATCTATTATTCCGAGTCCAAGGCATGACTTGGACTTAAGCCTGACTGTCTGCAACCGCGTAGCGGTGAGATATTTGTAGCAACACAATATAAACACCATCAAGCCCCAGCGGGGCGAAATGTTTGTCTCATTTACATTTCACCCCTACGGGGTTAGGTTGTATCTAAACGGTCGGTCTACAAACATTTTACCCCGCTGGGGTTTTTCCTTAATTGCGGGCAGTACGCTGGAGCGCGGGAACTATAAATTATAATTTACTGCCCGCCTCACAAACAGGAACAGATTTTGCTTCTTCAACGATATGCACATCATATTTTAGGAGACATTTCATGTTCTTATCAGAAAATTATCGCAAAATCGCCTTAGAAGGCATTTGGAACAATAACATCGTATTTTCGCAAAATCTGGCGTTGTGTCCGTTGCTTGCCGTCACAGGAACGGCGACCAATGGATTGGGTATGGGTTTAGCGACCTTGGTGGTGATTACCGCGTCCAACGGGCTGATTTCCTTGTGCAGGCATTTGATTCCTGCCGATTGTCGCATTCCCATTTTTGTATTGCTGATTGCTACTTTAGTGACTTTGGTCGATTTTTTAATGAATGCGTGGGCGCATGAATTGTACAAAGTGCTGGGGTTATTTATTGCCTTGATTGTCACCAATTGCGCGTTATTAGGGCGTGCGGAATCGTTTGCTTATAAACAGCCTGTGAAAGAATCGTTATGGGATGGTTTTATGATGGGCATGGGATTTTTGCTGGTGTTGGTGGCGTTGGGCGCGGCGCGGGAAATCAGTGCGACAGGGACATTATTTGCCAATGCGTCGTTATTATTGGGTGAATCATTCAAGTTCTTGGAAGTCACGGTGATTGATGATTATCACGGTTTTTTGCTGATGGCATTACCCCCCGGCGGCTTCATTATGCTGGCGTTTATTATTGTCGGTAAACGCTTGATTGATAACGTGTTGGCAAACCGTAAAGTACCCGTTCAAGACGTTGTAGTAGTGGAGGAATAACATGAATGTCGGAGTATGTTACGCAGAAGCCGATAGACAAAGTTGGCTGCGTTTGGAAGTGCCTCATAACAGTACCGTCGAACAGGCGATTGAATTATCGGGCTTATTAAGCCGTTATCCGGAAATAGATTTAAGCAAACAAAAAGTCGGTATTTTCGGCAAGCTCACCAAGTTGGATACCATTGTTCAAGAAGGCGATCGCGTGGAAATTTATCGGCAGATTACCGTTGATCCTACACAGGTAAAACGCCGCCGTTTGTAACATTAACCATTGTGTGTTTTTTGGCACTTTGTCGGGTTTACGACAAAAGTTTTTATCAAAATGGGGTGTGATTGTTAATCACGCCCCATTTTTTTATAGAACTCTATCCACGAAAGACACGAAAATTACAAAAATAGGGTTTGTTTCTTTCGTGATTTTAGTGCCTTTCGTGGAAAATATTTTTTTTGGCAAGTTATTTGCTTTTTCATCAAGTATATTCATTTAATTCCTCGGAGAACACTATGCTACTTGAAGACTACCAAGCCAAAGGCTTATTAACTGTTACCCTCGTTGATGGGCAAACCAGCACGGCGGGCGTTTATGCCTATCGCGGTGATTTAGTGTTAAAAGAAGGCACATACCGCGACGGCTCGACCACCGATCGCAGACCTCCAGAAGCCTTGTTTATTCACTCTGCGCTGATTATTGAAAATGACAAAATTGTATTCATTAACGGCTTATTACCTACCCTGAGTTTATTACCCGTATTTGTTGAAAAATACAAAGCCGATATAGCCGAAAATGCCGTTGCTATCGTCTATGTGGAAAATATCAGCAAGCCATTACAAGTGGTTTTAGAAGGCGTGACTTACCAGTTATTGCCTTTCAAAGAAGGCTTGGTGTGGAATGAATTATTAGAAGAACTGTATATTGAAAAAAGCGAACTGAAAGGGCAATCGGCAGAAGATAAAGTTGCCATTGCATACACGGCTGCAAAAACCTACAAAGCAAAAGGTGCGGTCGTTTCTCTGGATGAAGCGGACGCGTTCACCTTTGTGGTAGTGAAAGATGCCGCTGTAGGTGCTATTTAATCTCCTGACCACTCTTCCATGATTGGAGCTTTCGGGCGTTCTGTCTTTTCGGCTAGAACGCCATTTTTTTGTTCGGAGACAATTCATTATGAAATATCAAAACATTACTGTCACCGCGTGTGACCAACTGATTCAGGAACATAATCCGCTGATTCTGGATTGCCGTGATGTGAAAAATTATCAGGCTGGGCATTTGGAGAACGCCCTGCACGTTCACGAAGGTTTAAAAGAATCGCTCATCAAACGCGGCGATAAACAGCGGTGTTTATTGATTTACTGCTATCACGGTCATGCCAGCCAACACCTTGCCGAATTCTTCAGTGATTTCGGCTTTAAGGATGTGTACAGCTTGGAAGGCGGTTATACCGCATGGCAGGAACAGCAATCAAATCAATAAAGCCCTGTGCCATACCCAACAAAATAGAAATTTTTTGCTGTCATCTTTACGACAATTCAATCAATTGTTAAAAAAATAACGATATAAATCAATAGTATAAAACAAAATACCGTTATTGGCATGACCTGTGCTTTTACTCAAGTAATGCACACAATCGAGGTTAAAACCATGCAACTACCAGTATTGAACGATGTACCTGAAGCAAAAGGCGGCTGTGCTGCCAGTTCTTGTGGCTCTACAGACAATCAAATGGACAGCTTACCCGATTCCATTCGGGAAAAGGTACAAAATCACCCCTGTTATTCGGAAGATGCTCACCACTACTTCGCGCGTATGCACGTTGCGGTCGCACCTGCTTGTAACATCCAATGTCACTACTGTAATCGTAAATACGATTGCGCCAATGAATCCCGTCCGGGTGTGGTGTCGGAAGTATTAACGCCTGACCAAGCGGTGAAAAAAACGATGGCGGTAGCGGCAAATATTCCCCAGATGACGGTATTAGGTATCGCAGGGCCGGGCGATCCGTTAGCCAATCCAGAAAAAACCTTTGAAACCTTCAGACGTTTAAGCGAAGAAGCTCCCGATATTAAGTTATGCGTATCGACCAACGGCTTAGCGTTACCTGACGCGGTTGAAGAGTTATCCAAACACAATATCGACCACGTCACCATCACCATTAACTGTGTTGATCCAAAAATCGGCGCGAAAATTTATCCGTGGATTTTCTGGAACAATCGCCGCATAAAAGGCGTAAAAGGCGCGAAAATCCTGATTGAACAGCAACAAAAAGGGCTGGAAATGCTGATTGCCAAAGGCATTTTGGTCAAGGTCAATTCAGTGATGATTCCGGGGGTGAATGACGAACATTTAGCCGAAGTCAGCCGTGTAGTGAAATCCAAAGGCGCGTTTTTACACAATGTAATGCCGCTCATTGCCGAAGCCGAACACGGTACGTTTTACGGCGTGATGGGGCAACGCGGCCCGACTCCCGACGAATTACAAGACCTGCAAGACAGTTGTTCAGGCGATATGAACATGATGCGCCATTGTCGCCAATGCCGTGCCGATGCGGTCGGTATGCTGGGCGAAGACCGAGGCGATGAATTTACGCTCGATAAAATCGAGGATATGGAGATTGATTACGCGGAAGCGATGGAAAAACGCAAAGTGATTCATACCGCAATCCAAGCGGAAATGGACAGTAAACGTTTGGAAAAAGCCCAAAAAGCCGAGCTGCAAAAACAAGCTGAACGGATGAATACTCGTCCCGTATTAATGGCGGTCGCGACCAGCGGTCAAGGTGTGATTAACGTGCATTTTGGTCATGCGAAAGAATTTTTGATTTATGAAGCCTCACCCGACGGTGTGCGTTTTATCAGTCATCGTAAAGCCGATGCCTATTGCGGCGGTGATATTAGCTGTGGCGAAACCGAATCTACCTTGCAACGCACCATTCGTTCACTAGAAGGTTGTGAAGCGGTGTTGTGTTCTAAAGTCGGTTACGAGCCGTGGGAGATGCTGGAAACAGCGGGCATTATGCCGAACGGCGAACACGCGATGGAAAACATCGAAGAAGCGGTCATGGCGGTTTATAAAGAAATGGCGGCGGCGGGGAAGTTGACGGCAGAGAATGCGCCGCTTCGGGCTAAAGCGTAATTCATGACAAGACTGCCAGTCATTTTAAGTTCGTAGGGTGGGCATTGCCCACCCTACCCCTTCGGTATGTATGGCGTGGCACACCTTAACTGCATTCCCAACGCAGCGCGTGGGAACGAGAAACGATAAATTATCAGGAGTTTTCATCATGGCAGTAAAAATTATCGAATCCTGTGTTAATTGCTTTGCTTGTGAGCCAGTGTGTCCGAGTAATGCGATTTACGAAGCCAAGCCGCATTTTTTAGTCGATGCGAAAAAATGCACTGAATGTGAAGGCGCGTTTGCCGATTTTCAGTGTGCGAGTATCTGCCCGATTGAAGGGGCGATTTTAAATTCATTTGGTGAAGCCATTAATCCACCCGGTTCATTAACAGGTATTCCACCTGAAAAAATGGCGGAAGCGATGGCAGAGTTACAGGCGCATTGACATGGCTACGGTGATTTTTTACGAAAAACCTGAATGCGCTAATAACAAGCGGCAAAAACGTTTGTTAATTGAAGCGGGGCATACGGTAATCGCTAAAAATCTGCTCACCGAAGTGTGGCAAGCCGAGCAACTACGCCTGTTTTTTAGTGGTTTAGCGGTGCGTGATTGGTTTAATTATTCTGCCCCTGCAATTAAATATGGCGAAGTCGAACCCGACACGCTCAACGAACAGCAAGCCTTAGCCTTGATGCTGGACAATCCAGTATTAATTCGTCGCCCTCTTATGCAGGTCGGTGAACAACGGATTGCTGGATTTCATCAGGAATACGTCAATGAGTGGTTGGGTTTAACCGCGCACAACACCACTCAGGATTTGGAAAGCTGTCCGCGTTCCGCATCATCCAGCGTGTGCAGTCATGACTAAGCCAACGCTATTACAGGACAATGGCACACCCAAAGCGGTGGCGTTATCTGACCGTGTGCATTGGATAGGCGCGTTAGATCCGAATTTGCGCACCTTCGATATTATTTTAAAAACCGCGAACGGCACGAGTTACAACGCGTATTTAGTGCGCGGCAGTGAAGGCGTTGCAGTGATTGACACGGTGAAAGAAAGTTTCGCAGGTGATTTTTTTGCCCGTTTGGAATCAGCCGCGAGTTATGACGAAATCACCGTAATCGTGCTGAATCATTTAGAACCAGATCACACAGGTGCATTGCCTGAACTGATGCGCCGTGCGCCGCAGGCGCGGCTCTACATTTCGCAAAAAGCCCAGTCGATGCTGAAAGCGTTATTGCAACAGGATGAATTCGATTTTACGCCTGTATTAACGGGTGACACGGTCACACTGGGCGATAGAACCCTCAGTTTTTTACACACGCCGTATTTACATTGGCCTGATACCCAATGCACCCATTTGGTCGAAGAACAGATTTTATTTTCAGGTGATGTGTTCGGTTGTCATTTTTGCGATTCCCGCTTATTTAATGACGAAGTGGGTGATTTTCGCTTTTCGTTTGAATACTACTACGCGCACATCATGCGTCCGTTTAAGACTTATGTGAATACTGCGCTGGATTTAATCGAGCCATTGCTGCCGTTTAACAAAATTTTACCCGCACACGGGCCGTTATTGCATGACCAATCGCAACGCTATGTGCAGCGTTACCGTGAACTCTCGCGCTCTGCCTTACAAAGCGAAATCAGCGCGGATGAGAAAACGCTGTTAATTTTTTATATCAGCTCTTACGGCAATACGCGGCGCATGGCAGAAGCCATTTATGAAGGTGCGATGGCTGTTGAACAAGTGCGCGTGTCGCTGTACGACTTGGAAGGCGGCGAAATTGCACCGTTTGTGGATTTGATTGAAGGCGCGGATGGCTTGGTATTCGGTACGCCGACCATTAACGGTGATGCCGTGAAACCCATTTGGGATTTACTGTCATCACTGGCGGTAGTCAATCTGAAAGGCAAATTAGGCGGCGTATTCGGTTCTTACGGCTGGACGGGCGAAGGCGTAAAAATGGTAGAAGATCGGTTACGCGGTCTTAAATTGCGCGTTCCGATGACAGGAATCCGCGTCAAACTCATTCCGACCGATGAAGAAATTCTTCAGTGTCGTGAATTTGGGCATGAACTGGCACAAGAACTGATGGGTTTAAGACAATCCAAAGTCATTGATATGGCTGATCTTGCTTAACTATTTTTTTAACTCAACAAAAAGGAAACACATCATGGCAAAAGCATCAATTACCTTTGAAGACATTAATGTCACTGTTTCTGCACCCGCAGGCACACGCATTATTGAAATTTCGGAAAAAGTCGGCTCAGCAATTACTTACGGTTGCCGTGAAGGCGATTGCGGAACCTGCATTATGAAAGTCACCGAAGGCTGGAATAATCTAACTGAGCCTTCCGTGTTAGAAGACAAAATTTTACGCGAAAACATGGCGGGCAAGCACAATCGTTTAGCCTGTCAAGCACAGGTTTTAGGCGGCAAGATATGCGTCAAACCCGTTTAATTAACCAACATCATTAAGGAGTTTTTCATGGCATTAATTACATTTTCCAGTCCCGATTACCGCGATAAAACCGTCTATGCGGTCGCAGGCAGTCACACTGAAACCGTATTGAAAATCGCGCGGGAAAATAAAATCCCCATCGACTTTGAATGCGAAGACGGCGAATGCGGTACTTGTGCTGTACAAGTCAGCAGCGTGGACGATAAACACCAGCGTATGGGCGGGCCTTTAACTGAAAAAGAGAAAAAGGTCTTACAGGAAATCGGCAAACTCACCAAAGAAGAAATGGAGCAAATGATAGTCGATGACTTACCGTCAAAATGGCGTTTAGCGTGCCAGATGATTGTTCGAGACGAAGACATACTCGTCCAATACTAAAAAACACAGACCATGACACTTCAACACGCCGACAGGGAAACTATTTATTCCCAGCTTACTAGACACACCATTAGCGACTCTAATCATGAATGGTTAGCGTGTATGGTCGCCAGTTGGTGCGTTGGTAATAGCTTATTGCCTGATTATCTGGGTTTGGAGTGTCATGACTTTGCCGCGTTAAAACAATATTATTTTGCCGATTACCCGTTACCTGAACGCGCTCCATCAGGTCAACAACTCGATTTTGCGCGGATGCTGGAACGACAGGATTTAATTAATCTGTTAAAAAATTACCGCAATCCAGAGGTTGTTGAAATTGATTGGGTGATTGGCTTGCTGGTTGCAGGCTGCTTGGGCAACGATCATTTATGGCATGATTTAGGCTTATGGTCACGTTCACAACTCACCGCTTTATTGAATTACAATTTCCCCGAATTAGCCGCACGCAACACCCACGACATGAAATGGAAAAAATTTCTCTACAAACAATTGTGTGAAGCAGAGGGCTTATATCTATGCCGCGCGCCCTCGTGTCAGGTATGTGTTGATTACGGGCAATGCTACGGATCTGAAGAAACGGTTATGGAATCGACACCGCATTCGGAAGAAACAAACCCGCCATAACGATTCTTTTGTCAAATGGCATACCGCGTTTTACCAAAACGACACCAAAGTCCCACCAGATGTTAGGTGTGCGACACCTTTTTGGGTTGAGCCATTGACCAATAAACGTTCAATGTCTGCCGATTTACTGTTTCCTGCGCTTTTTTGGCGACCGAATCTCATGAACAGCAGCCTTTTTTGAAAAAATTTTGCAGAGTGGCTTATCTTCTTTCAGATTGTTAAAAAGGCGGCTTTTTATACTTAATCTCAGGTTAATTGTCGGTTTCCCAGCCGCCGCCCAAGGCTTTATACACGGCGACCAAGCTGGTTGCTGTGACGGTCTGGTTTTGTGCCAACTGATTTTGATCTTGTAACAACCGTAATTGGCTATCTAAAACGGTCAGAAAATCAGTCATGCCTTCGTTAAAACGCAATTGCGCCAATTCGTGAGCTTTTAGGCTATTTTTAACCGCGGAAGCTAACAAATCTTGTTTCACTTTTGCATTGTTATAACTGACCAGCGCATTTTCGGTTTCTTCCAATGCCGTTAATACGGTTTGTTTATAAGTCGCCAAATCCGCATCGGTACGCGCATCGGCGGCTTTAATGCGTGCATAAACGCGACCTAAATCAAACGCCGCCCAGCTGATACGCGGCCCTAAGGAATACGCACCAGAACCTGCCGCGCCCATACCTGATAAAGCAGTCGCTTCCAGTGACACGGTGCCGACAAAGGTAACTCTAGGAAATAAATCCGCCGTCGCCACGCCAATTCGAGCGGTTGATGCGGCTAAACGCCGTTCGACTATTTGAATATCAGGGCGACGGCGCAACAAATCAGCAGGATTACCGATAGCGACACTCTCAGGCAATGTCGGTATCGGCAGGGCTTTTGACAGGTTTGCCGTAAGCGCGTTAGGCAATTGCCCCGTCAGTACACTCAAGCGATGGATAGTATGGCTAATCGCCGTTTCCAAGGTTGGAACAGCCGCGCGAGTGCTGTCTAATTGTGCCGCCGCACGCGCGGTATCCAGCTCCGTACCACGTCCGTTATTAACGCGTACATTGGTAATGTCTACGGTTTGCTGCTGGTTTTCAATATTTTGTTGAATAACGTTTAATTGGTTTTGCAAGCCGCGAAGTTCAAAATAATTTCGCGCCACTTCAGCAATCAAACTGATTTTAACGTCTTTGAGACTGGCTTCCTGCACATCGACGACATCACTGCTGGCTTCGATATTACGCCGCACCCGTCCAAATAAGTCCAGCTCCCAAGACGCATCAAAACCCGTGCTGTAAAGGCTTAAGGTACGCGGCACGAAAGCGCGGTTATTCATCGAACCCGTACTGCGTAATTGTTCGGTGAAATTATTGTGCATGGTAACGGTTGGGGCTAAATTTAATTCGGCATCCAAATACAAGGCGCGTGCTTCGCGTAAATTAGCTTGAGCCACTTCCAAATCGTGATTATTGAGTATCGTTTGGTTAACCAATGCACTGAGTTGCGCATCTTTAAACAACTGCCACCACGTCACTTCGATGGCTTTCGTGGAAAACGCAGCCTGTTTGCCTTCTGCAAAACTATCGGGCGTAGCGGTAACAGGACGTTGATAATCAGGGCCGACGGCGCAGGCGGTTAATAGACTGGCTGCGATGAGTGCTGTTGCTTGACCGAGACGATTTATCATAAGTTTTTCTCCGTAGCGGCTTGTTTACGCGCTTTGCTTGGAAATAGTCGCTGTACTGCCACATAAAAAACGGGTGTTAACAACAGCCCAAAAAATGTAACGCCAATCATGCCGCTAAATACCGCCGTACCTAATACACGCCGTGATTCTGCACCTGCGCCTTGTGCAATCACTAAGGGAAAAACGCCCAGAATAAAAGCAAACGAGGTCATTAAAATCGGGCGTAAGCGCACTTTTGCTGCGTCTATCACGGCTTCAAATCGGTTCAGTCCCTGTTCTTGGCGTTGTTTGGCGAACTCCACAATTAAAATCGCATTTTTACTCGCCAAGCCGACCAATACGATAAAGCCAATCTGGGTAAAAATATTATTGTCCATATCCGCCAACCAAACGCCTGCCATTGATGACAAAATACACATCGGCACAATCAAAATCACGGTAAACGGCAATGACCAGCTTTCGTATTGTGCTGCCAATACCAGAAACACAAACAACACACTTAACGGGAAGACTAAATATGCCACATTACCCGCTAACACCTGTTGCAAACTGACTTCCGTCCATTCAAAATCAAAACCTGCGGGCAATTCACTGGACAATAATGCGTTCATCATCTCAATTGCCTGCCCAGAACTTACGTTCGGTAAGGTACTGCCGTTTATTTCTGCCGCAGGATACATATTGTAACGGGTGATTTTGTCGGGGCCTGTGATGTTCTGCACCTTGACTAATGAGCCTAATGGCACTGTATCGCCGTTAGTTGAGCGGGTTTTCAATTTGGCTATGTCCTCAGGCTGCATTCTGAATTCGGCATCCGCTTGTGCGACCACCTGATAGATGCGACCAAAATTGTTAAAATCATTGACATACAGCGAGCCTAAATAAATTTGCAAGGTATCAAAGACTTCGTTCAACGGCACACCCATCGTTTTACTGCGGGTGCGATCCACATCGACAAATAACTGCGGCACATCGGCACGAAAGGTGCTGAATAAGCCGACCAAGCCCGCTTGTTGATTGCCTTTGGCAATAAACTCGGCATTCACTCGTTGCAACTCAGCAACGCCTGCATTGGAGCGGTCTTGAATTTGCAATTTAAAGCCGCCGACTGTACTCATACCGCGTACGGGCGGCGGGGCGAACACTCGGATAAATCCATTGGGAATCTGCGCCATCTGTTGCCCCAGTGTTTTAACCAGTGCGTTAGCCGACATTTCAGGATGCCCTTTGCGCGTTTCAAAGTCTTTTAAGCGTACAAAAATAGTCGCCACATTTGATTGCGTAGAACCCGTCAATACCGACCAACCCGCATACGCAATAATGTTGGCTACGCTGTCATTCTTTTTAAGAATCTGGGTCACTTGTTGTACCACTTCCTCAGTGCGACCGACGGAAGCGGCATCGGGCAGTTGTGCGTATAAAATCACATAGCCTTGATCTTGGTCTGGAATAAAACCCATCGGGACTTTTTCAAACGCCAGCCAGTTTAGACTGTTTAAGCCGACATACAGCACTAACACCACCACCGTCATGCGAATTAAACGCCCGATTAAACGCGAATAACTTTGACTGAACCAATCAAAAAAGCGGTTAAAGGGGCGAAAAAACCAGCCTAATAATTTATCCATTACACGGGTAAATAAATCTGGATTATGATGCGCTCTATCCAATAACAACGCACACAGCGCAGGGCTTAAGGTCAACGAGTTGAACGCTGAAATCAGCGTAGACACCGCAATGGTCAAGGCGAATTGTTTGTAAAATGCCCCCGATACGCCCGTAATAAACGCAGTCGGCACAAACACCGCCGCCAATACCAAGGACGTGGCAATAATCGGCCCGACCACTTCCTCCATCGCTTTTCGGGTTGCTGCTCTGGCAGACAATCCCTCAGCAATATGGCGTTCGACGTTTTCCACCACCACAATCGCATCATCGACCACAATGCCGATTGCCAGTACCAGACCAAACAACGATAAAGTATTGAGCGATAAATCTAACGCCGCCATTACCGCAAATGTGCCGATTAATGACACGGGTACACTCAACAGCGGAATAATGGTGGCTCGCCAGTTTTGCAGAAATATCACCACCACGATGACCACCAGCAAAATCGCTTCAAACAGGGTTTTTACCACCGCATCAATCGAGTTCTGCACAAAAACCACGGTGTCATAAACCAGCTTATAATCCATGTCTTGTGGAAAATGGGTTTTCAGCTTTTCCATTGCCGCCACAATGCCTTTTTTGGTTTCCAGCGCATTAGAACCGGGCAACTGAAAAACCGCTAAACCCACCGCATCTTCACCATTGAGTTTTAAAACAGAGTTGTAATCTTTTGCACCGAGTTCAATTCGCGCGACATCTTTCAGATAAATAATTTCGCCATTTGCACTTTGTTTAACGACAATATTGGCAAATTGCTCAGGTTTCAGTAAGCGTCCTTGTGTAGAAACGGTGTATTGAAAATCCGTTTGTTTTGCAGTCGGCGGTTGTCCAATAACGCCCGCCGCGACTTGAATATTTTGTTCGCGTACCGCTTTCACTACCTCGCTGGCGGTCAGATTTTGCGCGGCGATTTTTTCAGGATTCAGCCACAGGCGCATACTGTAATCCCTGCTGCCAAACAGCACAATTTCCCCTACCCCCGGCAGACGTGACAAGGTGTCTTTAATTTGTAACAAGGCATAGTTACTTAAATAAACGCCATCAAGGCTTTTATTCGGTGACATCAAACCGATGACCAGACTCAAATCGGGGCTGCGTTTTTTAACGCTGATACCGTTGCGGCGTACTTCTTCGGGTAATTTTGAATCCGCCAGTGCGACACGGTTCTGCACCAAGACCTGCGCTTTATCGAGATTAGTTCCCGGTTTAAAGGTTACCGTCAATGCCATACTGCCATTATTAGTGGATTGCGAAGACATATACAGCATATCTTCCACGCCATTAACCTCTTGCTCAATCGGCGTGGCAACTGTTTCGGCAACAACTTGAGCATTCGCACCCGGATAAACTGCACTGACCACAATAGTCGGCGGGGCAATTTCAGGGTATTGAGCAATCGGCAAGGTAAACAATGCCAAACTGCCAATCAGGACAATCATAATAGACAGCACTGCCGCAAAAATCGGGCGGTCGATAAAAAAACGTATCAGATTATTCATGGCTGACTACTCCGCCGTTGTTGCGAGGGTGGTTTTCTCAGGCTCAACCGAGCTGTTGGGTCTGAGTTTTTGTAAGCCTTCAATCACCACCCATTCATCGGTTTGTAAACCTTGAGTAATCACTCGCAAATCACCGATTTTTTTACCGGCGATTATTTTATGCTGCGTTACTTTTTTATCTGGACTCATCACCCACACAAAATGATCGGCCTGATCGGTACCGATTGCTCTATCTGGCAACAACAAACCAAGATATGGTGCGCCGCCGCGTATGCGCAGTCGGGCAAAAAAACCGGCACTGAGTAACTCATTGGGATTATCAAACACGGCACGAACACTGACTGTACCTGTAACAGGATTTTCCATCGGGGCGACATAATCCACACGACCTGCATGAGGAAAGCCTTGTTCATCGCTCAAGGCTAATTCCACTTTTGTGCCTTCGAGTTTATGTCCCTGTTTTTGTGCCTCGCGCCGATAACTCAAAATAGCCCGCTCATCAACATCAACCGCCACATACACTGGATTCATGGATACAATCGTCGCCAATTTCGTCGCATCACCGCCGCTGCCATTCACCAAATTGCCCGCTGTAATCAATTCACGACTTATCCGCCCGTTTGTCGGAGCGCGTACCTCGGTAAACGCCAGATTCAATTGCGCACTTGCCACTTGAGCAGTAGCCGATTCCACAGCGGCAGTCGCGCCACGCAAACCTTTTTCACGCGTGTCATATTCCTCAGTGGAAATGCCTTTCGCTTTGAGCATATTTTCCGCGCGTGCCAACTCATTTTTTGCCAACTCCTTGCGTGCTTTGGCTTGTTCCAATTCAGCAAGCGCGTAATTCAGTTGCGCTTTAAACGGTTGCGGATCAATAACAAATAATAAATCACCTTTTTTAACCGCTGCTCCTGCCGTGAAATTAACTTTTTCCAGATAGCCGCTGACTCTGGCTCGAACTTCCACGGTATTCACCGCTTCAATTCGTCCTGTAAACTCATCCCATTCCGTAACTTGCCGGCTTAACGGTTGAGCAATTTTAACCTTCGCAGGCGGCGGCACAGGGGGTTGAACAGGCGCAGCAGGTGACTCTTGCGGTTTATCACAGCCGCTCAGTAGCAACAAGAGCGTTATTAACATAACGGATAAGCGAGAAAAGTTTTTCATCTTTTTAGTGCCTTAATACGGGGCTGAAATAAATGGTAATATATATTACCATTTAGTCTAGGTTATCATTGTCATTCAAGTCAATTGATTTTCCGAGTGAAACAGAATGATTAAATGCGGACGACCCGCTAAGGGGAATGAATCTTTAAGCCGCGACCGCTTGCTGGATGCGGCTTTAGAACTATTTTTGGAACACGGTTATGGTAATCTCAGCATGGAAACGATTGCCCGCCACGCGCAAGTATCAATGCGGACTATTTATAGTCAGTTTGGTGGTAAAGCAGGATTATTCGGCTCATTAATACGCCGTTGCAGTGACCAATTTGTCATTAGTCTGTCCGATGAAGCGTCACCTGAACAAGTGTTGAGCGAGTTTGCACAAACGTTTCTGTATAACATCACTAAACCCGATGCCGTACGAATTCGCGCCATTTTGATTGCGGAATCACCGCGTTTTCCTAATCTCGCTACCGAATTTTATGAACAAGGGCCGCTGCGAACCTTGGAACAGTTAACGCAATTTTTCGCAACCCAACAACGCGCTGGATATTTTATTGAAATTAATCCGCGTTTTCTGGCAGAGCAGTTTATCAGTACCTTGCGAGGCGAACGTCTGCAACAAGTACAATTAGGACTTGCCGCAACACCCAGCGAACAGGAAATTAAAATATGGGCGCAACAAGCCACGCATTTGTTTTTATATGGCTGTATCGTAAATAGATAGGGAATCAAAAAAGTGCTTACCTGTAACAGCGTGCAGTTCTACTCACCATGTAAGACGTGCAGCCCTGTGTATATATCGCGTTCAGCGACGGATAAGATGGATTGACGTGCCATAGAAAATGGTCACTTAATAAAAAAGACAGTGTTTATAATACATAAAATATTTTACGCGTTAAGTGACAAGAAATGCGTCGTTTGAAAGCGATAATAACGCTGTCACATAAACGAACGTTTAGGTGACATTATGTTGATAGGTTATATGCGGGTTTCTAAAACCGATGGTTCGCAGGTTTTGGATTTACAAAAAGATGCGTTATTGAAAGCAGGCGTTTTACCAGACCGACTTTACGAAGACTTTGCTTCAGGCACACATGATGATCGACAAGGCTTAATGGCTTGTCTGAAAGCATTACGCCAAGGCGATACGCTTATTGTCTGGAAATTAGATCGACTGGGTCGTCATTTACGTCACCTCGTCAATACGGTGCATGAGTTATCGAACAAGGGTATTGGCTTTAAAGTGCTGACAGGTCAAGGCGCACAGATTGATACCACTACCGCACAAGGAAAACTGGTCTTTGGGATATTTGCGGCATTGGCTGAATTTGAGCGGGATTTGATTTCCGAGCGCACCAAAGCGGGTTTAGCATCGGCGCGTGCGCGTGGTAGAAAAGGCGGCGCACCCTATAAAATGACACCGGCAAAATTACGTCTTGCCATTGCATCTATGGGTAAATCTGAAACTAACGTGAGTGATTTATGTAATGAATTGGGCATTACCCGCCAAACACTTTACCGTCACGTTGCTCCGGATGGTACCTTGCGTAAAGATGGAGAAAAGTTACTGAAAAACGGATGTTACGCACAAGAATTGTTGTCCACGAAAGACACGAAAAGCACGAAAAGCACGAAAAAAAGTAAAAAATAATGAGCAGCCGTCAGTAGTGAGTCCAGCCTGTACTTTTGGGTGGTGTATTATTGACGACTGGCAGTCATTCACACGGTTGCAACTGATTTAATCCATGACCTGTTTCGGAATTCAAGGCAGAACTTGGGCGGATTGAAAACCTCCAAAACGTGTTTTGGATTCCTAATCACCGATGTTGATTTTTTTGTGTCTTTCGTGCTTTTCGTGGACTATTGCTTTTTCATGCGCATGATGTGTCAACACTTTTCAGGAAACTATACTTGATTTGCGTGGTTTTTCGCATAAGTCATAAAATAAGACAGAAACGGCTCAGCACTATGTTCCTGTGCGTTGTAATACCATCGCTACGGCGGCGGCGCGGGTCGTGACACCGAGTTTTTCGTAAATATGCTCTAAATGTTTATTGACGGTGCGATGACTGCTTTCCAGTATTAAACCGACTTCTTTATTGGTTTTGCCGCGCGAAATCCACATTAATATTTCTGCTTCTCTAAAGGTTAAGCCCAAGGTTTCTTTTAAAGATTCCAAATTCCATTCATCTGCGCATTTTTTCAACAGCAATAAATATTCGCCTGCATTCTGACAGGCAGCCATTTTGATATTGAATCCCGCAGAGCTGCGGTATTCTTCTGCGGCAATACTGCGACTGCTGTTAAACCAAGTTAATATCGGTTTCGGTAATAAATTGCCGACGCTTAATTCACTGTCAGGTAAAGCATCGGTCAGCAGAATGCTTGCGGCGGGCGTTAGCCATGTAATGATGCCGAGGGCATCGACAGCAACTGCGCAAAATGGGCTGTGTTGCAGGGCATTTTCAGCGCGCTGTCTAGCGCGCGCTAATGCCAGATGCACTTCAATGCGGGCTAATACTTCAGGCGGGCGAATGGGTTTGACAATGTAATCCAGTCCGCCTTCATCAAAACCGCGCAATAAATTATCCAGCTCACCTAAACCCGTCATGAATAATATCGGAATATCGCAGGTAACAGGGTCGGCTTTCAGGCGACGGCAGGTTTCAAAACCGTCTATCCCCGGCATCACCACATCCATCAGAATAATATCGGGTTTTAAATAGTCGATTTGTTCGATGGCAGACAATCCGTCGGTTGCGACCAGTACACGGTAATTGGCTTCGGACAAGGTGTCGGACAACAATGCCAAATTGGCGGGCGTGTCGTCTACTATCATAATGGTGCCGTTAGCAGAGGGTGTTATGGTGTCCATGATATAAGTGCCTATGCGCATGAGTGAGTGGTTTAAGCCAGTAGCTTTTTGATTTCTGCCAAGCGAAACTCGCTGGCAAGAACTTTAATACGCTGGCTTAAAGGCAGGTATTCGGGGTTGGTGTTCGCCAGTGCTTCCAGTTTTTTATTCAGTCCTAATAAGTCGCCGATACGCACAAACGCCTGTAAGGTTTGCAAAATATCAACGGGGGGTAATTGCAATTCTTTTTCTGTGACTTCATGATTATCAGGTTCGTCGGTTTGGTATTTCCACGTCAGGCTGGTGTGTAATTTTAATTTAGCCAATAAATGATGTACTTGTACGGGTTTTGCCAGAAAATCATTGCAGCCCGCATGAATAGCGGCGGTGCGATCTTCTGGATAGGCATTGGCACTGAGAACAATAATAGGTTTGAGTAAGCCGTTTTTGCGCAACTGTATCGCCGTTGCGATACCGTTCATAACGGGCATCGCCAAATCGAGTAATACTAAATCGGGTTTATGGGTGCGTGCCTGCACCAAGGATTCCGCGCCTGAACTGGCGGTATGAATGATAAAACCCAGCGGTTCAAGAATAGAGCGCATCACATCACGGTGTTCTGGCTGGTCGTCAACAATCAATATTGTTTGTCGCCGCCCCCGATAACCGACAATATTGTCTTGTGGTACGGGTTCGGAAATTGTTCCCAGATTAGGCAAAAACAACCGCAGGGTAAAGGTTGAGCCTTTGCCTAATTCACTGCTGACGGCTAAATCGCCGCCCATGATTTCCGCCAGAATTTTACTGATGGTCAAGCCTAAACCACTGCCCGATATGGCGTTGCCTGTGGTGGTGTTCAAGCGGGTAAACGGCTGGAAAATATCTTGTAATTGTTCGGGGGCAATACCCTGTCCCGTATCAATAATTTTAAACGTTGCTACGCCGCTGTTGTAGCTGATATGAATGATTATTTCTCCTGATTGAGTAAATTTAATCGCATTACTGAGAATATTAATCAAAATTTGCCCGACCCGTTTTTCATCGGCACGGACTTGTTGCGGCAGTGTATTCACTATTTGACAGCGAAAACTTAAGCCTTTGTCTTCTGCTTGCGCTTTATGAATGCGCACTAAATGTTCGATAAGCTCATGAAAATTAATGGGTTCGTAGTTCAATTCAAATTTACGCGCTTCAATGCGCGCAATATCCAGTATATCTTCAATCAATGCGGATAAATGTTCACCGCTGCGTTTTAGCGTATCCACGGCTTGTCGTCGGTGTTCTGGAATGGTCGGGTCTTTGTGCAGAATATAGGAATATCCGATAATACTATTTAATGGTGTGCGGATTTCGTGACTCATATTACTGAGAAACCGACTTTTCGCACTGTTGGCAGAATCCGCCATTCTTAACGCGTGTTCTAATTTAGTATCGGTTTTTTTATGCTCCTCAATTTCCATTAATAATAATTGTGTTTGTTTACCTGTTTCTTCGTGGGCAACACGGCGGCTTTCATCGTTTAATATCAGCCACCAAGTACATAAGCCGATAAAGACTAATAATGAGCTATAAACTTTAATAAAATTGGCTGATAATAATTCAAACGTAAATAGAGAGGCTTGTGCAACCAGTAAATCTTGATAATAAATAATGCCGATAAAAATACTGGTGAGTACCGATAAAAAACAAAATAAAAAGACAAAGCGTAATAATCGCAAACGTGCGGTTAAATTAATACGCTTTGACATAAAACGTTGTGCAAATTTCTCTAAATAATCATCTAAACGTGCATTCGGTTTACACGCATCCAAACACCGTGCATCCAGCGTACAGCACAGTGAGCAGATACTGTCATCATAGGCGGGGCAATAGGCAATGTCTTCATGTTCAAATTCGTTTTCACAGATGCAGCATACATGATGACTGTAATTATTTTTTTTATTACGGTCACGCGCTAAATAATGTTTATGTCCTGTAAAAAAAGCAATAATCGGCACTAATACAAAGGCTAAGCCCAAGGAAATAAACGCAGAAAATGCCTGCGCATAGTCACCAAATAAACCAATATATGCCAGTATAGATATTAAAGACGCGACAAAGGTGGCAATCAGTCCCACAGGATTTAAATCAGGTAAATACGCGCGTTTAAATTCAATAATATCTGGGCTGAGTTTTAACGGTTTATTAATCATTAATTCTGCCGCGACCGCGCTAATCCACGCTATCGACATATTGGAAAATAAACCCAATACTTTTTCCAGCGCACCAAATACACCAAATTCCATTAATAACAGCGCGATGGAGACATTAAATACCAACCACACGACCCGACCGGGATGACTGTGAGTAATGCGGGAGAAAAAATTAGACCACGCCAATGAGCCTGCATAGGCATTGGTGACATTGATTTTAAGTTGACTGATAACGACAAATAGCGTGGTTACTGCTAATGCCCATTCAGGATCAGAAAATAACTCCTTATAAGCAATTAAATACATTTGTGTCGGTTCGTGGGCGTGTTCAGCGGGGATGCCATGTCGAATGGCTAAATGTGCCAACAACGCGCCGCCTAACTGCCGCAGCATTCCGAACAGTATCCAGCCCGGCCCTGCACTGATGGTTGCCAGCCACCAGCGCGTTTTATTTTGTTCGGTTTTTTCTGGCATAAAGCGTAAAAAATCCACTTGTTCGCCGATTTGCGCGACCATCGAAAACGCCACCGTGGTGGCACTGCCAAACAATAGCCAGTTAAACCCCTGACCACTGGCTGCAATCCAAAAATACGCTTCTGCGGTGGGCAGTGCGTCCTGTTCGTGCATCACCACGGCAATATAAGGCGCGATTAACAACAGCAACCACACAGGTTGCGTCCATAACTGCATTCGGCTGATAGTGGTAATGCCAAAGGTGACTAACGGAATAACCGTAATCGCGCTGATAACGTGGGCAAGTTGAATAGGAATATGAAAATACAGTTCCAACGCCAGCGACATAATCGAGGCTTCCAAGGCGAACAGCGTGAAGGTGAAGGAGGCGTAAATCAGCGAGGTAATGGTCGAGCCGATGTAGCCAAAACCCGCACTGCGCGTCAGTAAATCAATATCAATATTGTAGCGCGCGGCGTAATAACTGATCGGGAAGCTGGTGATAAATATCACCAGCCCGACAATTAAAATCGCCCAAAACGCATTGGTGAAGCCGTAATGAATGGCTAAAAAGCCGCCGATGGCTTCCAGCACTAAAAAAGACGTTGAGCCGAAGGCGGTATTGGCAACTTGAAACTCCGACCATTTACGAAAACTACGCGGAGCAAAACGCAAGGCGTAGTCTTCTAAACTTTCATTAGCAACCCATGAATTATAATCACGACGTATTTTGGAGATATTTTGATAAATATTTTTATTTTTCATGCGGTTGAATATCGGGTTTCTGATTTAGAACCTGTCTTGCCCCATTTTTAAAATCAACGGTGAACCTTGGTTTTGAATAATCAGCTGTTTGCGTTCCTCTGCGGGAACAATCGGTTGTTCTGCTGAATTCACTTTAGGTTGCGCTTCAATCACCGTTTCAACTTTAACCGTCGGCATCCACGCGGGTGTCTTGAGCGTTTTGGTGGTTTCGGGGGCGAGAAAATGCAAATCGTCCAATAAATCAAAACACACCGTACTGATGTGATCTATTAATTTCGCGGCATTAACAGGCTTTGACGCACTGAATGTCATGGCGAGTTCAGCCTGTTGCGCAGGGTATTTTTGGGACACCAGACGACAGGTCACAGGTACTACATTGTCTTTTTGAAACTCCAGTGAGCGCGGATCAGAGTTGCCTGATGAAAAGGAAAAACCCACAGGAGTGCTGGAATTTTCAATCTTACCGATGCTCACTTCTAAGTTATGGGTCGCCGCCGTCTTACCTGTCACCATTGGAAATCGCCATTCATTCAAGTTTTTTATCACTTGTTCCTGTAAGGGTGGTGCTGATACGCCTAAGTCATCCAGTGCTTGCACATCCACTTTTAAGGCAATGGCTTTAATCGCTGTTTTATCCAAAGAATCAGCTACCACCACTGTGCTGAGCGCACACAGTAAGACGATGAATAAAGAGTTTTTCAGTGTTGATGCTTGCATCGTAGTGACTTCCTGTAAAGAAAAAGCGAGGGGATAGTGTACATCGTTCAGGCTCATAAGTTGTGCTGTCTGCGTGAACCTTTGTGGTCTTCACTGTAAGAAACTCGCGGCATTTACGATATACGTCATTTAACTCATGAGTCAGATGACGCATTGTGGAAAAATCCTGCAAGTCAAATAATCCCCACCAGCCGACACCAAAGGCAACATAAATTACTTAACGCAAGCTTATGATTTAAGGGGCTTAATAACATGACTAATCCTATCGAGCATTCAGCAAAAAACCGAAGTCTCGGCTGGTTACCGACGATGGCTTTAACCGCTTTAGTAGCAGGACACGCACCCGTATCTCAAGCAGGTGCAACCTTCAAAATAGATGATACCAAATGGGTCAGTATCGGTGCGGGTATACGAAGCAGTTTTAATGCAAAGGAAAGAGGCGCGCCGAATGGTAAAGCGTGGAGCAATGATTTTCAATTGGACAACGTTCGTTTGTATTTGAATGGACAAATTCATAAATATCTTAAAATCGAATTTAACACCGATTGCCAAACCTGTAGCAATGGCGGCGAAGTCCGCGTGTTAGATGCGATTGGTAAATTTGAATACAACCCGTATGTCAATCTGTGGGTCGGTCGTATGCTGGTACCCGCCGAAAGACGCGAGATGAACGGCCCGTTTTACAGTGCTGTTTACAATATTTTTGCCAATGGCACACCGTTTGAACCAGCCGATCAAAACTTAGTGATTAAATCCGATGGTACATCAGCAGGGTCTTTTGGACGTGATGACGGTGCGACTTTCTGGGGGGCGGCGTTTGATGGGCGTTTGCAATATGCCTTCGGTGTCTTTAGAGGTCTTAGAGGCGGCGCGAATGCCAATGACAATCCGCTGTACGGTCAACGGGTCGCGTATAACTTTTGGGATGTTGAGAAAAATCCTGGTTATTACACCTCAGGTACTTATTACGGCAAAGGCGGCGATATTTTAACGGTCGGCGTATCGAATCAGTATCAAAAAAAGGGCGCGGGTAGTGAACTGAACCCAGCCAGTTTTCGCGGTACATCGGTGGATGTGTTAATGGAAAAAGTGTTACCCAATCAAGGTGTAGTCACATTTAACGGTGAATATAAAAATTATGGTCTGAGCGGTCATGCAGAACCACTCACAGGTTTTACTTTATTTGAAGGCAATGCGTTTGATGTCAGCGGTATGTATTTATTCCCGCAAAAAATCGGTATCGGCAAATTCCAACCCTATTTTCGCTATGTCAATGTGGATGCCAGCACTGTTCCAACGCGTGATGTGTATGAAACAGGCGTGAATTACGTCATTGATGGTCATAACGCAATGGTTTCTCTCAGCTGGCAACATGGCGATCTTATTTCTCCCGTCAACAATAATGACTTAAATTCGATGACTGTTGGTTTTCAATGGCAAATCTAATCTGTATTTCTTAGGAACTGGACATGAAAAATTATTTACAACTCGGTAAAAAATTAGCGTTATCCGTGGTGGTGTCTGCGGTGTTATTCAGCGGCGCACAAGCAGAAGACACCATTAAAGTCGGTGTACTGCATTCATTATCAGGCACGATGGCAATCAGTGAAACCACACTGAAAGACACCATGCTGATGCTGATTGACGAGCAGAATAAAAAAGGCGGTCTGCTCGGTAAAAAACTGGAAGCGGTGGTCGTTGACCCTGCGTCTAACTGGCCGTTATTTGCTGAAAAAGCGCGCGAATTATTAACCAAAGACAAAGTATCGGCGATTTTTGGTTGCTGGACTTCGGTATCGCGTAAATCGGTATTACCTGTTATCGAAGAATTAAACGGCGTGTTATTTTATCCCGTGCAGTACGAAGGTGAAGAATCCTCGAAAAACGTGTTTTACACAGGCGCAGCTCCCAATCAACAAGCGATTCCAGCCGTTGATTATTTAATGAACGATTTGAAAGTGAAACGCTGGGTATTGGCAGGCACCGATTACGTTTATCCGCGCACCACCAACAAAATTCTCGAAGCCTATTTAATCTCTAAAGGCGTATCTAAAAAAGACATCATGATTAACTACACGCCATTCGGTCATTCTGATTGGCAAAGTATCGTCGCCGACATTAAAAAATTCGGTTCCGCAGGTAAGAAAACCGCTGTTGTGTCCACCATTAACGGCGATGCCAACATCCCCTTTTACAAAGAGTTAGGTAATCAAGGCGTATCCGCAGAAAAAATTCCCGTCATGGCATTCTCAGTCGGCGAAGAAGAATTGTCAGGCATGGACACCAAACCCTTAGTCGGGCATTTAGCCGCATGGAACTACTTCATGAGTGTTGATACCACCAAAAATGCCGACTTTATTAAACAATGGAAAGAGTACATCAAAAATCCAAAACGCGTCACTAACGACCCAATGGAAGCGCATTACATCGGCTTCAATATGTGGGTCAAAGCAGTCGAAAAAGCAGGCACAACTGACCCTGCTGCGGTACAAAAAGCCATCATCGGTGTTGAAGCTCCGAACTTAACAGGCGGCACATCAAAAATGTTACCGAATCACCACATCTCTAAACCTGTGTTAATCGGTGAAATTCAAGATGACGGTCAATTTGTCACCGTCTGGCAAACCAACAAATTAGTTGACGGCGATGCGTGGTCTGACTACCTGCCAGAAAGCAAACCCATCATTGCCGATTGGACTGATCCTATCATGTGCGGTAATTACAACAGCAAAACCAAAAAATGTTCCGGTCAAAAATACTAACCATTCACCAACACAACCGAGGTTAAACCGTAGGTTGGGGTGAGCATTGCGAACCCCAACAATTCACCCCCTCTTGTTTGGGGTTCGCTTCCCACTCCAACCTACTCAGGATACAACATGAAAAAGAATCCATTACCACGCTGCTGTTGGCTGTTGTCAATATTACTGCTGGTTTTTTCGATAACGGTTCATGCCGATGACAACCAGCCGTTAGTCGATGCCGTCAACCAGCTTAAACAAGGCTCAATGACTGACCGCGAAAACGCGATACACCAATTAGTCGCTCTTAAAAATCCCCGCAGTCTGGTTGTTTTACAGGCGTTATTAGCGGGTAAGTTATTAATCGTCAAAGGCGAAGACAAACTGGTCATTGCCGAAGATGTTAATCAGGAATACGAAGTAAGGGATGCTATCACTGATGCAAAACTGGGTACAAAAAACCATGATGCCGTCAGTAAAATCAATTTAACCAACAAATTACGCAGTGATTTACGCAAAATTATCGGTGAACTGGAATTAAACGCCGATGACCCTGTGATCCGTTTAGCCGCTGTCAACGCAATGGCAAATGAAGCCGACGAGCGATTATTAGACTTATTAAAATTACGGCTGAACATTGAAAAAAATCCCGCCGTAAAAGAAGCTCTTGAAAATATTTTATTGTTACAGCAAATGGACAGTGCTGACAAAAATCTGCGTATGCAAGCCATAGACGCGCTTAAAGACCACGATAATAAAGACGTGTTCAACAAATTAAAAACCATTGTCGAAAAAGATGCCGATGGTCAGTATGTCGAAACGGATAATGATATTAGAAACACCGCTGAAGCAGCGTTGGTTGACATCAACAACCGCTTACAAATTTACAGCTCCATCGAAACCGTGTTTTTCGGCTTAAGCCTCGGTGCCGTATTAGTATTAGCGGCGATAGGTCTGGCGATTACTTTCGGCGTAATGGGCGTTATCAACATGGCACATGGTGAGCTGATGATGATAGGCGCGTACACCACTTATGTGATGCAGCAACTGATGCCCAATCATCTAGGCTTATCGGTATTACTGGCAATTCCCGCCGCGTTTATCGTTTCGGGATTAGTGGGTATCGCTATTGAACGCGGCATTATTCGCTTTTTATACGGACGACCTTTAGAGACTTTATTAGCCACCTTTGGCGTGAGCTTATTTTTACAACAAACCGTGCGCTCCATTTTTTCACCGTTGAATCGCAGTGTCGCCACCCCTGAATGGATGAGCGGCTCGTGGCAAATCAACGATTTTTTATCACTGACATGGAATCGTTTTTACATTCTATTATTTTGCTTGCTGGTGTTTTTCGCCCTGTTACAAATTCTCAAACACACGCGTTTAGGTTTGGAAGTTCGCGCCGTGGCACAAAATCGCCGCATGGCACGCGCAATGGGCATACCCACTGCCCGCGTGGACGCGCTTACTTTTGGTTTAGGTTCAGGCATTGCAGGTGTCGCAGGTGTCGCGTTAAGTCAAATCACCAATGTCGGGCCTAATCTGGGGCAATCTTATATCGTCGATTCCTTTATGGTAGTGGTATTCGGCGGTGTGGGTAATTTATTAGGTACGTTGGTCGCGGGATTTTCGCTGGGCATTGCCAATAAATTCTTAGAACCGTTTGCAGGGGCGGTACTGGCAAAAATTCTGGTGCTGGTATTTATTATTTTGTTTATCCAAAAATATCCGCGTGGCTTGTTTCCACAAAAAGGCAGGGCGGCGGATGGTTGATAACTGTCCACGAAAAACACGAACAATGACAACAACTGCCAAGTTTATCGTTCCAACGCTCCAGCGTTGGAATGCGTCAGAAGACGCTCCAGCGTCTTCATTCGGATTATGTAATGTATATGAAGACGCTGGAGCGTCAACGGCTGCATTCCAACGCGGAGCGTTGGAACGATAATAAGGAGTGCAAATTTTACTTGCACGCCCAACTCCAACAAACTAGGCAACTGACTATGAAACTATTAGCCTTCTTCGGAAATGATAAAACCTGCACGGCGGTGTTACTGCTCATTACCGCAGTGACTTTTATTATTCCATTTTGCAACCTAATCTCACCCCCCGATTCGGCATTGCATTTTTCCGCCTACACCGTATCGCTGCTGGGTAAATATATGGCGTTTGCCTTGCTGGGCTTGTCGCTGGATTTAGTCTGGGGTTATGCAGGGATTCTGGTCTTAGGGCAGGGCGCGTTTTTCGCCTTGGGCGGTTATGCAATGGGAATGTATTTAATGCGGCAAATCGGCACCCGCGGCGTGTATGGCAATGCCGAACTGCCCGATTTTATGGTGTTTTTAAACTGGAAAGAACTGCCGTGGTATTGGTTGGGTTTTGAACATTTTGGCTTTGCGATGTTGATGGTGGTGCTTGCGCCTGCAATATTAGCGTTTGTCTTTGGCTGGTTGGCGTTTCGCTCACGGGTAACGGGCGTGTATTTGTCCATCATTACCCAAGCCTTGACCTACGCTTTATTGCTGGCATTTTTTCGTAATGAAATGGGCTTCGGCGGCAACAACGGCTTAACCGATTTTAAAGACATACTGGGGTTTAATATCCAATCCGAAGCGGTGCGCGGCGTGTTATTCATGCTGACGGGTATCTGCTTAATCAGTGCCTTTTTAGTGTGCCGCTGGTTGGTCAATACCAAACTGGGGCGCGTGGTGACGGCAATCCGCGATCAGGAATCACGCGTGCGCTTTCTCGGTTATCGGGTGGAAATGTTCAAACTCTGGCTGTTCGTGTTCGCCGCCATGTTGGCAGGCATCGCAGGTGCGCTGTATGTGCCGCAAGTGGGCATCATCAATCCCAGCGAATTTTCCCCGCTCAACTCTTTGGAAATCGTCATCTGGGTGGCAATGGGCGGACGCGGCACGTTATACGGGGCAATCGTCGGCGCGGTGCTGGTCAATTACAGCAAAACCGTGTTGACAGGCTTATTGCCCGAAGCATGGTTATACATTTTAGGCGGCTTGTTTATTGTAGTCACGTTGCTGTTACCAGACGGCATCGTCGGCTTGTTACAACGCAAAATCAGGGAGCAAAGCGCGTGAATCAGTTTAAAGAAAATTTATTTGGCGAAAACAAACACAACACGGGTGTGATGGCGGTTAAAGGCGCGCTCGATACCCGTCACGGGCCGATTCTGTACATGGAAGATGTCAGCGTCAGTTTTGACGGCTTTAAAGCCTTGAATAAGCTGTCTTTATACATAGATGATGGCGAATTGCGCTGTTTAATCGGCCCGAACGGTGCGGGCAAAACCACCTTAATGGACGTGATTACCGGCAAAACCCGCCCCGATACAGGCTCGGTATTTTTTGGGCAAACCATCAATTTATTGGAAATGGACGAACCCGCGATTGCGCAAGCGGGCATCTGTCGCAAATTCCAAAAGCCCAGCGTATTTGACGCGCTCAGCGTGTTTGAAAATTTGGAACTGGCATTAAAAGCCGATAAAGGCGCGTGGCATACGCTGTTTTTTCGCTTAACAGGCGAACAGCGCGATCGCATTGATGAAGTTCTCGCCACCATCGGCTTAACCGAAGCCAAACACTACCGCGCAGGTATTTTGTCGCACGGACAAAAACAATGGCTGGAAATCGGTATGCTGTTGATGCAAGAACCCAAAGTGATGCTGGTTGATGAACCGATTGCAGGCATGACCCATCAGGAAATCGAACGCACGGCTGAATTATTACTGTCCTTACAGGGCAAGCATTCCATCGTGGTGGTAGAACATGACATGGAATTTGTGCGCTCCATTGCCCGCAAAGTCACCGTGTTACACGAAGGTTCAGTGTTAACCGAAGGCACAATGGACGAAGTACAAAATGACCCGCGCGTCATACAAGTTTATTTGGGGGGATAATGTTAAAAATTAACGGCTTGGAACAATTTTATGGCGAAAGCCATACCCTCTGGGAGATTAACCTAGACATACCCGCAGGTGGTTGTGTGTGTTTAATGGGGCGTAACGGCGTGGGCAAAACCACCTTGCTGAAAGCCATCATGGGGTTAATTCCCATTAAAGGCGGCTCTATCACCTTTGACGAACAACTATTAGGCAGCGGCAAAGCTGAACAACGCGCCGCGCTGGGTATCGGCTATGTGCCGCAAGGTCGGGAAATTTTTCCCTTAATGACCGTGGAAGAAAACCTGAAAACGGGCTTACGCGCCGCGCGTCGTCATGGCATTAAAAAAGTCCCCGATTCCGTGTATGAAATTTTTCCTGTGTTAAAACAAATGCTCAAACGCCGAGGCGGTGATTTATCAGGCGGTCAACAACAGCAACTCGCCATCGGTAGAGCCTTGGTACTCAACCCGCAATTACTGATTCTCGATGAACCCACCGAAGGCATACAACCCAATATCGTCAGTGAAATCGGCGATGTCATTATTCGCCTCAATCGTTCACTGGGCAAACCGATTCCCGTACCAAAACCCAATCCAGATGATTTAGGCGAAGTACATAGTGCGATTGCCAAAATCAATCATGAATTAGGCGTAACTGTGTTACTGGTCGAACAAAAACTCCCCTTTGCCCGCAAAGTCGCCGATCATTTTTGCATCATGGACAGAGGACGCACCGTCGCCACAGGTGCAATGGATAGCTTAAGCGACAGCATGATTAAACAGTATTTGACGGTTTAGTTTTTGGCATAGCATTGTTGATGTGAGTGCGTATAATCCCGTTTACATAGTTTTTATCGTTCCAACGCTCCGCGTTGGAATGCGTCTGAGGACGCTCCAGCGTCCTTATTTCAGCTTGTATTTTATTGATGTGCTGCCATTTTAATGAAGACGCTGGAGCGTCAACGGCTGCATTCCAACGCAGAGCGTTGGAACGATGATAAACATGATGTGCCGATAAATACAAACTTAGGACACCGTCAGTTTAGTTATGACGGGTAAAGTTGCTAGACCTGCGAGGTTTTAAAAACCTCGCAGGTCTTTATCACACGTCATAATAAAATGGACTGACTCCTAGTGATTAACACAACACCAACCCAAGACTGGCAAGCCCACCTAAACCTAGACTTCGCCAATAAACACGGCAAAACGGTACTCGCGCATCGTAGTCATCACGGGCCGTTAACCGTACAGCGTCCGTTTTATCCAGAAGGCGGGGTGTGTCATGTGTATATATTGCATCCACCGGGAGGCGTAGTTGCGGGCGATAGATTGACGATTAATATCAACGCCGCGACTGACAGCGCGGCGTTGGTGACGACTCCAGCGGCTGGTAAGTTTTATCGTAGTGCGGGTAAAGTGGCACGGCAACAGGTGTCTTTAACGGTTGATGAGGGTGCGACGCTGGAATGGTTGCCACAGGAAACGATTATTTATGAAGGCGCGAACGTCGTTTCTGAATTACGGCTGGAATTGGCAAGCACGGCGCGGTTTATCGGTTGGGAAGTGGTCGCACTGGGACGACCTGCGGCACAGGAAGGTTTTGATGCTGGCGAATTGACCATGAACTGGCATATTGTAAAGGCAGGGGCGTTATTTTATCGGGAACGCTTACGCATAGACGCACAAGCCTTTGCCGCGCGGTGGGGCTTAAACAGGCATTCGGCGTGTGGTACTTTATTCGCTTATCCCAGCACTGCCGCACATCTTGAGGCGGTGCAGCAGTTAATCGGTGAGCATCCTAATCGCGGTGTGACGCGTATTGATGATTTATTGATTTGTCGCGCTCTCGATGACCGCGCCGATATATTACGCGATTTTTTTCAGCAGGTTTGGCAGTTAATCCGAACCGATATTGCCCAGCAATCCGCGTGCGCACCGCGTATTTGGGCTACTTGACAGGACACAGTTATGCAATTGACACCACGCGAAAAAGATAAATTATTGTTATTCACCGCCGCGCTCGTCGCCGAACGCCGTCTGGCTCGCGGTGTTAAGTTGAATTATCCCGAAGCCGTTGCCTATATTTCAGCGGCAATTATGGAAGGAGCGCGTGACGGACAGAGCGTCGCCGAATTAATGGCATACGGGCGTACTTTGTTGACGGTTGATGATGTGATGGATGGCATAGCGGAGATGCTACACGATGTGCAAGTGGAAGCGACGTTTCCCGACGGGACGAAACTGGTCACTGTCCACGACCCGATTGTTTAGGAGTAAACCATGATTGTAGGTGAAATTATTCCAGCCGATGGCGAGATCGAACTCAACGCAGGGCGTGAGCCTATCCGTTTGTTGATTGCCAACAGCGGCGACCGCCCGATTCAGGTCGGCTCGCATTACCATTTTTATGAAACCAATCCCGCTCTGCATTTTGACCGTGAACAAGCGCGTGGCTATCGTTTGGATATTGCCGCTGGTACGGCGGTGCGTTTTGAACCGGGGCAACAGCGCGAAGTGCAGTTAGTGCCGTTTGCGGGATTACGTCAGGTGTATGGCTTTAGACAGGAAATTATGGGCGCGTTGGAGGAACAATCATGAGTAAAATCAGCCGTCAGGCGTATGCGGATATGTTTGGTGCGACCACGGGCGACCGTGTGCGCTTGGGTGATAGTGAATTATTGTTGGAAGTGGAAGCCGATTACACCGTGTACGGCGATGAAGTGAAATTCGGCGGCGGCAAAGTCATTCGTGATGGCATGGGACAAAGCCAGTTGGATTCATCAGTGGCAATGGATTTAGTCATCACTAACGCGCTGATTGTCGATCATTGGGGCATCGTCAAAGCCGACATCGGTGTAAAAAACGGACGCATTGCCGCGATTGGTAAAGCGGGAAATCCTGATATTCAGGCAGGTGTAACCATTGTTATCGGTGCAGGCACGGAAATTATTGCAGGCGAAGGGCAGATAGTCACAGCGGGCGGCATAGACGCGCATATTCATTTTATTTGTCCGCAACAAATTGAAGAAGCCTTGAGTTCAGGTGTAACCACCATGATAGGCGGCGGCACAGGCCCTGCAACGGGAACGAATGCCACGACCTGTACGCCCGGCCCTTGGTATATTGAACAAATGCTGCACGCTTTGGACGGATTCCCGATGAACTTTGGTTTACTGGGCAAAGGCAATGCCAGCTTACCAGCGGCATTGGAAGAACAGGTATTAGCAGGGGCAATGGGACTGAAACTGCATGAAGATTGGGGAACAACCCCTGCCGCGATTGATTGCTGTCTGGATGTGGCGGAACGCTTTGATGTGCAGGTGGCGATTCATACCGACACGCTGAATGAATCAGGTTTTGTCGAAGATACCTTTGCCGCATTCAAAGGGCGCACCATTCACACTTACCACACCGAAGGCGCGGGCGGCGGTCATGCACCTGATATTATTAAGGCCTGTGGTTTGCCCAATGTATTGCCGTCATCGACCAACCCCACCCGCCCTTATACCGTCAACACGGTAGATGAACATTTAGATATGTTGATGGTCTGCCATCACCTTGACCCCAGCATTGCCGAAGATGTCGCGTTTGCCGAATCCCGCATCCGCCGCGAAACCATCGCCGCCGAAGATATACTGCACGACTTGGGCGCGTTTTCCATGATTTCTTCCGATTCACAAGCGATGGGGCGCGTCGGTGAAGTGATTATTCGTAGCTGGCAAACCGCGCATAAAATGAAACTGCAACGCGGCAGTTTAGCCACTGACCCCAGCCGTCATGATAATTTTCGTATCAAGCGATACATTGCCAAATACACCATCAACCCCGCGATTAGTCACGGTATCGCGCATGAAGTCGGTTCTATTGAAGTCGGTAAATTGGCTGATTTAGTGTTATGGCAACCTGCATTTTTTGCCGTAAAACCCAGTTTGATACTTAAAGGCGGCATGATTGCTTCTGCGCCGATGGGCGATGCCAACGCCTCCATTCCCACGCCTCAGCCTGTGCATTACCGCCCGATGTTTGGCAGTTTTGGCAGAGCCGCCGCCAGTAATTCCATGTTCTTTTTACCGCAAGCGGCGGTTGAATTGGATGTGGCGGGTAAATTAGGCTTGGGCAAACGCACAGGGATTGTAAAAAATACCCGCAACATCGGCAAAAAAGATTTAATCCACAATCATTACCAACCGAATATCGAAGTTGATCCGCAAACTTACAGTGTCCGCGCCGATGGTGAATTATTGATTTGTGAACCTGCGGATGTATTGCCGTTTGCTCAGCGGTATTTTTTGTTTTGAGATTTATCGTTCCAACGCTCCGCGTTGGAATGCCTCAGAAGACGCTCCAGCGTCTTCATTAATAAAGAAAATAATCGGTGATTGCTCTGAAATCAATGAAGACGCTGGAGCGTCAACGGCTGCATTCCAACGCTGGAGCGTTGGAACGATGATATTAAAAATACCAACACTAACAACCCATGCTTAAACTAACCGAAATCACAACCCCAGAAAGTTCAGCCGATGACGTGCTGACCTTACCGTTTGAACAACGCCAAAAAAGCCGTTTTTTGGCAATCACTGATAACGGCAAACAAGTGGGTTTGTTTTTACCGCGTGGCAGTTATCTACGCTCAGGAACAGTATTAACCAACGCACTAGCCTTTCGAGTTTTGATAAACGCCGCGCCTGAATCCTTGTCGGTGGTGCGTACCGATAACGCACTATTGTTTGCCAGAGCCTGTTATCACTTGGGTAATCGCCATATTTCCTTGCAGATTTTGCCCAATGAATTGCGCTATTTGCATGACCATGTGTTAGATCACATGGTCGAAGGTTTAGGGCTTAGCGTATCAGTTGAAAACCTGCCGTTCGAGCCAGAAGCGGGCGCGTACCATAGCCATGATTAATGATGTTGCCTTATTGCGCTTGTTGCAATTAGTCAGCGCGGGGCTACCTATCGGGATGTACAGCTATTCGCAGGGCTTGGAACGGGCGGTGGATGATGGTTGGGTGAGTAATGCCGACCAAGCGCGTGACTGGTTGCACGGTGTGATGGCAACGGCACTCACACAAACCGACATTCCCATTTTGTTGCGCTTGATGGATGCGTGGTCACACAATGACACCGAGCAAGTATTATTCTGGAGCAGAACGCTCACCGCCTACCGTGAAACCAGCGAATTACGCGCCGAAGACCGACAAACAGGGCAAGCCTTAGCGCGATTACTGGACGCGCTGGATTTTCCCGAAGCCAAAGCATGGCAAAAACAACCCGAAGCCAGTTTAGCCACACTGTTCAGTTTGGCGGCGGTGCGTTGGGGCATCCCGAAACACCAAGCGGCACTGGGTTATTTATGGAGTTGGCTGGATAATCAAGCGCTGTGTGCGGTGAAACTCGTGCCGTTAGGACAGGTCGCTGGACAACGCTTACTTACTGAATTATCCGCTTTGATACCCGCACACATTAACAACGCATTCCGTTTAACAGATGATGAACTAGGCGGCAGTGCGTTTGGCTTAGCCTTAGCCAGTAGCCGCCATGAAATGCAGTATTCACGATTATTTCGTTCTTGAGAGAAAACCATGTCAGATAAACAAGTGTTAAGAGTCGGTATCGGTGGCCCTGTGGGTTCAGGCAAAACTGCGTTAGTCGATGCCTTATGTAAAAATATGCGTGATGAGTTTGAAATTGCTGTAGTGACTAACGACATTTATACCCGCGAAGATCAGCAATTTTTAATTCGTAGCCAAGCCTTACCCGAAGACCGTATCTTAGGCGTAGAAACTGGCGGTTGTCCACACACGGCGATTCGTGAAGATGCGTCGATGAATCTTGCCGCCGTCGATGAACTGTGCGAACGTTGGGATAATCTCGATTTTATTATGGTGGAAAGTGGCGGCGATAATTTAAGCGCGACTTTTAGCCCCGAACTAGCCGATTTAACCATTTATGTAATTGATGTATCGGCAGGCGACAAAATCCCCCGCAAAGGCGGGCCGGGAATTACCCGCTCCGATTTACTGGTGATTAATAAAATTGATTTAGCTCCGTATGTAGGTGCGTCATTAGAAGTCATGGATAGGGATGCGAAAAAAATGCGCGGCGAGCGTCCGTTTGTGTTCAGCAATTTAAAAACAGGTGCAGGTCTGGAGAATATTCGGAATTTTATTATTCAAGCAGGGATGTTAAGCAACGATTGAATAAGGGGTCTGTTATTCACGTTAATGGCTATTGTGTGCTATTTTTTGAGCTGGGAAAAATTTGCGGCAAAACTCGAAACAACATCCTTAATCCATCTTAAAGGTGGTATTGATAGAATGCGAACTTCATCTAATTATGAAAATGGTTGATTTACTTAGCGGTAGCTGTATTGCACCATTAACGCCAGAACAACAGAGTGCGGTTTCTGACAATTTAGGTAATGCACTGAATGCGGTGACAAGCAACACGATGGTACGCAATGCAGTTGTAAATAGTCTCGGTTATCAAGTAAGTGGTATATTGGGCGCATTGTTATAAATCGTCTGTAAACCACTAATACCAAAGATTTGAAGACTGTCTCAGGACAAGCCGTTCTTTTGGTGTGTAACCCCAACTAAAGGTGTACCGTAAATTTATGTCTATTGAATTAGATAGTCTCAAAATTCAGGCTCTTCTACCGCAACGCTATCCTTTTTTGTTAGTCGATAAAGTGATCGCGTGTGAAGCGGGTGTCAGGTTATTGGCAATAAAAAATGTGTCTTACAGTGAACCGATTTTTCAAGGTTGTTTTCCGCATAAGCCTGTTATGCCGGGTGTTTTTATTTTAGAAGCAATGGCACAAACAGCAGGTTTACTGGGTTTTGAATCGGCTGGAGGAAAACCGAAAGGCATGATGTGTTATCTTGTTGGTATTGATAAGGCAACATTTAAACGCCCCGTTGTTCCAGGCGACCAGTTAATGATTGAAACCCATTTTTTAAAACACAAACATAATCTGTGGATATATCAATGCCTAGCCAGCGTTGATGGACAGTTTGTTGCCAGTGCCGAAATTCGTTATGCGACGGTGTTATCGAATTAAAATAATAACGGATAGTAGAAATCCTTCTTAGCAATTGATGTTACGCATGAAAAAGCAATAGTCCACGAAAGACACGAAAAATAAAAATCTGTTATTCAGAATTCAAGCATTTAATCAATGCAGGCAAACCATTTTAAAAACACAGGGTTAGCTTACCACCAGCGGTTACATCATTATTTTTTAATCTTTTTCGTGTCTTTCGTGGACAATAACCGCTGGTTTTTGAGCAAGCTGTTCGCCATCAAATCTGCTTCATGGTGATGCCTAGGGTCTGAATGCGATAGGCGATTTGTCGTGGGGTCATGTTTAATATGCGGGCGGCTTTGGCTTGTACCCAGCCGCTTTGTTCTAAGGCGGCAATAACGCGCTCGCGGTCGTCCATGTTTTCATCATTAAAATCAACGCTGCGATTCACGGGCGGTTTTTGACTGACACCGCTGCCGATGTCGTCTTCCAACCCTGTGCTGACCATGACATCTCTATCAATAATGCCGTTGGTACTCATAATGGCAGCGCGTTCCAGACGATTCGCCAGTTCGCGGACATTACCCGGCCATGCGTGTTTCATTAACAAACGAATCGCGCTTTCTTTGATTTCCAGCGGGCGGTCGCCTTGTTGTTTGGAAATTCTGCCCAGTAAAAATTCGGCTAATTGCGGAATATCTTCGGTGCGTTCGCGTAACGAGGGCATAAGAATCGGCATGACATTAAGCCGATAGTACAAATCTTCGCGGAAATTGCCTTCGGTGACTTGTTCTTCGAGATTGCGATTGGTGGCGGCAATAATGCGCACATTGACGTGTAAAGTATGCGTTCCGCCGACCCGCTCAAATTCACCTTCTTGTAATACCCGCAGTAATTTGGCTTGAAAAGAAGCTGATATTTCGCCGATTTCGTCGAGAAACAGGGTGCCGTTATTGGCAAGCTCAAAACGTCCTTTACGTTGCCCCAGTGCGCCGCTGAACGCGCCTTTTTCATGCCCGAACAGTTCTGATTCCAGTAAGGTATCAGGTAATGCGGCACAATTGAGTTTTAAAAACGGGCCTCCTGAGCATCCTGAGTTGAAATGAATCGCGTTGGCTACTACTTCTTTACCTGTACCCGATTCGCCGCGTATCAGTACCGTAGTGTTCCATTTTGCGACTTGGCGGATGACATCAAAGACTTTAATCATCGGCGCAGAATGTCCGATGATGTTTTCAAAGCCGTAGTTTTTAATTAACGCTTGTTTGAGATGATCGCGTTCGTTGAGTAAATCACGTTGTTTGCGTTCGATACTGCGGAGCATTTTGACGCTTTGGGCAATAAGATTGGCGACCATTTCCATAAATCGCGCCCGTTCGCCTAAGAAGCTATCGCTGTCAGGTTGTGCGGCGAGTACCCCGACTAAATCACTTTTTTCCATAAAAATAGGCGAGCCGATAAAGGGTAGTTCGGGATCATACAATCCTAAGCGTCCTAAAAAACGCGGCTCATTGATGACTTTATCCACTACGATGGTGCTGCCTGCGTCTAAGATTGTGCCGATCAGCCCTTCACCTGCATGATAACGCACGGTTTGAATGGGTATACCTGAGCCATTGGTGTGTACGGCACAGACTATCATGCTGTCATCGTCGATTTCGCGTAACGTTATCATGCCTGAGCGCATACCTGCTTTTTTATGCAGGATTTCCAATACGCCTTGCAGTTTTGCTTGTAACTCGTGCGAACTGTTCAGCACCTGACTGATGAGATACAGGGTATCAAGTTCTGCTTCAATGAGTTGTAAGCGTTCAGACATGACTCACCTCCCGCCGTGAACTTTTATGTAACGGAAAACTGAGTTGAAAACAGCAGCCTTGTTCAACGTCACTGTCGATGTCAATCAGCCCATGATGCTGGTTGACGATTTCTTTCGCAATGACCAAGCCCATTCCTGCGGTGTTGCTGCCTTTGTTGGTGGTGTAGAACGGTTCAAATATTTTTGAGCGTTTGTCGGCAGGAATACCGTTGCCGCTGTCGGTAATGCGCACATGAAGTAAGTCGGCTTCGGTTTGCGTGCAGATAGTGAGCTGTTTGTCTGAATTGCCGCTTTGAATAATGGCGGCAATAGCGTTGTCAATCAGTTGTTTAAACAGAATACGCAAACGATTTTCTGAACCCAGAATGTTGGGTAAGTCGGTTAAAGGTCGCCATTGCACTTCAATGTTATGGGTCATGAGACTTTGCGCTTCCAACAGTAATACTTCGTGCAGAATTTGATTCAGATTAACGGGCATTTCCGCGCTGTGATAAATTTCGGGAACACATTCCTGCATGGTGGCAACGGCGTTTTTTCCTGAGGTTTGAATCTGTTGCAGGATATTAATCAGGTGGGTATTTTTTTCATCCCGTTTGTGGAGCAGAATCTGTTCTGCGGCACTGATTTGATTCATCGGCATTTGAATTTGATGAATCGCGCCTAATAATGTTTCTCGAATACTGCGTACGCGCTCATCTTCTGCCATGATGGTTTTCAGGGTTTGCAGATGCAAGGCTTCGATGTGCTGACGTTGCTTGGTAATGTCGTTGAGGGTCAGAATCAGGTATTTTTTCTGGGTATCGGCAAAAAAAGCATCGGCACTGACTTCATTTTCAATAAACCAGTTACCCGCACACGAAAACCAGCGCACCCCCTGTCCGCTTTTGGTTTCTATTTTAAATTCCCGATTGGTGAAGCCTTGATTATTGGCTTGCAAATCTCCCCACGTCTCTGCCATTTCATCGCGTAGCAATTCGAGAAAAAAATGCGCGGGTTCGCTTTTGTCCAAATCACTGACCAAGGCTTTGTATAGCTGATTATCTAAAATAACGCGGTCATTATCGTCAATCACCACCATCGCAATCGGCGACGAGTTAATCACCGATTCAATCAATAATTTTTGATTAATGACTTTCTTTTCTGCCTCATGGGACGCAGTTATGTCGCGGTGCATACCGATGTAATGGGTAATTGCGCCCAAGGCATTGACGATAGGCGTAATGGTTAAATCCGCCAAATAGCGTTGCCCTGATTTATGACGATTCACTAACTGCCCATGCCAGATTTTTTTACTGCTGATGGTATGCCACAGATTGTGATACATCTGCCTAGGGGTGTTTTTATCAGATAGCAACGATTCATTTTCGCCCAATACGTCGCTGGGCTTATAACCCGTCACACGGCAAAATTCTTCATTCACATACAGAATTTTGGCTTTTTTATCAGTGATAGAAATAGCTATCGGGGCTTGTTCTACTGTTTCAACAAATAATCGCAGCGTTTCCTGCTCCGCATCACTGTCACTCAGTGTCTCCGCTACAGAACGGTTTCGAGTGATTTGGGTTTTTAAATACTGAAGGGCTGATTTATTCATGGCAGTAGAAAGGTAACAAGTCAATATAGCGTTATTAAAGCAAAAATAACGCCAGAAATTACAGGGGTATTGCAACAGAGGAATTATATATGTCGCCACCTATGCGCCGACATAGGAACGCCGCTAGTGATAGGGGTGGCGTTACGCAACGCTAGTGTATATCTGAATTTAAGTCCTGTCGGGTTTACGACAATTCACCGTTATATTATTGTGCGATTCATTACGGTGCATCGGTATTTTTTGGTGCAATTTTAGTGCTGTGTACTGCCCATTATCATGCTTGGTATAATTTTCAGCTGCCTATCACCAGCGTCCTTGAGCTTTTATAATGGCGATAATGTCTTCTGGAATACCCGCATTCACCGCATCACCAAAGTCTTTACGCATTTTTACAAAATACTCAATATTATCAATTTTAACTTCTGTCGATTTAGCCTTTGTCTTAGTAACTGTTTTTTTAGGTTTGGGCGGTGTGTCGGGCTGTTTTTCGCTAAATTCAAAGATTAAATGAGTAACACGTCGTCCTGTTTTTCGCTGTGTCCACTCGACATTTAAGTTGGAATATTTGTTAATGTCGCTGATGGCGGGATCTATGACTCGTTTTTTAAAGTCAGACATTCGATCATAACCTTCTTCAATTTGAAATTGTTTTTTCAACCAATCAATATCTATTTCTCGTTTACCCGTGCTTTGCCATTGCATCAATAATTCATACAACCGAATCGCATAAATACTGGTCATTTTACCGACATATTCCAACCTGTAGGGAGTAAACGTCTGTTTAAGTTCACTGAGAAACGGCAGCATTTTTTGTGAAAAACACAAACTGATTTTAGCTTCCTCAGATAAATACTCGATGGAACTAATCCAGCGCATTTTAAGCCGTTTCACTCGTGGTCGGTCAGGATAAGGATTATCAACAACCACATAACGATTAAACAAGGTTTCAACAACGTCAAGCAAAGCGTGATAAGCACGATCTTCGGAAACGGCAAATAATTGAGCAAAATCTTTAGACGATAATTCAAACTCATCGGTTGCTGATAATTCTTTAGTTGAATTCACTTGCCCAATACAAGCTAAAACAACCCGCAACTCATTCAATGTCAATTTGTAACTAGCTTCCACCACTTTATTGGCTTTACAAACGGTTAAATTTTTATGATTCATAAGATACTTTAGTAGAGCGATTATTATGGGGTAACAGTATATTTCAAAGACGTTAAAAAACAAAGTCTTTTAATACTGCGGATTTGTCGCTTAATACTGCGGATTTGTCGCTTTAATACTGCGGATTTGTAGCTTAATACTGCGGATTTGTCGCTTAATACTGCGGATTTGTCGCTTAATGCCTTTATAAGCTATTGAAATTAAATAGAAATTAACGCCTTAAAAAAGATTAAAAAATATTAAAAAAAGAAAAAAGGCGCAAACACGAAAAAAACGCGTAAACACGCGTAAAAAAATCATTTCTAATTCGTCATATTTTAACTGCGGATTTGTCGCTTAATAACGAACCCGTTTTAAACATTCAAACCATAAAATCCATCTGCTAAATTCCCTACTGTTACTAAGCTTACAATGTCTATTAACAAAATGTTGGAAACACAACGCGTGTTTATTAACCAATATCTTAAAATAACTTATAAAAATCAATTACTTAATGTTTATTTTGTAGTTTGGCACAGCGGTTGCTTTATTGAAATTGTCCTAACAACGTCCTCAAGAGGAGATAAATCATGGCATTACGTCAATGTGCAATATACGGTAAAGGCGGCATCGGTAAATCAACAACTACTCAAAACTTAGTCTCTGCATTGGCAGAACTGGGCAATAAAGTAATGATTGTGGGCTGTGACCCTAAAGCTGACTCTACCCGTTTAATCCTTCACGCTAAAGCCCAAACCACCATCATGAGTTTGGCGGCAGAAGCAGGCAGTGTAGAAGATTTAGAATTAGAAGATGTATTAAAAGTCGGTTACGGCGGCATCAAATGTGTTGAATCAGGCGGTCCAGAACCCGGTGTAGGTTGTGCAGGTCGCGGTGTTATCACGGCGATTAACTTTCTTGAAGAAGAAGGTGCGTATGACGAAAACTTAGATTTCGTATTTTATGATGTATTGGGTGACGTTGTGTGCGGCGGTTTCGCTATGCCGATTCGTGAAAATAAAGCCCAAGAAATTTACATCGTTTGCTCGGGCGAAATGATGGCGATGTATGCGGCGAATAACATCGCTAAAGGCATCGTGAAATATGCCAACTCAGGTTCAGTCCGTTTAGCGGGGTTGATTTGTAACTCTCGTGAAACGGCTCGTGAAGATGAACTGATTTCTGCACTCGCTGCAAAAATCGGCACCACCATGATTCACTTTGTACCACGCGATAACGTTGTACAACGTGCTGAAATTCGTCGTATGACCGTTATCGAATATGAACCACAAGCAAAACAAGCGGATGAATATCGCCAATTGGCTATCAAAATCCGTGATAACAAAAATTTCATCATTCCAACGCCCATCACAATGGATGAGTTGGAAGAATTGATGATGGAATTCGGCATTATCGACGAAGTAGATGAATCTATCGTTGGGCTATCTGCTTCTGCTGAAGCAACTGCTTAACCACTGAACAACTGTAGGGTACGCTTTGCGTACCCTACCATTCCATCCTAAAACCTGTCTGTGAGGGATTACTCACGACATTATGGTAGGAGCATTATTATGGCCGCTTTAACGAGAGAAGAGACTGAAGCCCTTATTCAAGAAGTGCTTGAAGTCTATCCAGCCGCAGCAAAAAAAGACCGCGCTAAACATTTAGCGGTCAATGATCAATCGGTAGAAAAATCGAACAAATGTATTACCTCTAACCGTAAATCCTTACCCGGTGTGATGACTATTCGTGGTTGTGCTTATGCGGGTTCTAAGGGTGTGGTGTGGGGCCCCATTAAAGACATGATTCATATTTCTCACGGCCCTGTCGGTTGTGGTCAATATTCGCGTGCAGGTCGTCGTAACTATTACGTCGGCACGACAGGTGTGAATGCCTTCGGCACCATGAACTTTACTTCGGATTTTCAGGAAAAAGACATCGTGTTCGGTGGTGATAAAAAACTCGCCAAAATCATGCACGAAATTGAAGAATTATTTCCGCTGAATAAAGGCATCAGTATTCAATCTGAATGTCCGATCGGGTTAATCGGTGACGATATTGAAGCCGTGGCTAAAAAAGCCAACAAAGAAATCGGCAAACCCGTTGTACCTGTGCGTTGTGAAGGTTTCCGCGGTGTGTCTCAATCATTGGGTCATCACATTGCCAATGACGCGATTCGCGACTGGGTACTGGAAAACCGTGACGGTGATGACAGTTTCCAGACGACACCTTATGACGTAGCGGTAATCGGCGACTACAACATCGGCGGTGATGCGTGGGCTTCGCGTACTTTGCTGGAAGAAATGGGTTTGCGTGTAGTTGCCCAATGGTCGGGTGATGGCACGATTGCCGAAATGGAAAAAACCCCAAAAGTTAAATTAAATTTAATTCATTGCTATCGTTCGATGAACTACATCGCGCGACACATGGAAGAAAAGTACAAAATTCCTTGGATTGAGTACAACTTCTTCGGCCCAACCAAAATAGCCGAATCCTTGCGCAAAATAGCCGCGTTATTCGATGAAACCATCCAAGAGGGTGCTGAACGTGTTATCGAGCGTTACAAAGCCGAATACGAGGCTGTAATCGCTAAATACAAACCACGTCTACAAGGTAAACGCGTCATGTTGTATGTCGGCGGCTTACGTCCACGTCATGTAATCGGTGCGTATGAAGATTTAGGTATGGAAGTGGTCGGTACCGGTTATGAATTCGGTCATAACGACGATTACGACCGTACTATCAAAGAAATGGGCAATGCCACGTTGATTTATGACGATGTCACCGGCTATGAATTTGAAGAGTTTGTAAAACGTGTCAAACCTGACTTAATCGGTTCAGGCATTAAAGAAAAGTACATTTTCCAAAAAATGGGCATTCCTTTCCGTCAAATGCACTCTTGGGATTATTCAGGCCCTTATCACGGTTATGACGGCTTTGCTATTTTTGCCCGCGATATGGATATGACGCTCAACAACCCCTGCTGGAAACAGGTTCAAGTGCCTTGGAAAAAGGCTGAAAATGACCCAGTGGCAGTGGCTGCCAGCGCGTAATTTTCGCACTTATCGTTCCCATGCTTCCGCGTGGGAATGAATACTGCACCGCTTAGCGGTGCGAGACGCAGAGCGTCTAAGGCGGCATCCCTACGCAGAGCGTGGGAACGAGCCAACCATATTTTTACACTTACACGTCATCCACAGATTAGTGGTGCGTAGGAGCTTTTACCATGAGCCAAAACGTCGATAATATACAACCGAGTTATCCGTTATTCCGTACTGATGAATACAAAGATAGCTTGAAAAACAAACGCGAAAATTACGAAGAGCGTCACGAGCAAGAAAAAATTGATGAAGTGTTTCAATGGACAACGTCCAAAGAATACCAAGAACTCAATTTTAACCGTGAAGCCTTAACCGTTAATCCCGCTAAAGCTTGTCAACCTTTAGGCGCGGTATTGTGTGCCTTAGGGTTTGAAAAAACCATGCCCTATGTCCATGGTTCACAAGGTTGCGTCGCGTATTTTCGTACTTACTTTAACCGTCATTTTAAAGAACCTGTTGCTTGCGTATCGGATTCAATGACTGAAGATGCGGCGGTTTTTGGTGGTCAAAAAAATATGATGGCTGGGTTGGAAAACTGCAAAGCCTTGTATAAACCTGACATTATCGCGGTATCAACCACCTGTATGGCGGAAGTTATCGGTGACGACTTAAACGCGTTCATCAATAACTCAAAAAATGCGGGTCATATCGAACAGGATTTTCCAACGCCATTCGCCCATACACCAAGCTTTGTCGGTAGTCATACCACTGGCTGGGACAATATGTTCGAAGGCATGATTAAGTATTTCACGCGTACCGCAATGGACGGCAAACAAGTCGGCTCAAACGGCAAAATCAACCTCGTTCCCGGTTTTGAAACCTACTTGGGTAACTACCGCGTCATGCACCGCATGATGAAAGAAATGGGTGTGGACTACACGCTGTTAAGCGATCCGTCTGAAGTGCTGGATACCCCTGCCGATGGTTCATTCCGTCTGTATGCGGGTGGTACAACTCAGGACGAAATCAAAGACGCACCTAACGCGATTGATACCCTGTTGTTACAACCTTGGCAGCTGGATAAAACCAAAAAGTACATCAAAGATACATGGCATCAACCTGTGTCCGCTATCAATATCCCAATGGGCTTGGCGTGGACAGATGAATTCTTGATGAAAGTGTCTGAACTGACGGGTAAACCGATTGCCGCCTCGTTGGAATTAGAACGCGGTCGTCTGGTTGACATGATGACCGACTCACACACTTGGTTGCACGGCAAAAAATTCGCCTTGTACGGTGATGCCGACTTCTGTATGGGTATGACCCAATTTTTGCTGGAATTGGGGGCAGAACCCAGTGACGTATTGTGTAACCACGCCAACAAACGCTGGCAAAAAGCCATGACCAAAATGTGTGCAGATTCACCTTACGGTCAAAATACGCAAATCCATTTAAGCAAAGATTTGTGGCATTTCCGTTCATTGATGTTCACTAACAAACCCGACTTCATGATCGGTAACTCCTACGGCAAATTCATTCAACGCGACACCTTGTACAAAGGCGAAGAATTTGAAGTGCCGTTAATCCGCATCGGCTTCCCGATTTTCGACCGTCACCATTTACACCGCATGACCACCTTGGGTTATGAAGGTGCAATGTACATCTTGACTACCTTGGTCAACGAAGTATTGACACAGTTGGATAAAGAGACCCGTGGTATGGGAACAACGGACTATAACTACGACTTAGTGCGTTAGTTTTGTAGGGTGGGCATTGCCCACCCTGCGTCCTACACCCGATTTTAATGCGCATAACGGAGAATCCTCATGCCTAGTGTCATGCTGAAAAAAAACGCCGAAGGCAAATTGATCTTCTACGTTCCCAAGAAAGACTTGGAAGAAATAGCGGAAACCGTTGAATTCGACAGCCCAGACAAATGGGGTGGTGAAGTATTACTCAGTGACGGCTCTACCTATTATTTTGAACCACAGGCACAACCCGATTTTCCCGTTACCTTACGCGCAAAACGCTTAGATTCAGGAGAAGAATAATGGCACTTTATATTGTTGCAGCCGAATGTATTTCATGCGGGGACTGTGTACCTGTCTGCCCCACCGACTCAATCACCGAAGGTAAAGTGGTTTTTGAAATTGATAAAAAAACCTGTACCGAATGTGAAGGTGATTTTGATAAACCCCAATGTGTGCGCGTTTGTCCTATCGACAACTGCATACTACCGATAGGAGCTTGAAGTCATGAGCCAGAACGCGCTATCACGGGAACTGGCTCTGCGTATCGGGCTGGCAGCACGCGCTTTGCCCGATACGACCATCCAACGCTTATTGACCGCATTAACGGCAGAGTTGGGATTACCCTTAACCGAAGACAAATTAGCAACGCTGAATCTTAAAACGCTGAAATCCGCAGGTGACGGTGAATTTTCCGAAGTCGAAGAAGCATTATTGAAAAAAGCGGTTCACGCGCTGAAACATCCAGCATCAGAAAGCGGCAGTGATTCCTCATTACCTGTCATCCAGTCATACAGCGAAGGCGAACTGCTCGGTTCTATACGCATTGCCTGTGCCAGTGATGACAAAGTGAATGTGAATGGTCATTTTGGTTCGTGCAAACAATTCATGATTTATCAGGTTTCTGCTAATGAAGCACGATTAATCGACGTGCGTGATACGGCACAAATCAGTGAATTTGAAGAAGACAAAAACATTTTTCGTTCGGAATTAATACAAGATTGCCAAGTATTGTACTTGGTATCTGTCGGCGGCCCTGCGGCGGCAAAAATTATTAAATTGGGCATACACCCGATTAAATTACCTGACGTAACCCCGATTGCCGAGGTACTCGCCGAATTGCAACGGGTATTAGCCGCTAAACCACCACCTTGGTTGGCGAAAGTCATGGGTATTCATCCAGAAGCGCGTTTTGTCGCGCGTGAAGAAGAAGAGGCGGTCGAATGATTACCGAGGCGCAATTACAGGCAGTGTCAGACCGTATTGCTGCCGCTTATCTGGATGACGCATTAATTACGGCTATGCGTACTGAATTCGCGCCGCTGCATTTTACCTATTGTTACGATGATGACATCAGCGGACATACACCCGTGATAGAAACCGACAAATTTAATCTGTATCTGATTGACGGGCGCGAACATTGTTTGAAAATGACGAACGATTATGAAGTCGCTACGGGCATTGTCGTTGCTGAAGTCATTGCTGACGATTAATGCCATGAATACGCCTGCTTCATCATTCCTACACAGCGTTCAGACCTGCGAGGTTTGTAAAACCTCGCAGGTCTTCATAGGTGAATTATGAACGATTCCGTTAATGTGCCGATTGCCGATTGCAGCCTTTGCCCGTTTCGTGGCAAAACCCTGTTAATGGGGCGTTGTATGCCGGGTGATACTTGCGTAATGGCACAAAGCGGACGGCAAATCGACCGTTTTTTTCGCGTTAATCCTGCTTACGCTGAGCAGTATTTGCAGGATGCTTTTTGGGAACGCCGCGCGATTGCCGTGCGTTACGCACCGCAAAAAGCCCTGCTTGCCTTAATCGACGATGAAGACGAAGTCGTCAGACGGGCAGTCGCTTATCGTCTGCCCGCCAACCAACTGCAATATTTTTTGCATGACGAAGACCGCGAAGTGCGTATGACCGTCGCTGACCGTATCGCGCTGAACGAACTGGAACAATTGGCGAACGACAAAGATTACATTGTGCGACTGACAGTGGTTAAACGTCTGCCCGAAGGGCGATTGTTTCGCATGATTCGCGACAAAGATTTACAAGTCAGAAAACTGGTTGCAACCCGCTTACCCGAAGTCAGTTTGGGGTTGATGATTAACGACGATGCCCCCGAAGTGCGGCGCATTATTGCCCAGCGATTACCTGCCAGCGATTTAGCATTATTGCTGGGTGACGATGATTGGCTGGTGCGTTATGCGGTGGCGATGCGCATTGCGGTAGCTGAGTTAGGCTGTTTGCTCAATGACCCGGAACCTGACGTACAAGCTATCGCCCGCGAGCGGTTAACCGCCTCGCAACACGCGGAGAATTAATCATGTTGGACGGACAACAACTCGCAAAAATATGTAAAAACACCCTGCCGACACAAAATGACGAGGTGTTATTAAAAAAAATTCAAGCCTTAGTGCCACAACACACGGTGCGTTTAGCGCGTACGGGTGACGAATGGTATCGCTTGGGCGGTGTGGTGGATATGAATGGCAAACGCATTGCCAATGATCTGATTGAATGGACGGAACGCACTTACATCGAATGCGGTAAAAATCTGCAAACCCTGATTGACCATTCGCGTGACTCGCAATTAATCGCCACGCGACAAACAGGCAACACGCTGTATTTTGTGATGCAGACGGGCGATAAAGCCGAAGATTTTATTCAAATCGACATAGATAAAACCCACGAAATATCTGACCGCCTGCTGGTGAATGATCATCAGCCGCCCGAAGATTTAGAAGAATTTATTGACCCGTTAGAACCCGATTGCATTGAAAGTTTTTGCATCGGGACGGCGCGTTACACTTATCGACGTAAAACTGACGTAGCGGTTTTCATGGATGAAATCAATAAACACCACCTTGAAGAACATCCCGTGCAGCGGTTTATGGATGACTGGAATCGCTCCACCGCAGGTAAAAATGCCCGCTTGTGTGATGACTGGATTGTGCATCCGTATCGCCATATCGGTCGTTTTAATGAACAAATTATTAACATTGAACTGATGAATACCCAAAGCAAAAACATTCCGCGTTTGGATGATATTGCGGGCAAAAAAGGCGTGGCGTTACACAATCTGCTCACCCGTTTCGACCGACAGGCAGGTTATCCGTTCGCGTGGTTTTTTTACCTGCTCAAAGGAAAATTGGTGACACCGCAGACGGGCGCGGCGGTATTTAAAGACATCAGCGGGGATTTTTCTTACTTACCCGAACGCGATATTGCGGTATTAAAAGACTGGATTAACACGCCGTATAGCGTTTAGTTATTTGTCCACGAAAGACACGAAAAGCACGAAAATATTGATTAGACGCATGAAGCTGAAAATCAATAATACAAACCGTTTAATTATGACGGGTAACAATGTAGTAGACCTGCGAGGTCTTTAAGACCTCGCAGGTCTTTAATGACTCTAGGTTTGTATTTAAAACAAGTTTATTTCCTGTCTTCAGTGCTTTTCGCGGACAAAAATTTAAAAAATTTTTCACAACCAACAGGAGAACCACAATGGCAATCGCCGACATTAAAGCCTTTTCAGAAAAAGCGAAAGCGGATGCTGAATTAAAAGACAAATTAGTAGCCTGTATGAAACTAAGAGAAATTCTTAATCTGGCGAAAGAATACGGTTTTGAATTGGATGAAGTTGAACTTTATCCGCCCAACGAGCCGCAATTTACCGAAGAGCAATTGTCAGAAAAAATGGCAAAAGCCTTGCTTAGAGTTTAATTAGCAATATTGGGCTAATGACTGCCAGTCGTTTAAATAACTGGCAGTCATACTCATTCACTACCGACCTAGGAAATTATTATGTCTGCCACCGTTTTTTCAGAAATCCTCGAAGGATTGTACGATAACACCATCGTGCCTTATTTAGGGTCGGGAGTCCTGTTTGATGCCAAAAACAAACAAACGGGCGCAGCAATGCCTGCCGATAGCAACAGTTTGATTTTAGCGATGAATAACGGCAATCCGATGGCTCCCAAACTCATGTATGAATTTCCGCGCGCGGCAATGAATCTTGAATTAAAGCGCGGCAGAAATTTTCTGGGTCAGTTTCTCACCAAACTGTATGGTGAAACCGAATGGACACGCGCCGCCGTGCATGACTGGCTTGCCGAATGGAAACCCGCTTACGTTATCGACATCAACCGTGACGGTCAATTACAAGACAGCTACGCGGATGAAGAACACACGTTAATCGTCGGTGTAGCGCGGATAACCGCCAGCAATTTTCGTTACCAGTGCTACCATTTTGACGGTAGCGACTACTTTCCTGTGACCCAAGATCAGGTCGATCCGCGACTGCCCATTTTGTTTAAACCGATGGGTACAGCCAAACCAGAAGCGAATTTTATTGCCTCCGATGCCGATTATGTCGATTACATCACGGAACTCATGGGTGGGTTTGCTATTCCCGATTTTCTCAAAGCGTATCGTAAAAACAAACGTTATCTGCTGATTGGTATGCCGTTGAACCGTGATTCAGAACGCATGGTGATGAGCGACATAACCTACGATGCAGCACAACCTAGAGGCTGGGTGTTAAACAAAAATCCCACCCCGAAAGAAATACGCTATTGTAAAAAAGTAGGTCTGGAAATTGTCGATGCCGACGTGCTGGATTTATTAAATGCGGTGGGTTTTGGTGAAGAGTATCGAAAAATGGCGTAATAAAAGTGTAGCAACTTGCTACACTTTTTCGTTGCGTTCGGAGCAAGGCATGAAAAAGCCATCGTCCATGAAAAGCACGAAAGGCACGAAAAAATCAAGGTGTCCAAAACACGTTTTGGAAGTTTTGTGCAGTCCAAGTTATGCCTTGAACTCTGAATGATGGACAGTTTAAGTGCTTATAAATGTAAGCAAACCATTTCAAAAACAAATGGTTGTCTAAATTTCGTGCTTTTCGTGTCTTTCGTGGACAATATTTCTTGTGCGTAACATCAGATGGTTATTGAAAAAGCAACAATTGAGGATATAACGGAGCTGTGCGGCTTATTGGACATTTTATTCAGCCAAGAAATAGAATTTAAACCCGATGCTGATGCGCAGGAAAGAGGATTGCGCGCGATTGTCAGTCATCCAGACGTAGGCGTTATTCTGGTTGCCCGTCACAACAAGCAATTAATCGGTATGGTGAATCTATTATTTACCGTATCAACGGCGTTAGGTGGTCGGGTCGCTCTGTTGGAAGATATGGTGGTGTTGCCGTCTCAGCGCGGCTCTGGTGTTGGCGTACAATTACTGAATGCCGCCATTAGCACCGCACAAGAACACCACTGCCAACGAATAACGCTATTGACCGATAACGATAATGAAACCGCACACAGGTTTTATGAGCGACATGGTTTTACACGCTCGCCCATGCTGCCTTTCAGGAGGAAGTTATGACTAAAGTAGGTATTTTTTTTGGCACCGATACAGGTAATACGCGGCGTATTGCAAAAGACATTTCCACCTCGTTAGGTTCAACGATTGCCGCCAAACCCGTCAATGTCCGCAATGCTACCGTCAGCGATATGCAGCTGTATGACGTGTTGATTTTAGGTACGCCGACTTATGGCGAAGGCGCGTTACCCGGTTTATCGACGGGGAACGCCACGGAAAGCTGGGAGGAATTTTTACCGACACTGGCAGGTCAGGATTTCAGCGGCAAAAAAGTGGCGATTTACGGTCTGGGCAATCAAAAAAGTTATCCCGACGAATTTGTCGATGCTATGTTTTATTTATACGAACAGTTTGAACAATGCAATGCCACCCTCATTGGTGAATGGGCAACCGATGGTTATACCTTCAAAGCCTCTAAAGCCGTGGTCAATGACCAGTTTGTCGGTTTAGCGTTAGATCAGGAAAATCAAAAAGACCTTACAGCAGACAGATTGAAGACTTGGTTGAATACGTTGGCAGAGGTGTGGGATGACTAATTCAGGCACGTTAACAGTTAAAGTAGTGATGCCCAAGCGGCAACGTTATCCCGTTTGCAGCCGTCGTGAACTGGACGAAGCGCGTTTTTTAATCCGTGCCATTGAGTTTAAAAAGCAACAGACTTCGGCGATTATCTTCGCCTTTGACGGCGTTGTTTATGCGTATGTGAACCATTGTATGCACATGAAGCGCCCGTTAAATTGCGAACAGGATGCGATATTTGATGAAACAGGACAATATCTGCGTTGCTCCATGCACGGGTTTATTTTTGATCCCACAACAGGCGAATGTCAAAGTCCTGTGTGTTTAGGGCAACGCTTGCAATCGCTGCGTCTGGAAGAGATTGACGGCATCCTGTATTTTGCTGAAAAACATCTGACACTGTGATGTAACACGCCATCCTTGGCATGGTAAAAATAGTTACATAATGGCTTCAACACTCAAATCTTCTACCCAGCAACCAATCGGTTCGCTCAAATTCAATTGTTCATCTTCAAAACGCACTAAAAACACCGTGCGCTCTGGTTCTTCTTCGACATGACCTATCAGCGTAATCACGCCGCGTGTACCCGCAGGTGCTAACACTTCGCCTTCATAGCCCTCAGGCATAGAACCATCATCAATAATGCTATGTGCCGCGTAAACCATATCACCTATGTCTAAATCAGTTACTTTCATCGTATTTGCTCCAATTAAATTGTCGTAAAGCCTACAAAACGTTGTTGTGCGTGTGTACTTAAAGCGGATTGTCGGTGGTCTGTTGCTCGTTAATGCCTATAAAACAAGACTTTATTGAACTGGCATACAGGTTGCTATAAGTATTAACAAGAACAATGCCACTCTTCAGGAGAGTTACTAATGATTACCTTAACAGACAAAGCAATCAGCGCAGTCGGTCGCTTTATTGCCAATTCAGAAATGCCCGCAGCAGGTTTGCGTATCGAAGTCACCGACGGTGGCTGTTCAGGTCTGCAATACGGTTTAAAGCTGGAAGCCGTTAAAAGCGAAGACGATACCGTGATTGATTGCGGCACCGTACAGGTGTTTATCGCGGCAACCAGTTTGCCTGCACTGGACGGTATGTCAGTCGATTTTATCGACAGCATCGAAGGCTCAGGATTTAAATTTACCAATCCGAATGCAATCAAAAGTTGCGCGTGCGGTACATCATTTACCACCAGTGAAAACGGCGGCGACGCTAAAACTTGCACACCACACTAAGAGGAAGCCGTCATGTGGGATTATTCAGATAAAGTTAAAGAACATTTTTTCAACCCGAAAAACGCGGGTGCCGTAGTGGATGCTAATGCCACAGGCGAAGTCGGTTCTATCAGTTGTGGAGATGCTCTACGTTTAACATTAAAAGTTGATGACGAGAGCGAAATTATTTTAGAAGCGGGTTTTCAAACCTTTGGTTGCGGCTCTGCGATTGCTTCTTCTTCGGTATTAACCGAAATCATCAAAGGCATGACGCTTGATGAAGCCTTACAAGTCACCAACCAAGACATAGCCGATCATTTAGAAGGTTTACCACCCGAAAAAATGCACTGCTCGGTGATGGGACGCGAAGCCTTACAAGCGGCAATTGCCAATTATCGCGGCGAAGAATGGCGCGACGATCACGAAGAAGGCGCGTTAATCTGCAAATGTTTTGCCATTGATGCGGTGATGATTGAAGAAATGGTGTGGGCAAATAAATTGCGCACTGTGGAAGATGTCACCAACTTCACCAAAGCAGGCGGCGGTTGTGCGTCTTGTCATGAAGACATTGAAGCGATTTTAGAAAAAGTGTTGGCAGAAAAAGGCGAGAAATTTGATGCCGCTGCCGCACCCGTGAAAAAACCAGTTGAAACCGTTGCCGCCGTCAAAACGCCCTTAACCAATTTGCAACGCATCAAAAAAATTGAAGAAGTGTTGGAATCGCTGCGCCCTGCTCTCATGGCAGACGGTGGTGATGTGGAATTAGTCGAAGTCATTGGCAATACTGCTTACGTCAATATGACAGGCGCGTGCAACGGATGCCAAATGGCGGCAATGACGATTGCAGGGATTCAACAGAGGCTAATGGAAGTCATGGGCGAGTTTATTAAAGTCGTGCCTGCTTCGGAAATGCAGAAGCTAGTGAATATTGCTTAATACGCAGCCTGTGTCTCGTTCCCACGCGCCGCGTGGGAATGCAGTGTCAACGCGCCGCGTTGTGTAACAGACCGCAGCGCGGTCACTATGAATTCCCACGCAGCGCGTGGGAACTAGATAAACCCGTAAGGAATGAGTCATGACTGACATTTACTTAGATAACAACGCCACCACCAAAGTAGACCACGCGGTGGTTGATGCCATGATTCCTTATTTCTTGGAACAATATGGCAATCCGTCTTCGATTCATAAATTCGCCGATGGTGTAGCGCGTGGCATTAAGCAAGCGCGTGGGCAAGTACAAGCCTTAATCGGTTGCGAGCATGATTCGGAAATTATTTTCACCTCGTGCGGTACAGAAGCCAACACCACGGCGATTTTATCAGCGATTAAATGCCAACCGAATCGTAAAGAAATTATCACCACCACGGTTGAACATCCTGCCATTCTGGCGGTGTGTGAACAATTGGAAAAAGAAGGCTACACCATCCACCGTTTACCCGTGGACAAATGCGGTCGCTTGAATTTAGACAGCTACCAAAAAATGCTCTCGGAAAATGTCGCGTTAGTGACCGTCATGTGGGCGAATAATGAAACAGGCACGATTTTTCCTGTGGTGGAAATGGCAGAAATGGCGAATGCGGCGGGTGTGATGTTTCACACTGACGCAGTGCAGGCAGTCGGCAAAATCCCCATGATGCTGGCAGATACCAAAATTGATATGTTGTCGATTTCAGGACATAAGCTGCACGCCCCCAAAGGCATCGGCGTGTTATATCTGCGCCGTGGTGTGCGTTATCGCGCTTTATTGCGCGGCGGTCATCAAGAACGCGGTCGTCGTGCGGGTACTGAAAACACCGCCTCCATCGTCGGTTTGGGCAAAGCCTGTGAACTGGCGTTGCAACACATCGAATACGAAAACACCCAAGTTAAAGCCATGCGCGACAAATTGGAACGCGGCATTATCGAGGCGGTTCCGCACAGTTTTGTCACGGGCGATTTAAACAACCGTTTACCGAACACGACCGATATTGCGTTTGAATACATCGAAGGCGAATCTATTTTGATGTTGCTGAATAAAGCAGGCATTGCGGCTTCCAGCGGTTCGGCGTGTACCTCAGGCTCATTAGAACCGTCTCATGTGATGCGGGCAATGGATATTCCTTACACCGCCGCGCACGGCACGATACGCTTTTCGTTTTCCCGCTATAACAGCATGGCAGACGTTGATGAAGTCTTGAAAGTGATGCCCAGTATTGCCGCAACACTTAGGAAATTATCGCCGTATTGGTCAGGTGATGCCCCTGTGGCGAATCCTGAACAAGCGTTTGCACCCACTTATTCGTAGGGTGGGCATTGCCCACCCTACTTGAGAGCCGCCATGAACACACAACGCCACATTATCATTGACGACACCACCCTACGCGACGGTGAACAATCGGCGGGTGTGGCGTTTTCTCTGGAAGAAAAACTCGATATTGCTACAAAATTGGCAGCATTGGGTGTGCCTGAATTAGAAATCGGTATACCTGCAATGGGCGCGGTGGAGCGCGAAGAAATTCAAGCCATCGCCGCGTTAAACCTGCCCAGTAAGTTGCTGGTGTGGTCACGAATGCGCCGTGATGACTTGGCGGTGTGTGTTGGGCTGAATGTCGATATGATTGATTTGTCGATTTCTGCCTCCGATCAACACATTCAACACAAACTGAAACGCGACAGGCAATGGGTGTTAAACACTATTACCAACTGCGTACAAGAAGCCCGCACCTTGGGTTTAACCGTGTGTGTCGGTATGGAAGATGCCTCCCGCGCAGACTTGGATTTTATTTTGGCAATTGCCGAAACCGCGCAAGCGGCAGGCGCAAGTCGTATCCGTTACGCCGATACCGTCGGTATCAGTGAACCGTTCGGTGTATTCGCCGCGATACAAACACTTCGCGCCGCGACTGATTTAGATATTGAAATGCACGCCCACGATGATTTAGGGCTGGCAACGGCTAATACCTTAGCGGCGGCATTAGCAGGGGCAACCCATGTTAATACTACCGTTAACGGCTTGGGTGAACGCGCAGGGAATGCGGCATTAGAAGAAGTCGTGGTTGGTTTAACGCAGCTTTATAACCTGCAAACTGGCGTAAATTTACAACTGTTCCCTGCCCTGTCAGAACAAGTCGCCCGCGCGTCGGGTGATGCGATTGGCAGCCGCAAAAGTTTAATCGGCAAATCCGTGTTCAGTCATGAGGCGGGTATTCATGTCGATGGTTTATTAAAAGACCCCAACAATTATCAAGGTGTAGACCCTGCAATCGTTGGGCGTAGTCATACTGTCGTGCTGGGCAAACATTCGGGGACGCAAGGGGTGATTCATGCCTACCGTCAACTAGGTATTCCCGTTAATCGCAGTCAGGCACAAGCGTTATTAACTCAGGTCAGAGGTTTTGTGAGTGCGACTAAACGCACCCCCCTAGCCATAGACTTAAACCGTTTTCACCAAAATCTTGAGGTGTTGTCATGAATGAAGTAAACGATGAAAGTAAAGAACGCGAAGAAGATTCAGTCATTGCTGAACCTAATGATGAAAATCCCGCGTCATTTTTTTGTATTCCATCGCGTCCCGGTTTTAACGATGGCTGGAGTTTGAATTAATTTGTCCACGAAAGACACAAAAAGCACGAAAGTAAAAACTTATCGTTCCCACGCTCCAGCGTGGGAATGAATCCTGCACCGCTCCAGCGGTGCGAGACGCAGAGCGTCTCTAGCTGCATTCCCACGCAGAGCATGGGAACGATAAATATTTGGAGTTATCACAATGGTTATGGTCATGCCCGATGATGCCTTACATCAGCTACACACATCACAATCGCTGTTCGCGCAATGGCATGAAGACGTGCATTGTGTGTTTGCGCGTGACCCTGCCGCGCGCAGCGTATTGGAAATTTTGCTGACTTATTCAGGGGTTCATGCCGTGCTGCTGCATCGGCTGAGTCATCGCTTATGGAAAGCCGATTGGAAACTGACTGCCCGCATACTGTCAGCATTCACTAAATGGCTGACCTCTGTTGATATACACCCTGCGGCAATCATCGGACGACGGTTATTTATCGACCACGCGCTGGGCGTGGTGATTGGTGAAACTGCCGAAATAGGCAACGATGTCACGCTATATCACGGTGTCACCTTAGGCGGCACAACATGGCATAAAGTAAAACGCCATCCGACGCTGGGCGATAACGTCTTAGTCGGTGCGGGTGCAAAAATTTTAGGGCCGATTACTTTAGGCAATAATGTCCGCGTCGGGGCAAATTCCGTGGTGGTGAAAGACGTACCGCCGTGCTGCACGGTAGTCGGTATTCCCGGTCGGATTATTCAAAGCAAAGGTACGCAAATACAGCATCCCTCAGGTATCAACTTAAATCATCATGAAATTCCCGATCCTGTCGGCAAAGCTATTGCGTGTTTGTTAGAACGCATTGATGAATTAGAAGCCAATCAGGCGGCAAACAAGCATGAAGAATCCTGTGATACTTGCGAAGCCGAAACCCTGTGCGGCAGTAAAACAACCAACACGGCGACGATATAAATGAGTATGGATTTATTAGATTTTGAAGCAGAAGGTTTGTATTTTGAACAAGCCGATGCAGCGGGGGTAAAAGAATTAATTGCCCAAGCCGCTGAAGATTACAGCAACGGCAATGCCGAATTCCCGTTATTACGCGCTTATTTTCTCGCGCCTGAATCGCTGAATGTATTAGTAGCACTAAACCGTTTTTATTATTACCAGCACCGCTTGGAAGATGCGTTATCAGCAACTTATAAAGCGTTGGCGGTAATAAGAGCCAGCATTGATTTTCCCGAACACTGGCAGGATTTACAGCAACAGCATATAGACAATACGCCCAATTTAACTCAAGTACGGTTGTATTTATTTACCCTTAAAGCCGTTGGTTTTTTAAATATGCGTTTACACAGATTAGAGCTGAGTGAGCAGATTTTTGAAAAGTTAATCAGTCTGGACAGTAGGAATCGTATTGGAGCGCAGGCGTTATTGGATTTGCTGAAAAATTTGTAGGTGCGAATTTTCTCGTTCCCACGCGCCGCGTGGGAATGCAGTGGCAACGCGCCGCGTTGTAGACCGCAGCGCGGTCTGGATGAATTCCCACGCAGCGCATGGGAACTAGGTAAAAAACTTGTAGGTGCGGATTTATCCGCACTGCGCGAATGAATTCGCGCCTACTATGAAAGATTTTAAAAAACCGAGAGCAATATCATGTTAAAAGAAAAAACCGATTACTTCATAGCCATAGCCGCCGCGTTACTGTTCGTTGTACTGGTTGTTTATTTAACGGTGCAGGATTCTTCTGCCATCGGCCCTTTGTAAATACTGGAGAAAACCCATGAGTTTTGAAGATGATTTAGAAGATATGGAATCCGCCGAAGACTTTTTACAATACTTCGCTGTTCCTTACGAACCCAGCGTCGTTCATGTCAATCGCTTGCACATTTTGCAACGCTTGCATGATTATTTATCACAAGCCGCTGACACCATGCCAGACGATGAACAGGCAAAACGCGCGGTGTACACCAAACTGCTGGAACGGGCGTATCAGGATTTTGTCGAATCCGACGCGCAAACTGAAAAAGTGTTTAAAGTCTTCAACATGGGCATCGGCGAACCTGAAACCGCTTTTGTTCCCTTAACCGACATCAAGTTATGAAACCCGAACGCTTTGACGAAGGTCGTTTTGAATTTGGCGAAGACGTGCGCGTCACTCGTAATATTCGTAACGACGGTACTTACCCGGGTATGGAAGTGGGTGAGTTATTAATACGCCGAGGCAGTGTCGGCAATGTCGTTGAAGTCGGGACGTTTTTACAAGATCAGGTTATTTTTACCGTGCATTTTCTGCAACACGGGCGCATGGTCGGTTGTCGTTTAGAAGAATTATTGGGGCTGGATGAACCGTGGCAACCGAGTCGCTTTGAATTTCGCGATCAGGTTCGCTGTGCGATTAATCTTGGCGTACAAGGCAACATTCTTGTTGCACAAGACACTCAAGGCGAGGTCGTCAAAGTCATCCGCGATACCGAACCTGTTATGTACCACGTTTTATTTAGGGATAGAGTGTTTCAAGTACCGGAATCTGCATTAAATCCCGCTAATCCAGACACGTTTACCGAGCCAGAGTCATGAGCGAACCCTATATTTTGCTCAGAGCCGCCTTAGGGTTGTTTAAAAAAGCACCCACCGAATTGGGCGACGCTGAATTACAACAAGTGCATAAACAAGCGCGAAATGAATTAGCGATTGAAAACCGCGTGTTAAATGCGCCTGAAGCCACAGGCGTGGTTATCAGCGAGGAAGAAATTGAACACGCATACCAAGAAATTAAAGCGCGTTACGATGATGACAGCCATTTTTTAGCCGAGCTGGTGAAAAACGCGCTGACTGAAACCAGCTTGCGCAGTGCGTTGGCGCGGCAATGCAAAGTCAATGCGGTACTGGATAGGGTTGGCAGTCGTGTGCCAAGTATTAACGATGTGGACATCGGGCTGTATTACCATCTACACCCCGAAAAATTCGCCGTTCCTGAGCGGCGCAGCGTCAGTCATATTTTTATCAGCATCAACGCCGATTATGCGGAAAATACGCGTGAAGCGGCGTTGCAAAGAGCCAATGAGCTGCGCGAAAAACTCCTGAAAAAACCCTATAAATTTAGCGATTTGGCATTACGCCATTCCGAATGCCCGACTTCGTTACAAGGCGGTGAATTGGGTATCGTACCGCGCGGCACGTTGTATCCTGAACTGGATGCCGTGCTGTTTACGATGAAAACGGGCGACATCAGCACGGTGGTCGAATCAGAAATCGGTTTACATATTTTGCTGTGCAAACACATACACAAAGCCGAAACCCTGTCACTCGCCAAAGCCACGCCCAAAATTCGGGCGTTGATGGAAGAGCGAGCCAGACAAAACTGTCTCCGCGAGTGGTTGGCGGGGTTGCCCAAAGAATAACATTTACCTAATAACGGACGGTTATCATGACGACTAACGACAGCAAACACTGCTCTTTTTGCGGCATCCCCCAATCGGCAAGCGTCCCGTTAATTGCGGGCGCGGAAGGTTATATTTGTGAAGCCTGCGTACTGCTTGCCAGTCAGGTAGTCACCAGTTGGAGCAAGAAAAAAGAACTGGTCGATATGCAGGGCGCGTTGCCCAAACCCGAGAAAATCAAGGCGCATTTGGATCAATACATCATCGGTCAGCATCTGGCGAAAGAAATTCTGTCCGTCGCCGTGTATAACCATTACAAACGCCTGAAACATGAAAGCGGCGATGCAGGCTTAGGCGAATTCGATCACGATATTGAAATCGGTAAATCTAATATTTTATTAATCGGCCCATCGGGAACGGGTAAAACCTTGTTAGCCAGTACGCTTGCCAAAGTGGTCGGCGTACCGTTTGTGGTTGCCGATGCGACGACTTTAACTCAAGCGGGTTATGTCGGCGATGACGTGGAAAATATTTTAGTGCGCTTGCTGGATGTTGCGGAAGGCAATATTTCCAAAGCGGAATGGGGCATCGTTTATCTGGATGAAGTGGATAAAATCGCCCGCAGTTCCGAGCAGCAAACGGGAACGCGCGATGTTTCAGGCGAAGGCGTACAACAGGCGTTGTTGCGTTTAGTGGAAGGTTCACAAGTCAAAGTATCGGCGAAAGGTGCGCGTAATAAAGACGGCGAAACCATCATGGATACGCGCAATATTTTATTTATCGCAGGCGGCTCTTTCCCGGGGTTAGAAAAATACGTTGAAAAACGTTTAGTGCCGACCAATACCTCAATTGGTTTTCATGCAGAGCGCAACACGCCTGATAAACCGTCTTTAGAAGCCATGCTCAACGCCACGCAACCCAGCGATTTACGCAAATTCGGTTTGATTCCTGAATTTATCGGACGTTTTCCTATTCTCGCACCCTTAGAACCGCTGGACGTAGAATCGCTGATTCAGATATTAACCGAGCCGAAAAACGCATTGGTGAAACAGTATCAACAGCTGTTTGCCTATGACGGCGTGATGCTGAATTTTGACCACGACGCGCTGATAGAAATCGCCCAAAAAGCTATCGAACGCGAAACAGGCGCACGCGGTTTACGCAGCATACTGGAACATTTATTACGCAAAACCATGTTTGATATTCCGTCGCGTGAGGACATTGAGCAGTGTACGGTGACCGCAGAAACGGTGCGCGGCGGTGATGTGGATTTACTGTATAAAAACGCAGAAGCGCACAGGCAACAAGCGGGCGAGTAATTGAGCGAGACCTGCGAGGTTTTAAAAACCTCGCAGGTCTTTGTGGTAACGCCAAAAATTTCTAATTCAATGAGACACACCATGACAACCGAAGAAAAAATTAAAAAACAACTCGCTGAAAATGCCATTATTCTGTACATGAAAGGCGTACCGACCAATCCTGAATGTGGATTTTCTGCTAAAACCGTCGGACTCTTGAATGCCACTAACATTCCCTTCGCCTACGTCAATGTATTAGCCGCGCCGTTTATCCGCGAAAAACTACCGAAAATTTCCCATTGGCCAACCTTTCCGCAATTATTCGTCAACGGCGAATTAGTCGGCGGTTGTGACATTGTCGAAGCCATGTCTAACGATGGCTCGTTATTGACCTTGCTGAAATCCACGCAAAAAACTGATGGTTTGAGTAATAACGACATTGAACAATTAGTGAAACAAGGTATAGCGGACAGTCAGGTGTTTATTGAAGGTGCGGGTTGTGATTTCACCGTGACGGTTGTCAGTGAACAATTCGCTGATTTAACCGCTGTTAAAAAACAGCAAATGGTGATGGCGACCTTAGCCGATGTCTTGGGCAGCGGCAAACTCCACGCCGTCAGTGTGCAGACGTACACGCCCGATGAATGGCAGGCGCGACCTGTGAACAGTGCGGGCGGTTTGTTGCAAATCGGTGTGTAAACCAAGACCTGCGAGGTTTTAAAAACCTCGCAGGTCTCCAACAAGGAATCACAGATGCTAGAAGAATCCGCCATTGTGGTCAAAATAGACAACGGTCAAACGTGGGTGGTCGGTACGCAAAGCAACGCCTGTGCGGGCTGTGCGCAAAAAACGTCGTGCAGCTCCACAGATCTAGCCAACGTATTGAAAAAAAAGCCCATACCCGTTGATAGCGAACTGAGCTTGAAAACGGGCGACACCGTTATGGTTGCCATTGATGAAAGCGTGTTACTACGCGCGGCATTTTCTCTCTACATCACGCCATTAATAGGGTTATTTATCGGTGCGGGTATTGCCGATAGTTTAGTCAGCGATAGCACACCTTATGGGGATGTATGGGTAGCGGGCGGTGCGCTGACAGGGTTTGCACTGGCTTTATTTATCATGCACACCATCCAAAAATACGCCTTTCTCAATTATTACGCCCGCCCTGTGGTCGTTAAAAAATGCTGAATCATGATGAACGTTTGGGCGATTGATAAGGATACGCGGCTGAAAGTTCTGCTGATTGAATTAGTCCATCGTTACGGCGAAAACGCCATTATGCTAAACAGTGCGGAACAGCATCAACAAGCCATCGAGATATTCACCCCCGATAATCAAAAGCTCCGCGCCTATATTTACACCTTCGGACAAGCGGCAGGACGTTATGGCATTGATCTCAAATACCCTATTGCAACGCATAACATCGTCGGTGAAAATGAAGAACAAAGTTTAGAGCAGATATTGTCTATTTTAGAATCGCATCTTTTTTGCGGTGCTTAAAAAGTGTAGCAAGTTGCTACACTTTTTAGGCGTGACACGAGTGTGATGCCCGCTTATACTGCACACACTATTCCATTCATTTGCACACAATCATGTCACCAAAAAAAACAGTCGTTATCGCGGTTGCTAATCATAAAGGCGGGTGCGGCAAAACCACTACCGTTATTAATTTATCTGCCGAATTGGCAAAAATGGGCTTGGCGGTGTTGGTTATCGACCTTGATCCGCAGGCAAATGCCAGTCTGCATATCGGTAAAAAACACCCCAGTGAAGTCCCCGTCACTTGCGCAGAGTTATTGCTGTCAGAAGTCGAAAAGCTGCCTTTGGCGATTCATAGCGACACCAATATCGAAAACGTGTCGTTAATTTACGGGTCTTTGGCATTGGGTAAAACCGAGGACGAATTAAAAGATAACGCCCCCAGACCCTCAGAAGAATTGCGCGATAAAATCAGACCGTTACACGGTATTTTTGATGTTATTTTGATTGACTGCCCGCCCAGTCTGAAACTGCTCACCAGTAACGCCTTAGCCGCCGCAACGCATTTAATTATTCCCGTGGAATCAGGTTCGCAATATGGAATGTATGGCGTAACCGATTTGTTGAAACTGGTGGAAAAAATACGGCGTATCAATCCTGAATTAACTTTGATAGGTGCATTATTGATTCGTCATGACGAACGGCAAACCGTGTGCAAATTGATTGAAGCCTCCGCTAAAGACCAAATTGGCAAATTAATTGATGTCAAAATTCCAACCAGCACCAAAGTCAATCAATCTGCCATTGCACAAATGAGTTTGCACGCGCTGGATAGAACCTCAAAAGTATCGCGCGCCTTTAAACGCTTGGCAGACATTGTGGCGACTCAATTAAACCTTGATGATGGAAGTATCTGAGCATGGCTAACGATTTAAAAAAACTGCTGGAAGAAAAATTACAGCAAAATAACCAGCGTCATGCTGCTGCCAATCAATCCGTGGAATTTAACGAAGGCAGAGAATATACCCTTATTTCGCTTGATAATATTGAGCCGAATCCCTATCAGCCACGGCGGGTTTTTCCGCAGGCAGAACTGGAAAAATTAGCGGCATCTATTCATGAAATCGGCTTGTTAGAGCCGATTTTAGTGCGCAAAATAGACAGTCATTATCAAATTGCCGCCGGGGAACGCCGCTGGCGAGCCTATAAATTGCTCAACAAACACACCATAGAAGCCTTAATCACCACGATTAGCGATAGCGATATGGCGGTGTTCGCGCTTGCGGAAAATATCGACCGTGAAGATTTGAGCGATTATGAAATAGGTCTGGCGTTGCGGCAAATAGAAAGCGTGTTTCCTACCAAGAAAAAATTGGCGGAATCGCTGGGCTTTAATCGTGAAGATATGTACCGCTACTTTGCGTTTGATGATTTGCCTGATTTTATCCGCGCCGACCTGAACACTAATCCCCGATTATTAGCCCGCTCCGCCGCCAGTGACATTAAACGGCTGTTAAAACAGCAACAGGATTCGCCCTTTATTGAGGCTTGTTTAGCGGACGCATGGGCATTATTACTGCTGGGTGAACTGGATCAAACCAAGATTACCGCCTATATCAGCAAAAAACTTAACGCGCTGCGTGATAATCAAACCGAAACCGCACTTAAAAGTGCGCATCACTTGATTCAGGCGGGTAAAAAAGTCGGCAGCATTTCATCAACCGCCAAGCACATCACCGTCAAACTCAGTGTTCATGCCATTAATCCTGAGCAGGAACAGCAATTGAAAGTGTTTTTAGCACAACTGCTGGATGGACAGGCAGAAAAAGTGTAGAACATACAAAACAGCTAAGCAGTTTTTTGTGCTTTTCGTGTCTTTCGTGGACAAAAGCTCTTATGTCAAATTCAGGCGAAAAAGTGTAGCAACTTGCTACACTTTTTTTTGAATCTGTAGAACATACAAAACAGCTAAGCAGTTTTTTGTGCTTTTCGTGTCTTTCGTGGACAAAAGCTCTTATGTCAAATTCAGGCGAAAAAGTGTAGCAAGTTGCTACACTTTTTGAAGATTTACCGTTAAACCCAGCAACTCAACCAGCAACTGCCAGAATAACTGCCCCTGCTTTGAAGATTGCCGTCGCCGCTTGCCCTTCATGCAGACCTAAACTGTCAACGCTGTCATTGGTGACAGTCACGGCGATTTGGTTGCCGCCTAAGGTGGCTATATCAATTTCTGCGTTGACGGTGCCGAGTTTAACAAGGCTCACTATACCTTTCAGTTGATTGCGTGCTGAAAATTTGTAACCGCCAAAATCGGTTACTATGATGATTTGCGGGGCTTTGACCAAGGCAATGACTTCAATACCGTTTTTAATTGCCAATGTTTCCAGCGATTCTTTGGTAATAGAGGCAACAATGGTTTCGCCGCCTTTTAAACTGATATGGACTTCGGCATTCACCGCCCCGACTAATACTTCGCTGACGGTTCCTGTAAACTGATTACGCGCACTTGCTTTCATGATAAATCTCCTAGGTTAATTTAATATTGATGTGCCTTTAATCTGCACATAAACCATCATGCCGGTGTGCAAAGCCAGCAACTGTGCTGACTTGCGGGTAATATGCGCCAACAGGGTCTGGCTGCCCACTTGTAAACGCACCACACTCTGCCCTTCTTTATCATCAATCATATCGGTGATAGTGGCAGGTAGAACATTGAGGATGCTGGTTGCCTTTGATATTTCAAGCGTAATGCTGACATCCCGCGCATAAATTTGAATGCGTAATGCCGTGTTTAGTTCAGCATCAATCGCGGGTAAACTCAGTTCGCCACCTGCAAACGCCACGCGCGTCAGGTGATAAGCGGTTTCATGTTCAATCACCGTCACTTGCCACACACTGGCGGCTTGTTTGTCTTGGGCTTGCGGCAAATCTATACGACTGAGCGTGTCGGACAACAAGCCCGCCGCTTGGACTTTGCCATCGGCTAACAGCACTAAATAATCCGCCAATTGCGCGACTTCTTGCTGCGAATGGGTGACATACAACACGGGAATGTTGAGTTCATTATGCAGGCGCGTCAGAAACGGCAGAATTTCCTGTTTACGCTGAGAATCCAGCGAGGCGAGCGGTTCATCCATCAGCAACAGTTCAGGATTTAAGACCAAGGCGCGGGCAATGGCGACCCGTTGCCGTTCACCGCCTGATAAGCGTTCTGGCATTCTATCCAGTAAATGCGCGATACCGAGCAGCTCAATCACTTGGTCAAACTGTGCGGTGTTGGCAGTGTGTCCGATACGTTTTAAGCCATAACATAAATTGCCCTGCACGGTTAAATGGGCGAATAAATTGGCTTCTTGAAATACATAGCCCAGTGAGCGTTTATGCGTCGGTAAAAACAGCTTATTTTCGCTGTCTTGCCATGTTGTGCCGTTGATGGCTAACAAGCCGTGCGGTGCGTGTTGCAATCCAGCAATACAGCGTAATAAGGTGGTTTTTCCTGAACCTGAATGCCCGAATAACACGGTGATGCCCGAACTGGGCAAACGTAAATCCACGTCTAAGGAAAACGCGCCGTAATCGAGTTTGAATTTGGCGATGATCGCTTCTGTCATTTGGGCTTCCTAAGACCTGCGAGGTTTTAAAAACCTCGCAGGTCTATGATAATTATTTTAATGGCGAGACGGGATTGGTTTTAAGTGTGCTGTACAACAGCAATAACACCAAAAATGAAAATACCAATAAGCCACCCGCTAAGCCATGCGCTTGGCTGTATTCCATTGCTTCAACGTGGTTATAAATCTGCACCGATACCACGCGGGTTCTTTCGGGAATATTGCCGCCTACCATTAACACCACGCCAAACTCGCCCACGGTATGAGTAAAACCTAAAATTGCCGCCGTTAAAAATCCAGTGCGTGACAACGGTATCACGACGGTGAAAAAAGTATCCAATGGATTGGCTCGCAAGGTTGCCGCCGCTTCTAACGGTGCATTACCGATAGCCGTGAATGCGGTTTGTAAAGGCTGAACCACAAACGGTAAGGAATACAGCACCGAGGCAACGACTAAACCTGTAAAGGTAAACGGCAGTGTTCCCAAGCCTAATTCAGTGGTTAATTTACCTACTACACCGTTAGGCCCCATTAATACCAATAAATAAAAACCCAATACCGATGGCGGTAATACCAACGGTAATGCCACTAAGGCATTACAAATACTTTTGCCGCGAAACTGCGAGCGTACCAACCACCACGCCAGTGGCGTACCCAGCAACAATAAGATAATCGTTGCCAGACTGGCGACTTTAGCCGTCAACCAGAGCGCGTCAATATCAGCGGGATTCAGCATAAAAATCGTCCGCTAAAAGCACGAAAGACACAAAAATTTTTCATCATTTCCTCGCTATTGTTTCGTGGACAAATTTGTAATATCAATTAGCCAAACCATAGCCATATTTACTGATAATGGCTTGTGCTTCAGGTGATTTTAAAAACTGTACCAACGCAGGCGCAGCAGGATTGTCTTCACCTTTTTTCAGTAAAACCGCATCCTGACGTAGCGGCGTATAAAGATTTTCAGGAATTTGCCACGCAGAACCGTTCACTATCTTGCCGTTATCAATCACCTGTGAGAGTGCAACAAAACCCAGTTCAGCATTCCCCGTGCTGACAAATTGATAGGTTTGCGCGATATTCTCGCCTTGCACAAACAAGGGAGTTAATTTGGTCAGCAGGTTTTTACTTTTTAACACTTCCATTGCCGCCGCACCATAAGGCGCGAGTTTAGGATCTGCGAGGGCGATATGTTTAAAATCGCCTTTATTGAGAATGTCTCCTTGAGCATCAATCAAGTTAGCCGTTACCGACCACAACACTAATTTGCCGATGGCATAAGTAAAATGACTGTTGGCAACCGCAAATCCAGACTGTTCTAATGTGGCAGGTGCTTTATCGTCAGCCGATAAAAATACTTCAAACGGTGCGCCGTTTTCTATTTGAGCAACAAATTTGCCCGATGAACCGAAGGACAGTTTTGCACTGTGACCTGTGGATTTTTCAAACGCTTCGGCAATGTCCGTCATCGGTTTGGTGAAGTTAGCGGCAACCGCCACTATGGTGGTTTCGGCTTGGCTTATTGTGCTGACGCTCAGTAACGCGGTGACGGTCAGCAAACGAATGTATTTGTTAAACATAATAGTGACTCCTAAATAAGTTCAATAAGTTCTCGTTCCCACGCGCTGCGTGGGAATGCCGTTTCAACGCGCCGCGTTGTAGACCGCAGCGCGGTCTGAATGAATTCCCACGCAGCGCGTGGGAACTAGGAACTCTGTTAAAAACGTAATTGGCTCTGCACATAAAAATAATCAATATCCTGACCATTCGGTGCATTCGGGGCAGTTTTCGCAAATCGCCCTTTAAATAAATGTGTCCAACCTGTTTCCAGATTTACACTGCTGTTCACATCCCAACGGGTTGATAAATCCAGTTGCTGACCGACAAAATCACCGCTATTGCCCGTTTTGTCTTGCAAGTTTGCCGTCGTCCACGCATCTTTACTTTGCGCCAACCAGAAAAACCGATGACTCAGCGTAGTTTGTACATTCGCCAGCGGTGAAAATCCCAGTCGATACGCGGGGCTATTAATATTGCTCCGCGCAAATGCCCCATAAATACCTGTCGGGCCATAATCAAAACGCCGTGCGCCATATAAAGTATCAAAGCGTTGGTCTTTGCCATCATTCGGATTTTTGTCACCACTGGCATAATCGTATTCAAAGGCAAAACGCGGTTGCCACAAGACATCAAAGGTATAACCAATATCTAGGTGTTGATACCATGCGGTATGCGATAGATTTTTGCCGTTACTTGTTGTCGTATTGGCACGAACTGTACCGAATTGACCGATGCCTTCCCATGAAAAGTCAAATTCCGCTTTAGCGGGCTTGCTATAAAAACGCAGTCCAGAGGTGAAATAACGGCGATTAGTGGTTTGATTCTTAGGCGTATCACCTTCATCAAGGTGGTATAAATACACTTCGCTGTTGATACCCCAGCCGATGTTAGTCATTTCCAAAAAACCACCCGAAAACCAAGTGTGTCCTTGCGGGCGGTCAAACTGTGATTGGTCATCGAGAATATCGGCACTAGATGTTGGATAGCGATTGACAGGCATGGTCACAAACGCATTGAACTGCCAGTGGTCATAATCCAGCAATCGCAAACGCACACCGTCAAAGCTGTTAATGGTATTACGAAACACGTTTCTGGCGACCAGACGGCGACTGCCGAAATTCAACGATTGTCGCCCCGCAATAATTTCCGTCCCCAAACCGCTGAACAGCGTGTTTTGATCTGCCCACGCTACATAGCCTTGAATCAGGTCGATGCTGTCAACGTGAGTGTTATTAACACCCGAACCCGAATCCGCACCGAATTGCCGTGCATCCATGAATTCACCGCCGATACGAAAATTCCTAAAACGTGCTTCCATAAACACATCGGTTTGCAAGGGGATTTGTTGATCGCCGCCTTTCGCTCCTGCCTTATATTGACCGTTCATCGTTTCATAACGGGTGCGTTGCTCTACTGACATGGACAGCCATTCGGGTAACTTGAGTGCGTCGTGCAAATTCCACACAGGTTTTTCATATTTACTCGAACCCGATAACGCATCATTCATTTGACTGGAAAAAGCGGCAACAGGCGGTTTGGTGTAAGTTTTCTTTTCTTCTGCCTTCACGATACCACTCAAAAAACCCGTGGCAAGTATCAAACCGATGGCTCTTGCCCATCTCATGGTCGTAAAATGGTTTTGTGCGGTCATTTAATCTCTCAGTCCTGTAAATCTGAGCCATATTACTGTCTTAACGTATTAAATCAACCACCCGATAACGCACGCCCGTTTCAAAAATGCGCACTCCGCCGCCTTCCGCGACCGTTTGCTGGAGTTTTTCCGCGTCAATCACTTCAACGCCTGCCAGATAATCAATGCCAAACTCGGCGAGTTGCGGCAGCCACGGTGTGGTGGGCCCCATTAATACCGTGGTTGCGTGTTGGGAAAGTTCTGCAAGACGCGGAAAAGTTTTATTGATTAATGACGTGGCGGTTAAAAACACCCAATCGGCAGTCGGTAACAAAAATTCACAGGCAGAATCAGGGTAATCGGTTGCGTTAGGTTGCCGTTCGATAATCTGTAAATCAATGTGGTCGGCGTAGCGTTCGATATTGGGATAACGCCCGATGACCACCACTTTTTTACCGTGCAGTTGGGGGAGAAAATGTTCAAAGACAGCGAGATTACCAGCGGGTAAGGTAATGCCTGCGGGTAAAGGTTGGGCATTTAACGCGGCGTTAATGGCTGCCATACCGACAGCGGCTTGGTGCGCATCCCAGTCATTAATCCACGCGCACAGTTCCCGCAACGGCTTACCGACCAACGTACCCGACCACGGTAAGGTGCGCGTCGCTGATTGCGGACTCATGGCTAAACCGCATGACCCCGCTTTGCAGACCGTCCACACTAAACCGATATTGACGGCTTCAACAAGGCGGTCACTGTTGGCGTGATCCAGTAATAATTCGTAAACGCGCTGTGGATGATTCATTTACATTTCTCGTTCCCACGCGCTGCGTGGGAATGCAGTGACAACGCGCCGCGTTGTAGACCGCAGCGCGGTCTGTATGAATTCCCACGCAGCGCGTGGGAATGAGGTATTAATGAGTGTCCGCCATCATCGGCAACAATCGGGCTTCTGTTTTGATAACGTCATCTTTACCCCACGCCGTCACCGCTTCAACAAACCACTCGGCTTTCTGCGGATGCGGTTTAACCACATCATATTCCGCATAAAAACTACCATCGCTGTTAAATTGCAATTGCCCGATACGCTCAATGCGTGGTTTATTGCGTTTGTTGTACCAGTAACCGGTCAAATTGGAATTGCCCGTATAAGGGTCTTTAATAAGCACGAAACTGGCGGTGTGGTAGTAGGGGTGATCGAGTAACTCATCATCAGCAAACCCCAATTTGGTTATTTCTGCGCGTAGCCGTTCACACAGTTTGACACCGATTGCGCGTTTATCATCAATTTGATTTTGCAGCATAGTTACCAGAGTTCCTTGGGTACAACGAGATTAGCAACGGGTTCACCACCAATAAGGTGTTGTTCTACAATGGTTTTGACATCAGCTTTTTTCACTTTACCGTACAAAATACCTTCGGGATACACCAATACGCTAGGGCCTGCCATACACGGTCCCATACAGCCCGTATTGGTCAGCGTGATTTTTTCAAACAAATTGCGATTTTGCACTTCATTCATAAATTCATTCAAAATTTCCATACTGCCGCTGCTCGCGCAGGAACCGCGCGGATGACCTTGCGGACGGTTTTGGGTACAGATAAAAACGTGTTTTTCAGGACGTGGCATACATTACTCCTCAAGCGGCTTGTTTATGTTGATGCGTGAAACAGTCTTTCGGACACACGCGTGAACAGGCTTCACAACCGATGCAGTCATTGGCATTTTTAATGTTCATCACCATGCTGTTGTCATCGTCTTCAAAATCGCCGTAATCGTCGTCGAAATCGTCATCCGCCATGAGGTCTTCTTTTTCGACTAAATCGAACACGTCACGCGGACAGACTTTAAAACACCGACCACAGCCGATGCAGGTTTT